>ERZ779637.201-NODE-201-length-44363-cov-6.640516_pt1 | contig 44363 bp, 45 predicted proteins | sample MGYA00514196_ERZ779637 | MGnify/ENA primary metagenome ERZ779637 (study PRJEB29562, sample SAMEA4376700) | mouse gut metagenome | isolation source: Cecum | study: EMG produced TPA metagenomics assembly of the A DSS colitis mouse model was used to assess the...
TCATAGAATGGTTCCTGATCTGATTGAAAATAAGAGAGTGATTCCAGATATAAAACAGTCTGATTTTTTCCGTAATGATTCTTGATTTCTATTTTGCCGATCCTGCCGGCCGCCGTACAGTCCGTACCTTCAAACTGCCTGTAAACAGGAAAATCCGGCGGCGCAAGCTTCATTTTAAAACATGCCGCCGCCAGAACGGCCAGGCAGATTACTGCCAACGGTCTTTTCAAATACTCTACTTCCTTTCCTATTCCGGATTTACTACCAAATCCAGATTTCTTTCAAACACTGTGCTTAAATTGACAGTCTCCCTGTACAGAACATCCGTTTTTCCGTTCACGGATATCTGAACCTTATTAACACTGGGAAGCTCTATCAGGGAATTAACGACCGAATAAATTACAACCTCCGCCGAAGCGTTGTTCAGCTGCGTCAGAAAGGTCTCATTCAAGTTAACATAACATATTCCATCATTAATCGTAACGCTTAAAACCTTCGTTCCCGGATTCAGGGTCGGATATACGTTCTTCGTCATACTGGTAGGTCCCAAAACCAGCTGCTCCGCCACCAGACGCTCCATCGACAGATTGGTGTTATACACCAGCGTACGGTTTACGGCAATCAGTCCGTTTCCTTCCTCGTTCGTAAAATACAGCCGGATACGCACCTGCTCCATGGAATTGATCTGGCTTCCTTCATTATCCACAAAAGTATCGGTATTCATCATCCCTATAGGACTGCCAAGGCTGTCCATAAGAGGTTGTCCGCCTACCGTAACGCCTACATACTGTACGCCCTCTATCTGAACCAGTGTCCGGACTAAGGCCGCCCTTGTCAGGACCTCCTGCGGCACGGAAAGTTTCCGGTACTCCTCATCCATATCCAGGATCAGATTGCCTTCCCGAAGTTCATAACCAAGCACGGCAAAACCCTGTGCCAGGGGAGGCTTGTACTCCAGCCGCTCCGGCACCGTGCCAAGAACGGACAGCAATTCTTCCACCTGTTCCTGCGGGTCTGTCAAGTCCGCCTGCATTGTGTATTCCTGTGTTACTACTTTTACCTCGTCATTGCTGATATAATTTACCTGAAAAATCTTATCCTCATCCACATTTTCTCTCCTGCCGCACGCATTCAGCGCACCGACGGTCAAAACTGCGGCGCAGATAACCCATATTTTTCTTTTTATTCTCATATCCAAACCCATTGCATCTCTTCCCTTTTCCCGGTTCCGTCATGTTTGCATGTTAAAAAGCAATATAGTTTAATGGAATTTTAACGATAAAAACAGTCCCCTCATTCTCCACACTGCTTACTTTAACGGAGCCCTTATGCCGCAAAACAGCACTTCTTGCTATGGCAAGGCCCAGACCGGTTCCTCCGATCTCTCTGGAGTGGGATTTATCTACACGGTAAAAACGCTCAAATATATGGCCTAAAGCTTCCTCCGGAATTCCGATGCCCGTATCCGATATTTCCAATGTAAAATATTGATGGTCCGCATCCAGAACCACTTTGACGCGACCATGTTCTTTATTATATTTAATAGCATTCTCCACCAGATTAGATAAAATCAAAGTCATCTTTACTTCGTCTACCTCTGCGGTAACGGGGCGGATACTTTCAAAAACAACTTCCACATCCTTTTTACGCGCAATGGGACGCAAACGCCTTAAAATCAATTCGGTCAGCGCATTTATATCCACGGTACTGATATTCAGTCCCGACGCCGTCTTATCCATTTTAACCAGCGCAAGCAAATCCGTAATAATTTGATTCTCTCTGTCAATTTCTTCTGCAATATCCGTCAGAAATTCACGGTAAAGCTCCGGCGGCGCATCCGTCTGCGCCAGCAGGGAATCTGCCAGTACTTTCATGGATGCCAGCGGCGTCTTTAATTCATGGGACACATTCGCCACGAATTCCTGTCTTGACGTGTCAAGAACTCTCATCCTTTTGAGCAGGGCGTTAAACGCATCGATAATATGCGTCGTTTCCACATAATCGGGCACGGAAATCTTTTCATCCGAAAATCCTTCTTTTACCCTGTTAATCGCATCCGTAACGTAATTAAAAGGTCTGGCCAGCAGAAGGGAACAGACAATCGCCAGAGTAAAAACAACAAGAATAATCAAGGCTTCCCATATAAAGGCCTTCCGATTCATACTGCTTAATGTTGAAGTTATATATTCGGCGGAAATACTTGTTAACATAACTCCCCGTACAACACTTTCTTCTATCGGTTCTCCCTGTCCGTCGTCTTTCGTGACCGTTACTAAAATTGGAACCGTCATTTCGATATATCCGTCTGTGTTATACTCATCGGGGCGTACATAATTAGACAGACTTTCCCCCTTAAAGGTACGGAAAACTTCTTCCGAAATAATTGTTCTTCCCTCACTGACCCCGTATGTATCTTTAACTATTTTGTAATTGCTTCCGATAATCAGCACACGTCCGTCATAAAGGCTGGATAACATGTCCAGTTCCGCGTTAATTACTTCCGAAGAAGCATCCTGAAGATAATTGTAGGTAATCAAATGATTGGCAAGAATCTTCAGCTGATTCTGTACTACTTTCTGACGCTGATATACCGCGCGTTCTTCATAGCTTTTTAAAATCCCATAACGCATCAATATACTGGGAATTGTACCGACCAGCATAATAATGATAAAAATCCTTGCCTTTAAACTGCGCATGGACGGCAGTCGTTTTACCGCATCCCTGATCTTATTCCACATATTTTTGCTCCGCTATTCTACGTTAAAATAATAGCCAACCCCCCATTTGGTATGCACGTATCTGGGCTCGCTGGGACTCTTTTCAATTTTTTCACGAAGTCTTCGGATATGTACGTCAACCGTACGCACGTCTCCCGGATAATCTTCCCCCCAGACCAGCTTTAAAAGTCCTTCTCTGCTGTACACCTTGTTGGGTGTCTTAATCATCAGTTCCAGCAGTTCAAACTCTTTTGCAGTCAGATTAATCTCTTTACCGGAAATAAAAACGCGTCTGCCTTCACAGTCCAGTTTCATATCGCTTTGTTCTATAATTTTATCCGCTTCCGGTTTCTTTTCTTTTTGTCCCATACGGCGCATAATCGCTTTAATACGGGCTTTTACTTCCAGAATATTAAAGGGTTTTGTAATATAATCGTCAGCGCCGTACTCCAGCCCCAGAATTTTATCCATATCGTCTCCCTTTGCCGTAAGCATTACAATAGGAACATTGGAAAAATCCCGGATCTGCTGGCAGACCTCAAAACCGGTGAGCTTCGGAAGCATAACGTCCAGCAGTATCATATCATAGGTATGCGCCTGCGCCATCTCCAGCGCCTCCTGCCCGTCGTATGCACAGTCTACTTCCATTCCGTCCTGTTCCAGACTGAACCGGATTCCTTTTACAATCAGCTTTTCGTCGTCCACTACCAAAACTCTTTTTCCCATTTTTATACCCTTTCTGTCTCCCGACCCTCATTATTCTACATAAATTCTGTTTTCCACACCCGTATATACGCCTTCTTTAATGCCTTCAACCTGCTTCAGCTCTTCTTTTGCCAAAAAGCTTCCTTTTTTCTCCCGGTAACGGATAATGGCTTCCGCTTTCGCCGTACCGATACCTGGCAGCGAACACAGTTCTTCTTTCCCTGCGGTATTCAGATTGACCATGGGTTCTCCACCCGCGTTTTGCTTCACACCGCCCGGCTCCTGTCTTGTTTCCTGTAAAAGAATACCGAAACCAGACTCGCCTTCTTCCTCTTGTACAAGAAGTTCCGTCTCTTTTCTGGTCGGAATTACGATTTTACCTTCGTCCGGCAAAAACTGCGCCTGATTCACGTAGTCCGTGTCGGCTTCCTCTAAAAAACCTCCGGCGGCGGCAACGGCTTCAAACACACGGCTTCCCTCCGGAAGTTCATAAACGCCGGGATTCTTTACGGCGCCGCATATATGTACATACAGGAAAGACACCGCCTCTGCCTCATATGCCTCTCCCGATACGGATTCTGCCTGTTCGCCGGCCGCCTTTTGCTCTTCGGTCCGATCTGCCGGTTCCTGCCTGCCCCCCGTTTCTTCCGTCTGTAATTGTTCCAAAGATATTCCCATCTGATCTTTTTTGACACAGCCGCATAGAAATACTGCCACCAGAATAAACTTTATGATTAGTATCCTTGATTTGTGCATCTTTTTAGCGTAGAAATTACTGTTTTTTTCATACATACCGCATAGTTTCCTTTCTTTTTCGAAAGGAAGGCCCCTTCTATGCCGATGCTTTTTATTTTAAAGTAATTGCCTTCTTTTTACAAGTGTATCCTGGATTTTTTTACGGCTTTCTTCTATTTCCACTTAAATATGATAATTCCGGCGATGGCTGCCGCCATACCGATTATTTTACGGAACTCCAAAGGTTGTTTTTCTACGCCGAACCACCCCATAAGTTCGATTACATAAGCTACCAGAAGCTGTGCAACCACTATAAGCATTACGGCTTTGGCCGGTCCCAGCATTTCCATTCCTTTAATTACCGTATAGGTAATAAACGCGCCGATGGCTCCGCCAAGAAGCATGTATTTCGGTTCTACCTTCAGTAAAGATGCAAAGGAGCTGCGGTCGGTAATCAGCCACCCGGCGATGCATACCAGCAGCGCCGTAAACTGTACGAACGCATTGGCAACCCAGATTCCCGACGTTTTCGTAACCTGTGTGTTAAATACGCCCTGTATGCTCATCAGTGCTCCGGAAATCAGAGCGATCAAAATTCCTAACATAGTCTGTTCCTTTCCGCCGGAAAATCTTTCCCGGCTATCAGAAATATTTGCCGCCGGATGCGGCCAAAGAAAAACACAGGAGAAGGTGTCTCCTGTGTTATTTATTTCCTTTTTCTGAAAAGAATATTCATTTGCCTGCAAAAATACCGTATAAAAGCTACTGATTCGTCACTTCGCCGTCGTCCATCGTTTCTCCGTCGTCAATGTATTCTTCCTCTTCTTCCGGCTCTGTCTGCGGTTCTTCTATATATTCTTCGGTAAAAGGCTGTCCCAGAATCTGCGTCATCATCTGTTCGGACAATCCCCTGACCAGATCGTTAATGTTTTCCCCATTCCATACCCTGGAAAAAAGTATTTCGAGCTGAATCCAGAAGTTACTGGTTTCGATCATTTTAGGCATGGGAATCGATTTTTCATATTCCGATCGGAACGCGTTAAGCCAGAAATTCTCATAAGCGGCATGATAGGAGGAAGCCGTCTTTCCCGTGCGTGTATAAAAATTGTCAAGATATTCCGTCGTCAGATATGTTGCAAATCGGTTGGCCAGCTCCTGCTGCCCGGAATATCCGTTCACCACAACCGCATTGGTAACGGACAGGGAACGTCCCGCCAAAGCCTCGCTGATACGCGGAACCGTCATAATCCCGTACTCAAACGGAAAACTTCCGTCTTCCCTGGCTTCTTCCAGTCTTGCTATGGCATCGTTGGTAACAACGGAAAACACAACCTTACCGTCTATAAAATCCTGCAACACACTGTCATACGTAACCATATCCGGCTCAATATAAAAGAACTGGTTCAGCTTCTGATATACTTTCAGACATTCAATGGATTCCAGATTATATATGTCGATCTGATTCTCATCATCGCCGGCCTCTCCGCCGACTACCATGTACTGTCCTATAAAATAATAGTTATAAAAAATATCCGACACGTCCCATTTTAAAATAGATTCTACCGCCTCGGGAGCAATATAAGCGTCCGCAAAGGAAAGAAGTTCGTCCATAGTCTGCGGTAAAAGCTCCTGCACCGACGCCTCCAGCTGCTCCTGCGGCACAGAAAATTCCGCCGCTTCTTCTCCCTCCGCCCCGGCTCCGGCTTCTTCCTTAAGACGTTCTTTTACAAAGTCTTCCAGATACGTTTTATTATATAAATAGGCGCTGGTCTCAAAATAATAAGGATACGCTATAATCTTACCGTCGTACGTAACCGCAGATAACGCCGACTGCGGAAAAACTTCCGGCGTGCACACGGGGCTGTCCTTAATCTCCGCGGCGAGTCCCGCAAGATATGCCTTCCCCAGCGAATCATTGCTGAGCAGGTATACGTCGGGCATCTGTTCTTCGTCATGGAGTGAAGCATAATTAACGGCTTCCACATATTCCCGGCCGGACTTTAACACCGGAATTACCCGTACGTCATTGGCTTCGCCGAAATTCACTGCCGCACTGTTAACATAATCGGACAGCGCATCATCCGTATACCAGAAATATATAGTATCCTTTTTACCTCCAAACAGGGATTCCTCCGTTTCCTTGGGCACGGTAACGCCGCTGGCGCCCACTCCGATTACGCCTGCCGTCATACCGATTACCAATAACATTGCCGTCAGTCTCTTCCTAAGAATCATATATTTTCTCCTACTCTAAACTGCTTCCGCCTGTTTTATGCATTCTCTCAGAATCGCCGTCATGGCATCCACATGTTCTTCTGTAATAATCAGCGGAGGAACAAACCGGAGGATATGCGTACCCGCATTAATCAGCACCAGCCCTTTCTCTAACGCACGGTTAATCACAGCTCCCACCGGAACCTTAAATACAAGTCCCTGCATCAGCCCTACGCCGCGCCTGGTCTCTATACAGTCAAATTCCTCTGCCAGTTTATCAAGTTCCTGTTCCAGATAATTCCCTACCTTTTCCACATGTTCTATTATATGATTCCTGTCAAATAAATCAAGCACTTTCGAAACGGCTGCGCAGGCAAGAGGATTCCCTCCATAGGTCGTTCCATGGTCTCCCGCCGTCAAAGATGCGGCGCCGACTTTTTCCGTCATCAGAAAAGCGCCCACCGGAACGCCGCAGCCAAGCGCCTTTGCCGTCGTCATGATATCCGGTTTTATGCCGTAGCGCTGCCACGCAAAAAAGGTCCCGCACCGCCCCATGCCGCACTGTATTTCATCAAGAATCAGGAGAATGTCCCGCTTTTCACACAGTTCCTTTACCTGTTCCAAAAACTCTTTGCGCACCGGAAAAATGCCGCCTTCCCCCTGCACGGTTTCAAGCAGAATGGCGCAGGTTTTATCCGTTACCTGTGCGGCGACGCTCTCAAAATCATTCAATACCGCAAAACGGATATTTCCGATCATGGGTTCAAAAGCCTCCCGGTACTTTGGATTTCCGGTTACCGACAACGCTCCCATGGTTCTTCCGTGGAAAGAATGTTCCATGGCAATTATCTCATGATCCGTCCTGCCGTCCTTTAAATACGCATACTTTCTGGCCGCCTTAACGGCTCCCTCAATGGCTTCCGCGCCGCTGTTCGTAAAAAAGACCCTGTCCATGCCGGAGACCGCTTTCAGCTTTTTTGCCGCTTCCACCGCAGGAACATTGTAATAGTAATTGGAAGTATGAATCAGCTTGTCAATCTGTCCTTTTAAGGCGTCGTTATATTCCCGGTTCCCGTACCCTAATGCAAACACCGCAATGCCCGCGGCAAAATCCAGGTATTTTTTCCCTTCCAGATCGTACAGATATACGTCTTCACCGCGATCGAATACAATCGGGTAACGATTATATGTATGCAGCAGATCTTTTTCCGCCTGCTCTATGTATTCCTTCATCATCCTTGATCCCCTCCCTATTGTTGAACATCCTCATCCTGAATAATTGCCGTCCCGATTCCCTCATTGGTAAAAATCTCAAGCAGCAGACAATGGGGAATCCTGCCGTCCAGGATATGCACCCTGTTTACGCCGTTTCGAATGGCAGACGTACAGTTATTCAATTTGGGAAGCATACCGCCGCCGATAAACCCTTCCTGGATCAGTCTGTCGGCCTCCGATGCGGTCAGCCGGGAAATAAAGGAAGCTTTATCGTTAATATCTTTATACAGTCCTTCTATATCCGTTAAAAATACAAGTTTATCGGCTCCTACCGCTTTTGCAACGGCGCAGGCCGCGTCGTCCGCATTGATATTGTATGTGGAAAAGCTCTCATCCAGGCCGGTAGGCGCAATAATGGGCAGAAAATCATTCTCCAGAAGATCATGGAGAATCTTGGGATTTACGGATTTCACATCCCCCACAAAGCCGATATCTTTTCCGTCGGAATACTTTTTATCAACCGTTAAAAGTCCGCCATCTTTTCCGCTGATCCCGACAGCCTTTACTCCCAGCTCCTGAACCATAGACACCAGGCTTTTATTGACTTTATTTAAAACCATCTCGGCAATTTCCATCGTTTCCGCATCCGTCACACGAAGGCCGTTTACAAATTCCGCTTCTTTTCCTACTTTTCCCGCCCAGCGGCTGATCTCCTTGCCGCCCCCGTGAACGATAATGGGTTTAAAACCGACCAGTTTTAACAGCGTTACATCTTTAATTACATTTTTCTGCAGTTCTTCATTGCTCATGGCGCTGCCGCCGTATTTGACCACAATAATTTTCCTGTTAAAGCGCCGTATATAAGGCAGCGCCTCTATCAATACCTCTGCTTTTGCAAGCACCTGATTCATATCGTTCTGATTCATTATGATACCTCCTGCTTTATGAACGGTAATCCGCGTTAATTTTAACATAATCGTAAGTCAGATCGCAGCCCCATGCGGCGGCGGATTCTTCGCCCGATTTCATATCCACAAGAGCCGTTACTTCCGGCTGTGAAAGAATCCTTGAGGCCTCCTCCTCGCTGTAAGGCGCCGCCGTTCCGTCCTTGTAAATCAGGATTTCCCCGGTGCTGCTTAAAAGGGAAAGCTCCAGCTTTTCCGGATCAAACTGCACGCCGGAATACCCCAGGGCGCACAAAATCCGGCCCCAGTTGGCATCATGCCCGAATATGGCCGCTTTGGTCAGGCTGGAGGTAATAACGGATTTACTTAAAATTCTTGCGTCCTGTTTTGTAGCCGCATGAATTACCTTTACTTCAAATAACGCCGTAGCGCCCTCGCCGTCTCCCGCCATCTTTTTTGCCAGGATGGTATTGATATACCTGAGCGCCTCTTTAAAAGTTTCGTAATCCTCATTTTCTTCGGTAATCTCAGGATTGCCGGCCATACCGTTTGCCAACAGCAGGAGTGTGTCGTTGGTAGAGGTGTCTCCGTCCACAGAAATCATATTAAAGGTATCCTGCACATCCTCTTTTAACGCTTTTGTAAGCAATTCTTTTGATATTGCCAAATCGGTAGTGACAAAGCCCAGCATGGTGCACATATTGGGATGAATCATTCCCGAACCTTTGCACATACCGCCCATGGTTACTGTTTTTCCGCCTATTTCAAAAGTGACTGCCGCCTGCTTGGAGACGGTGTCCGTCGTCATAATTGCCTCCGCCGCTCTTGTTCCGGCATCGATCCCCGCTTCTTTCGAGGCGGCAAGCAGTTCCACGCCTTTTTCTATTTTTTCTATGGGAAGCTGCATACCGATCACACCGGTAGAGGCCACCAAAACGGAATTCTCGGGAATGTGCAGACATTCCGCCGCTTTTCCCGCCGTTCTTTTACAGTAATTTCTTCCCTGTTCTCCGGTACATGCATTGGCAATCCCGGAATTCACAATCACAGCCTGTAAAAAGGGAGCATGTTCAACAAGCTCTCTGTCCCAAAGCACCGGAGCCGCTTTGACTACATTCGTGGTAAAGGTTCCCGCCCCGATACAGGGAACCTGACTGTATACCACAGCCATATCCGTTCTGTCCTTATATTTGATACCCGCTTCCACGCCGGCCGCTTCAAAACCCCTTGCCGCGGTTACGCCGCCTTTTGTTTCTTTTATTCTGATACTCATACCAATGCCTCCCGCCCCGTTTTGTCTTATTGAATAAACGCCGTAATATTGGCTTCATTCAATGTAAAGTCATAATAGTTTAAATCTTCCCTTTTCGTCCAGCCGATCTGCTTCCAAAAAGCGTTGCCGATATCGTTTCCGGTAAATGCAATCAGGGAAACCTTGTTGATTCTTTCTTCCTTTAACGCTTCCATGGCCTTTACCACCATAGCCTTGCCGATTCCCCGCATGCGGTATTGTTCGGCCACGCATACATGATACAGACATCCTCTCCTGCCGTCGTGTCCGCACAGAATCGCCCCTACAATCCTGCCGTCCGACTCGGCCACCACGCTGGTCGCCGGATTCCTTTTTAAAAAAAGCTCTACGCCTTCTCTGGAATCATCCACGCTTCGAATGGCAAATCCCTTAATGCTCATCCACAGGCTCTGCACCCCGCTGTAATCTTCCATCCGCATGGTGCGGACTTTTATCTGTTCCCCGCTCATAACACTACCTCTGTATATGTATGATGTACCGCGGGAAGAAATTTTTTCAGGATATCCGCGGTCTTCATTTTCAGGCTGCTCGTATTGACGCAGGGATGGCATCCGAAATATTCTTCTTCCAGCACATCCCGGTCAATCAAAAGTTCTACTTTATTTTGTGTATCAAACATCAATCCCATAAGGCTGACTGACCCCGGCGTAAGATTTAAGTATTTTTCCATATACTCTTTTGGTCCAAAGGAAAGTCTGGCGCTTCCGATCTGCTTTGACACTTCTTTTGTAACAAATTTTTTATCTCCCGGCATCAAAAGCAGATAAAAACGGGTTCTGGAGGAATTACACAAAAAAAGATTTTTGCAGATTTTAATTCCCAGCGCCTCGTCCACATCCTGGCAGGCTTCCATTGTAAATAAAGGTTCATGGAAAACCCTTTCCGATTTGATCCGCAGTCTGTCAAGTAAATCGTACACCGCGGTTTCCCGCACCAGTTCTTTCGGCGTTTTGTCAAACGCCTCCAGATAGAAACCGTCTTCCTTATGGACAATGGTGGTAAGGCAGGCGTTACGCTGCACTTCCGTCGCCGGGACGGAACCGGCCTTTGCGTATTTACCCAGAAGGGCCCGGATAGAAGCCCCGTGGGATACCATTATCACATGCCGGAAGTCTCCTTTGCAAAACCGGTCAAGAACACGCTGCATCCGTTCCGCCACAAGTTCTTCATCCTCAATCTGCAAATCTTCGCCGGAAGCAAGCATCCACTCCCGGTCTTCTCTTTTTCTGCCCGAAATTTTACCGAAATCCCTTTCAATCAGATCCGGTTCTTTATGGATCGCGGCAATCCCCAGGCAGCCGGCAATCGTTTCCGCCGTCCCATACGCCCGGTCCAGCGGACTGGACACCATACAGTCAAAGGGAATCCCCGTTTCCAGCATCCCCAGTCCGCAGGCCTCCGCCTGCTTCTGACCCGTTTCGTTCAAAGAAATATTCTCCCGGCCCTGAAAACGGCTTTCTACGTTCCAGTCCGTCTCTCCGTGACGGATCAAATAAAATTTAACCATAATTACAACCTCGCAGTACTTCCATTTATTACGGGAACAGCGGGGGCATTTCCAGTCCTTCGCTTTCTTTTATGCCGAAAAGCAGATTCATATTCTGCACCGCCTGTCCGGCCGCTCCCTTTACAAGATTATCAAGCGCCCCCATGGCTATCACTCTTCCGGTTCTCTCATCAAATACAAAATTTACGTCCACATAATTGCTTCCCTCTACCCATCTGGTTTCCGGGCATACGCCTTTTTCCAGAACGCGTATAAATTTTTCCTTAGCGTAATATTGATCGTAAGCCGCCCGAATCACATCCTCAGCGGACGGACCGTTTAAAATCTCTTTATTTATATCGGCATAGGCGGTCACCAGAATCCCTCTGTTCATGGGAACCAGATGGGGCGTAAAGTTAAGAAGAATTTCTTTGCCCGCCGCATATCCCAGCTGTTCTTCAATTTCCGGCGTATGGCGGTGGGAAGCCACGCCGTAAGCTTTTATATTTTCATTTACTTCACAGAACAGATTGGCCGTTTTGGCGCCTCTTCCCGCACCGGAAGTTCCCGACTTGGCGTCAACAATCATCGTTTCCGTCCGGATCAGTCCCTCTTTTACCAATGGGTACAGCGTCAGAATAGAACAGGTGGTATAACAGCCCGGATTGGCCACCAGTCTGGTCTCTTTTCCGATTTTACCGCGGTTTATCTCACAAAGTCCATAGACCGCTTCTTCAATAAACTGCGGGGACTGATGGGTAATTCCATACCATTTTTCATATACCTTTACATCTTTAATACGGTAATCCGCGCTTAAATCCACAATCTTTACCTGGGAAAGTATCTCCTCTGTCAGCACGGACGCCAGAAAACCCTGAGGCGTAGCCGTAAAAATCACATCCACCTGCTTCGCCAGCTCTTCCATATTATCGTCCATACAGGCCGCGTCCACAATTTTAAACAGATTACGGTACACTCTTTCATATTTCTCGTCAATATAACTTTTTGAACCGTACCACTTGATTTCCACTTCCTTGTGTCCTGTCAGGATGCGTACAAGCTCCGCGCCCGCATATCCTGTCGCTCCTATAATACCTGCTTTAATCATTTTGTTTTTCCTTTTCTTTTCATTTTCCGGCTGCTTCCGGGAGCAGCGTCTACGCTGCATTATAACGCAATCTCTTTACAAACTCAACCTTTTATCTGCATTTGTTCTATCTTTATTCTTGGATAATTATACATCCGCAACATGCTTTATGCAATATGTTTTTTAAAATTTGTGTACCCAAAGCAAGATTTTCTTCCTTTTCATAATAAATTGTCACTTGCATTTCCCATTAAAATGTTGTATATTGATACGGGACGCAGCAGAAACTGAATTCTCTGCATCATAAGATACTTATAACATGTATTTTTATACAAATCATAACATGGAGGAATGGACTCATGAAAGAAAAAGTAATTCTTGCATATTCCGGTGGGCTTGATACGACCGCGATCATCCCCTGGTTAAAGGAAAATTTTGACTACGAGGTCATCTGCGTCTGCATCGACTGCGGACAGGGAGAGGAACTGGACGGTCTGGAAGAACGCGCGAAGTTCTGCGGCGCTTCCAAATTATATATCGAAGACGTGATCGATGAATTCTGCGACGAATACATTGTTCCCTGCGTCCAGGCACACGCCGTATATGAGAATAAATATCTTCTCGGCACTTCCATGGCAAGGCCCGTAATCGCAAAAAGGCTGGTGGAAATTGCACGTAAGGAAGGCGCCAGCGCTATCTGCCACGGCGCAACCGGCAAAGGCAACGATCAGATCCGTTTTGAGCTGGGCATTAAAGCGCTTGCTCCCGACCTGAAAATTATTGCCGCCTGGAGAAATGACAAATGGACCATGGATTCCCGTGAATCCGAAATTGAATACTGCCGGGCCCACGGCATTGATCTTCCTTTTTCTGCGGACAGCAGTTACAGCCGCGACCGCAATTTGTGGCACATCAGCCATGAAGGACTGGAACTGGAAGATCCCGCCAGCGAACCGAACTTCGACCACCTTCTGGTTCTTGGCACCACACCTGAAAAGGCGCCCGAAGAAGGCGAATACGTTACCATGACCTTCGAAAAGGGAATTCCTGTCAGCGTAAACGGCAAAAAGATGAAGGTATCCGATATTATCCGTGAATTAAACGTGCTCGGCGGCAAACACGGAATCGGCATTGTAGATATTGTGGAGAACCGCGTAGTAGGCATGAAATCACGCGGCGTATATGAGACTCCCGGCGGAACCATTCTGATGGAAGCCCACCAGCAGCTGGAAGAATTGATTCTGGACCGCGATACATACACCATGAAAAAGGACCTGGGCAATAAATTTGCCGATATCGTTTACGAGGGCAAATGGTTTACGCCGCTGCGCGAAGCCGTTCAGGCATTTATTGAAAAAACCCAGGAATACGTGACCGGCGAAGTAAAATTCAAATTATATAAGGGCAATATTATCAAGGCCGGAACCGCATCACCTTACTCCTTATATAACGAAAGCATCGCTTCCTTTACTACGGGCGATCTGTACGATCATCATGATGCGGAAGGTTTCATCAATCTGTTCGGACTTTCCTGCAAGGTACGCGCTATGAAAATGCAGGAAGCACAAAACAAATAACCGGAAATAGTCTCAGGGAACTCCGGTTTTTCAGGTTGGAAAACGGAGTTTCCTGTAAATTTTAAGAGGTTTCTGCTTATGAGAGTTACGATACTCCTTGCTGGCTACTATATTTTTATAAATCTAATCGGTTTTTTTGTGATGGGAATCGACAAACGGAAAGCCGTGAAACACACTTTCCGGATTCCTGAATCTACTCTGTTTATTATTGCGGCAATCGGCGGAAGCCTCGGTTCCATACTCGGTATGTATACCTTCCGCCATAAAACCAGACACTGGTATTTTGTTTATGGAATGCCGGCGATTCTGATTTTACAGGTCATTGCAGTTATTGCGCTTTTAAGCGCGCCCATAGAATTTCTTACCATGTAATTATAATCGGCGGAGTCTTTGCCGCAGAGGGAGGATTTTTATGCATATTGCAATTTGTGACGATAACGTAGCAGACAGGAAACAATTAGAACGTCTTTTGAAACGTGAGGCGGATAAAAGAACCGCCGTATCCGGCGGTTTTTATGTCGATTCTTACGGGGATCTGGAAGCTCTATTAAGATCTCCCATGCTTTATGACGTTTTTTTCATTGACATGTGCCATGGCAGCATTACCGGCATGGACGTCGCAGCGGCTCTTTACAATGTAGGTGTGTCGGCGCCCGTCACACTTTGTTCTTCCCTGATTTCCTACAGGGAACAGAATCTTCCCCGGAATATTCTGTTTCTGGATAAACCCATTAAAGTAAACGAGCTGTCAGCCGTTCTGGATCATTCGCTTGCCTTTAAACAGTCGGCAATCCCCCATATCGAACTGCGGGAGGAATCCGGCTCCTATCATTATGTAAAAGAATCTGATTTTATGTACGCCGTATCAGCAGGCCGGTATCTGAAGATTACCTTAAAGGACGGGCGGGTTTTATCCGTTTTAAGCACACTGGACAATCTCTTTTCCCAGCTTGCATCTTATCCCGTATTTTTTCCTCTCAACAACAAAGTCCTGATTAACGGACGCTACCTTAATAAAATCAGCCTGCTTACCGCTACGATGACCGACGGCACTGCGTTTCGAATTGCCCCCGGAAGCCTGACCTACGCAAAATATGCCCTGAAGGAATTCCGGCCGGAATCCCCGCAGGACACATAATTTTAAAAATATCTTTTTATACCACTACAATCACACCGCCATCGTTGGCATACATGCTGCTGATTCCCCTTGTTTCCAATATCAGCACTTTTTTGAAACGCACTTTTTCAAGGATCATCTGTTTTACGGATTCAGCCCGCTGCGGACAATTGCAGTGGGATATCATTAAAATCTTATCCTGTGCGTCTTTTATTTCGGCCGCAACCGTAGCCGCCATTTTGGCAAGTCCTTTTTTAATCCCTATACATTGTGACTTTTGAATAATCGTTCCTTTATCGGCTCCCATAACCGGCTTGATATTTAATGTGGAAGCAACCAGCGCCTTTACGCCCGTAAGTCTCCCGTTTTTCCTCAGGGTCTCCAGATTATCCAGAACGAAGTACGTATTCAGGGCATCGCGGAATTCTTCTGCCTTTTTTACGATCGTATCGAAAGAGCAGCCAGCTTCTTCCAATTCCATAATCTTAAGCGCAATCTGTGTTTCGCCGCAGCTTGCCGACTCGGAATCAAATACGTGAATCTGCTTATCTCCGTATTTTTCATGGAACAAATTAATACCCAGTCTTGCGCTGTTATAGCTGCCGCTTAAATGGGACGACAGGGTTACCGCATAGATGTGATCCGCTTCCGCATGATACGCTTCCATATACCGTTCCGGAGAGGGACAGGAAGATTTGGGACATCCCGGATATTCAGCAACCTTTCGCAGAAATTCAAGCTGGTTAAAATTCTCATCGTCCTCAATCTGATATTCTCCCACCTCAATACCAAGCGGAACACGTTCAAAACGTGGATCAGCCAGTAATTCTTCCGGAAGCTCGCAACAACTGTCTACAACAATTTTATAACTCATAAGAATCCTCCTGCTGCCGTCCTCCGTAGACCGGAGATCCGCAGACTGTTTTATGCTCAGCTATATGTGTTTATTTTTCTTACCATTTTTCAGGGTTTATCTGTTTAGCTGACGTAGTTTTTATTACTACATATCATATCATCATTTTTAACTGCTGTAAAGCCTTCAATCGCAGGCTTTTCAATTTTTATTGAAATACCGCCGTTTTAATGTTACAATACATAATCGTCCACTACAAGAAAGGAGCACTCTCTATGACCGCACTGGAAATTCAATCTCTGAAACAATTTATGCACGCTTTTCTGGCAGACGACACCTTTGATCTGTTCCTGTTGGAAGAAGCCGTTATTACAACTTACAATACTTTCCATATTGACGGCAGACAAAACAAATCTTTCTATTCCTCCGAAGAATGGAACGATCCTGCCATTCGTCCCTACGAATTCACCCGCTGGAAAGATCTCCGCGGAATATGCTTCGATTTGATTAAGGGAAGACGTACTCCGGCCGGCTTCAAATTTGTACTGCAGCTGATCCCGGATTACATAGAGGGTATCCTCAAAAACGAAGATACCCTCTTAAAACCTGACGATATTAAAGCGCTTGTTCTGACTTTAAAATATGACGGAACCCGTCTGACGCTCGTTACCGGAACTTCCCTGAAAACCTTTCTTCCGGACCAGTCCTTAGAGCCCTGCTGGGACGGCGCCATCCGCCGTTTCCTGGCAAAACACGGTCTGCATTACGAAGAACTGTAAACCCTTACCACTCCTCAGGCAGACATTCCACAATGTAGTGGTAATAATTATTGTTCAGCACTCGGCCGGAGAAATTATTCATGCTCCGGACAACCGCCCGCATTTCGTCCAGATATTCTTCCGTAATCTCCTCTTCCGTGATAGGCGTGCCCACCCGGTCTTTTCTGTAATAGGAAACTTTGTCCGTAATAAAACTTCTGTCGGAAAAGGTTACCAGGGGCAGACTGTCGGAAAGCATATCATGTCCCGCAAATAACCTTGAGTCATAATGGAATCCAAACAGATTCAGCAGAGTCGGCATCAGGTCCAAAGCGCTGCATGCCTTATTGATTTCTACGGTTTCCATTTCTGAATTCCAGAGAATCAGGCTGTTGCGGTAGATATCCAGCGTTCCTTCCAGCGGCTCTCCTGCCAGTTCCTCCAGATTTTTTATATCCATGGCATAGGGATAATGATCCGCGCTCAGACAAATCACTGTTTTTTCCAGTTTTCCAGCCTTATCCAGTTCTGCAATCAAATATTCCAGCGCCTTATCCAGCTCAATGTTACATGCAATGTACGCCTTTCCTTCTTCCGAAAAAGGAAGTCCTTCCACAGCCTCTTTGTTCTTTTTAGACATCTGGTTACCGGTAAAATTATAATTCATATGCCCCGACACCGTCATGTAATATACATGAAATCGCTCATCGCCAATATACTCGGGAATCGTCGCCTTCATCATATCCAGGTCCGAAGAAGGCCATGCGTTGGCGTTCTCCATCGGAAAAATACTGTCTCCCCATTCCTCCTCCGTCAATTCCCCTAACTTGGAAGCCCGGAAAATATATCCCAGATTCGGATGGCTTAAATGCCGTTCATAATACGACAGCGTATTGTTGTGATACGCGTAACTCTTCACTCCTTCTCTCGCAAAATACGCTGGCAGGGAAAACGGCTGTTCATTCACGGCGCTTCGTTTCATACTGAACTGCTGATCCGGAATCAATCCGGTAAGATTAACATATTCACCGTCGCTGGTGCTTGTCTGCCAAAGAGGCACATAGTAATCCTCCGCCACAAAACCGGAATGGGTCAGCTTATACAAGGTGGGCGTAAGAGTCTTGTCCACGGCGTAAGAGCAAAATCCTTCAGCCGTCAGATAAATCAGGTTATATCCTTCAAAAAATCCGGTATACTCGTTCTTTTTCGTGGGTTCCACGGTTTGTATATAATCAGTCAGCTTTTTTAAATCATCCGTTTCGGAAATCTGCTCTAATTTTTCAAAATCAATAGGAAGTATGTTTTCCAGAATCTCCGGTTTTTCTACCGGCGTATTGGCGGATACGCCTTCTACCGCCTGGCTGATATTATCCGATACGTCCGGATTCAGTCCTTCAGCCGGTTCTTCCGTCCTTGCCATAACTTCTTCCGAATCCTCCCACGAATCTACTTCAAATATGCTTCTGGGCAGAATTCCTCCCGCCACGTCGCGCTGCAGGCAGGCCACCACTCCAAACTGTTCTATGGCGGCATTGGGATCATAAAATTCCCGGTATTCTTCATAGTAATCGGCTTTCAGTAAATATCCCCCAAGCATAACCGAGAAAAATCCTAAAATCCCCACTGTAAAAACAGCGACGCAGGCCAGCCTTGCATACAGCGTATGACTGCGTAGGGTCAGCCACCGGATCTTCAACAGCATCCCCGCCGCCGCCAGAGGAACGGCAAGCAGGAGCAGAAAACCGCTGGCCGAGAGAATTCCCGCAAGAGCTTCCCTCCAATAATTTTTAAGCGCCATTCCTCCCGCATTCTGAACGGCTGCAATCAGAAGCGGCTGCTTGAAAATTTTGAAATAAACCAACTGGCTTGCAAATATCAAAAAACCCGTAACCTGCAAGATCCAGAAAAATATCTTATTCGTTTTTTTCCGCATAAATCCGGTAAGCAAAGCGCCCAGTCCCGCCCATAACAGACTCGACGGCAGCATCAGAAGCGGATTACAGCCTGCCAATCCAAAACATGCCAGATGATATATGATTTCCATATATACGATACTGCCCCAAAGCAGAATAAACGTCTTTTTCATATTCTTCTTTCGTCCTTTGCCAGATTTCTTCTTTCGGAAAAAATGATAGCACATTCGGAAAGAAAAATGTGAATTATTTCGAAGATTAAAAAAAAATTAATACTTTCGTAGTTATTTCTTCATTTTTGGGTTAAAAATCAGGCTGGCAAGATAGCCGAAAACAAGCGCCGCCGAACATCCTACCGCTCCCGCCTTAAACCCGCCCTGAAAAATTCCAAGAAATCCGCTTTCATCCACAGCTTCCTTCACACCCTTCATCAGTAGGTTACCAAAACCCAGCAGGGGAACGCTGGCCCCCGCGCCGGCAAACTCCACAAACGGCTGATACCACCCGAACACACTGATAATACTGCCAAGACACACCAAAAGCACCATGATCCGCCCGGGCATCATTTTTGTTTTTTCCATCAGGATCTGTACCAGGGCGCAGATTAATCCGCCAACCCAGAATGCGTTCAAATAATCCATATTTGTTCCTCCATTTTTTTCACAAAAAATAACAGATATCTCTACCTGTTATTTTTTGGACTGCCGTTTCATATTATGCACGATATTTTATTTTTTCTTAAGTTTTTTGATAATCTGTCCCGTGGGAAGCTGTACTAAAACCACGGCCGCAAGTACGATCCCGCATCCAAGAAGCTGTCTTCCCGTCAGCGTCTGGTCGTCTTTTAAAAATCCTGTTCTGTACGCAAGCCAGCCGGCCAGTACCGATATTACGGACTCCAGACTTAAAATCAGGGACGCCACCGTAGGATTCATATCCTTCTGCCCCACAATCTGCAGGGTATACGCCACGCCGCAGGACATAACGCCGGCATATAAAACCGGAACCGCTCCGGAAAGAAGCGCCGAAAGACTGACCTTTTCAAAAATCAGGGCGCAGACCGTACAAATTCCGCCGCATACCAGGAACTGGATACAGGAAAGCGCCACGCCGTCCGCTTTAGGGGAAAAATAATCGATAACCAGAATATGTACGGTAAAAAGAATCGCACAGACGAAAACAAGCGCGTCTCCGGGATTAATCCGAAAACTTCCCTGAATACACAGCAGATACATGCCCGCCGCCGCCATCAATACCGCAATCCAGACGGCTCCGGGAACTTTTTTCCCAAGAAAAACGCCGCATACGGGAACAAAAACGATATAAAGAGCCGTTATGAACCCGGCTTTTCCCACGGTTGTATAAAGAATCCCGTATTGCTGGAACATACTGGCCGCCATCAACGCCAGACCGCAGCAGATTCCTCCGATCCAGGCATTTTTGTGGAACAGGGGACGGCTGTCTTTCGGCGCTTTTTTTCTTCGGAAAAGAATCACCGGAACGAGTACCGCCGAGCCGATCAGGCTTCTCACCCCGTTAAAGGTAAAAGGCCCCATATATTCCATGCCTTTGCTTTGCGAAACAAAAGCCACGCCCCAGATAAATGCAGCCAGGAAAAGCAGCAGGCTATTTTTCATTGTCCTTTTGTTCATATGTAATTTCCTCAACAATCTCCCGTATGGATTTTCCTTCACAGGATATGGTAATCTGTGCATATTTTTCATAGAGGGGCTCCCGCTCTTCCAGTAACGCCGAAAGCGTCTGTCCCTGCTTCATGGTCACGCCTCTTTCGTTTAAATCCCCCAGCCTGCGCCGTAACTCGCCGTATCCGATTTTCAGGTACAGAATTGTGCCGATCTGCGCAAAATGCGCCATGGCCTTCGGGCCGTAAACCGCGCTTCCCCCGGTGGCAATCACGGTCCGCTCCGGATGCAGCGAACAGTTCACCTCTTCTTCCGTCCTGTGGAATCCCTCGTTGCCAAGCTCTTCAATCATCTCATGAAGGAGTTTGCCGGACCGTTCCTGGATCGCCAGATCGGAATCCAGAAAACGGTAACCCAGTTTTTTTGCAAGCACGACTCCCACCGTGCTTTTTCCCACGCCCGGCATTCCGATCAGAATCAAATTATTCCCCGACACAGGCAATAACCTCTACTTCACAGAGAACTGCTTTGGGAAGGGTTTTCACCGCCACGCAGCTTCTTGCCGGTTTTTCGGTGAAATATTTTTCGTAAACGCTGTTAAAAGCTGCAAAATCCTCCATATCCGCAAGAAAACATGTGGTTTTCACAACTTTTGTATAGTCGGTTCCGGCCGCGGAGAGGATGGCTCCCACATTCTTCATAACCTGCTCCGCCTGAGCCTCGATTCCCTGAGCTTCGATCTGTCCATTTTCAGGATTAATGGGAATCTGTCCGCTGGCAAACAAAAATCCGCCTGCCACAATTCCCTGGGAATATGGCCCGATAGCTGCCGGCGCTTTGTCTGTTGCTATTTTTTTCATAACTGCCTTCTTTCTGCCGCTATGCGGCGTAATTTTTATGATCCATTTAACCGTTTTCAAACTCTACGGTTACATAAAATCCCCGTTCATTTTCTTTGATATCCGTAACAATCCCTTCTCTTGCAAGCAATCGCTCCCGGAAAGGAAAGTTACCCGACATGGCAAGCGAAGGATCGATCACATAATAATAGTTGCTGGGCAACAGCCCCTCCGTTACCGTCACCTTCTGTCCGACTTCCAAAAGTCCCTGCCGTTCCATTTTAAATTCCATGCTGCGCATTACGCCATTCCTTCTTTCTCCTGCACAATTACGGTTGGCAGCGCCATCTCGCTATACTGGGTAGAGATGATCTCGCTTTCCGATATCCGGGAATAGCAGCCCTTAAATTTACCGTTATATACAAACAAACCGGTCAGATTGCTGTACCCGCTAAAAGACGCTTCTTTGTCTTTTACCAGATCGATATTGTCCGTTACATAAGGACGGCAGAACTGCTGCAGAATATATCCCCGTCCCATACAGTCGTCAACAAACCGTTTCCACTCTTCTTCCTCACATTCCACACCCGCATGTACGCCTTTGGAACCGTAGGAATCCTCCGGCTTAATAATCCAACGGTCCTTATGGGCAAGCACTTCGCCGTAATCAAAACTTCCTTCCGTAAGGCTGACCGTGTACGGAACATGGGCTTTGACGTATGCATTTTCCTCTTCCGTTAAAAACGCTTTTGTCCGTTCATCGTGAAGAATTTTGTAAAGTACTTTATTATGGACGATCTGCGTACAGAAATCGCCGATCAGACAAACCTTTTCTTCTTCCACCGCCCGGATCAGGTCCGATACTTCTTCATAATGCTTCATAATGTCGCTGGTTACCGCCCGTCTGTAAATCGCGTCAATCCTGTTCCCGGACGGTGAATACAGACCCCCGTCCCGGTAACGCAGATCCCGGATCTCACAGATTTCCGCAGTGATCCCCTGCTTTTCAAAGGCTTTTACAAAAATTTTGAATTCTTCGCCGGTAGCGCTTTCCATAAAATCCACAACCGCCACATGCGGATTTTCCTTACAGTCCTGAAAAGTCCGGTATATATTCATAAATTCGGTAACCCAGGTATCAAACAGTTCAAAGGTCGTTACCGGATGTCTGTCCGCAAATTCCTGAAAAGCCTGTGTCAGGGCAACGGCATGATTTAATTCCCGGTCTTCATTCATGGCGCTGGAACCATCCGTATTAAATTCACAGAAGTGAAAATCTCCCGTTTCTTCGTTTAAAAACAGATCGATCCGGGCAATGGGAATCGGACAGTCATACGCCGGCTCCCGCAGAATCAGCTTTTCGAGCCGCCTGTCAAAACCGAATAACTCCCGGTACTCCGCATCCGTCCGGTAATGTTCGATTACTTTATAAAAAATGCCGTAAAGGGTCTTTATCAGCTTTTCAAACAATTCCACTTCATCCAGGGTAAAAAGCTTCGGTATATAAAGGGTCCTTACACACCTTCCATGATACTGGGCGGTGGAATTCTTTATATAATCCCGGATTTTTTCCGCACAGACGGCGTGGGCCTGTAAATCCTTTTCCACAATTTCCCGGTATTCCTTCTCCAGCTTTCTCAGTCCGCTCATACCCTTACCACCTTCCGTTTCCTTTATCCCAGACCTGCGCCGGCGTAATTCTGCCGGCTTCCAATTCATAAAGAGGTTTTATGCGCTCCCGCTCTTTACTGTCCGCCGCTTCCATCACCCGGGCAAACAGCGTATCCGCCGCTTCCGCCGCGGGGATTCCGTAAACGACTCCCCGGTAGCCGTGTTCCATCAGACTCTGCTTCGCCTCTTCGATCTCCAGTCCGTCCGAAACCCGAAAATAATCCGTAAAATAATCAAGCGTTTCCCGCCGGTAAAAAATTCCTTTAACCAGTTCCATATAAGCCAGCGCCAGAGGCATGGGCAGGCTGTCCGCAGGGCGTATCTCCAGATATTGTTTTAACCGGATATCCGGGAAAAACATGGAAATCAGATGCTGGATTTCGGGCACTGTCAAAAGCCTGTTTCTGTAATACACGGCAATCGTATCCGAACCGGTGGCCCTCGTCCGGTTCCCTTCTTTTACCAGAATCGGCTGCTTATGATACAGTTCTTCGGCATACGCACGAAATCCGAAATCAGGTCTGAACACACACTTCGGAATCAGGCATCTTTGGGCGTCTACTCCCTGCCATACGTAGCTTCTCGTCAAAAAGCGTGAAGAAGCCTGTCCTTCGTAAACGGGAGAATTATCGGTCAGAAGGGAAAATATGGGTACCAGTATACAGGCAAGCCGGTATTTTTGTATAAAATCGGCTTCACTGAAATAATCAACCGAAATCTGTGTCGACGCGGTGGCCCGCATCATCTGGTATCCCCTGCTGCCGCTGTGCCTGAAATATTCATCCATGTATTCGTAACGCTTCTTGGGAATCAGAGCAAGCTCTCCGGCCCGTCTGACAGGGTTATACCCGGCGTGAACCATATGATAACCCTCGTTGTAAAGGGCCTCTCCGTATTCTTCGTAAAAACGCGCCAGAATCCGTTCCACATCAGCTATGCATTGTTGTGGCATAACACTGATTTCAAGCTGTGCGGCCGGTTCCAGGGTAATCGAAAAATCCTCATTATAATAACCCAGGAAGTGCCCGTCCTCTTCTTCCACGTGATCTCCCTTGCGCACCTGTTTTTGCATAATGGCGTCAAGAATCCCGTAGGTTATCGGCTCTCCCCGGTTATTTAATACAAAATGTTCCGTTTCTATGCCAATCCGCTCTTCTCCACGGTTTTTACAGCCCGCTTTAAAGTATCCGGTAATGGCGTTTATATTCTGCTGTTCCAAATCCATAAGGCTTCCTCTTCCAGTTTTTGCCTGCCTTATTATAGCACTTCAATCCGGACTTGAACAGAGAAATTTTATTCCTTTAAAGGCTTTTTCCCCTTGCTCCACCAGCAGTATGCCGCTACCGCCGCACTGACCAGAAGAAGCATATAAAAATTAATGCCTCTCGTCACGCACATGGATAATGTCAGACTGCCTCCCACAAAAACGTTGCCGAATACCGCCATATACATGAGTTCCGTAATTCCCTGTGAACCGGGAAGCGGAAGCATATCCACGGCAATATACACAACGGCCTGAAGCGCCATTACCGTGAACGCATTGGCGCCGGAAAGGCCCATTCCACGGTAAATAAACCAGGTCAAAACAAATACGCTGCACCGCTGGATAAATGTAAATCCAACTAAAAAGAGCAGTACATTGCCATGGTGTTTTATAAAGGAAACGGTTCCCTGATATTGTTCTACCATGGTATGTATTCCCTCGCTGCGTTTATCCGAGGGTTTCAGTACATGAATCCGCACCAGAAGCTTCTGCGCCGCATTTAAGAATCGTTCCATGCCCGGACCGTTTAACATGATGGCAAGCAGTATTACAACCAGAGCCGCATTTAAGAATAATCCCAGAAAATATAACGGAAGATACGTTCCCAAATGGATCTTAAGCCCGCCCCACCAGAAAACGGCAATCCCGATCCCCATCAGCACCAGAACCAGCTTGTACGCCGTGGCCACACTCATCAATACAACCGTGCTTTCCGCAACCTTATGTCCGTCTTTATTCATATAGTACAGCTGCATAGGTTGTCCGCCGGTGGCAGAAGGCGTAATACCGGAATAAAAAAATCCGGTAAACGAATATTTCAGGCAGCTTGTAAGCTTTGCCTTATCGCCGATGGCACGAAGAAGATACCATATGAGAATCCCCTCCGCCGACACAAAAAAGAGGGCCGTTATCACCGCAAGGATCAGATAGCCTTTCTGCATCCGCCCTACGGCGTCTATCAGTTCCCCAGGATCCTGATTCTTAAAAACCACATAAAAAGTGACGGCCGCCAGCATTACAAAAAACGCGGCGCTTATAATCTTTTTATACTTCATACAAAGCTCCTTTGGTTATCCCGCAAGATTTAAAAGTCCATCTTCTTTCCGCAAGGAAGTCTGAAAGATTTCCTTCAAACAGGATATCATCCGTTTTATAATCGAGAAAATCAGCGGGCGTCACCAGTGAAAAATGCTTGTCAAAGAGCTTCATTCCGTGATGTTCAAGCAAACGCGCCAAAAAAGAGGAGCAAGTATAATGTGCCCGCTGATAGAAAGGCTTATTCATTAAAATAAAAGGCAGTCCCACAATACAATAATGATAGCGAAAACGTTTCCGGTAACATTCCCTTAAGCTTACGGCAACGCACCTTTTTTGTTCCGGACTGCAGTCCAGACTGTAGATCCGGTATCTGGCCGTAGGAAAAGCCTGGTTGATCAAAGGAGCGTTTTCTTTTTCAAATCCCGCAAAAAAAGGAATAAACGGATTTCTGCGTCCCACGCTGTACGCTTCCTTCAGATTCTCATCCAGCGAAAGAACGACATGGATATAATCCCGTTTCGTTACACGGCGGATGATCCATGCAAATATTCCCGGCGTACTGACTAATGCAATATAAATCTTCTCCTGCTTCATCTTCCTGCCTCCCGGTTCCGCTAACTGAATTGATACGTTCTTTTTGCTATCTCATAACCCTTCAGCGTCAGTGTACTGCCAAAAGTACCCGGCAGATATGTGAAGCCGCTTAAACATTGATATTTAAGCTTCTTGTACAGCCACTCGTCCTTCTGTCTGATATAATTCCATAAATCTTCTCTTTTTTCCAGCGCTTCCTGGGATTTTATCATTAAAAGATAAATGGAAGATATGGAAAGCATAATGGAAATATTGCGCACCATATATTTTGCAAGCCTGGGGGAGGTTCTGTAAATCTCCTGAAGATCCGCACATTCCGCAACCAGCTTGGTCACGCGGATCTGCTGGTCGATCCGCTTCATATAACTGTTTTCATTGACGGATTGGTCGTCGCGTCCCAAAAAGTAATGGTATAAGTCCTCATTCAGATAATAAATATGATGGACTCTGGGCAGCGGTTTGTACGCGAACAGATTATCCACGTAAAACGTATGCTCCGGCAGAACCACATCGCTCTGCCTCAAAACCGCGGTTCTGAAAACCAGCGCGTGCATTACCAGATACTGGGAAGGTAAGAGCGGTTTCATATCCTGCCAGCCGCACCGTTTCCCCTCCGGAAAAACATTACGGAAGCTGACGCGTTTCTGTTTGTTTTCATAAAGATGGTCGTAAATATAATTGCACACCACCAGATCCAGGCGGTCTTCCCACTCTTTAAGGCATGCAAGCAACGCTTCCAGCGCTTTCCCGTCCAGCCAGTCGTCCGAATCCACAACCTTAAAAAAACGGCCCGATGCAAGCTTTAATCCCGCGTTCACTCCCGATCCGTGCCCGCCGTTGCTTTTATGTATTACCCGGACGATGTCCGGATAAAGTCTTTCATAAGCATCTGCAATCTCTCCCGTCGCATCGGTGGAACCGTCGTCTACAATAATGATTTCACCTCTTTCCTTACAGAAAAGAAGGGAATCGATACAGCGTTTCATATAATCCTGCGAATTGTAACAGGGTACTACAAATGTAATGTCTTTCATAATTGTCATCTCCATACGTATCTTTTTTACACGTATACTATACATAACAATAGTTAAGACATCCGATAGAAATTCTAAAAAATTACTTAATTTTTAAATATTTTATGAAATTGATTCAATTACGACTCCGTGCGCGATACCGGGAACTGTTTGTCCTTCGTTAAAGCTGGTTTTGGAAAGCAGGGCGCCCGTGGGAACAAAAAGCACGCGGTTCCAGTTTTTCTGTTCCAGATTTTTTAATATATAAGCGGACAGGGTGACTGCCGAGCAGCCGCATCCGGAACCTCCCGCATGGGTGTCCTGGCTTTCGGGATCATAGATTTCCATTCCGCAGTCCATATGCTTTTCGGAAATATCATACCCCTTATCCCTTAATAAATCAATCAGAACTTTCTGTCCTACGCTGCCCAAATCCCCGGTAATAATCTTATCATAATCCTCCGGTTTCCGGTTCCAGTCCGCAAAATGCTGCGCTATTGTAGACGCCGCCGCAGGCGCCATGCAGGGTCCCATATTCATGGAATCCTTCAGTCCGTAATCCACAATTTTTCCGGTTGTAATGCCTGTGATTACCGCCCTTGACTGCTCTCCCATCTGGGTGCTTAAAACAAAAGCGCCGCTGCCCGTTACCGTCCAGGTGGCCGACAGTGGTCTCTGGTTTCCATAGGCCAGGGGAAACCTGAACTCCTTTTCCGCACTGGCAAAATGGCTGGAGGTAACACAGACAACGTTTTCCGCATACCCGGCCGCAACGGCCATGGCCCCAAGGCTTAAAGATTCCCCACAGGTGGAACAGGCGCCGTAAACTCCCAGCAGAGGAATTCCAAAATTCATAATTCCAAAGGAAGTCGCTATAGACTGGCCCAGCAAATCGCCCGCAAAAATATATTTCATGTCTTCCGGTTTCAGCTTTGCCTTTCCCAGGGCAAGATACACCGCATCCTTTTGCAGACTACTCTCGGCATCCTCCCAGGATTCGCAGCCGAACATATCGTCTTCGCCGACCATGTCAAACAAAAGTCCCAGAGGCCCGTCGCCTTCTTTTTTGCCCACCACGGAAGCGCTGTTCCGAATATATACGGGAACCGGCAGCCGTACGCTTTGCAGCCCCAGAGAATTTACAGCATTCTGACTCATATGATTCCTCCCTACCTGTCTTATCATTTCATTTCTTTTTTGTTAGGATATCCGATCGACTGTGAAATATGTATTGCACGAAAGGTTTTCCTGTATTATCTCCAAATGTTTTTGAGTTGAATTGCAAATAAAACTATACTATAATAAATTTCTGCCCGGTATTTTTATCATAGATGAAAATACTTTTACAATACATTAACTGATCAAAAGGACAAAATCTTATGAATAAAAAACACAGCACCGCCTTACGGGAAGGAATCAAAGACGGCATCCCTATCGGACTGGGATATTTTGCCGTCTCCTTTTCCCTTGGAATTGCGGCAAGAAACGCCGGCCTTACGGCGCTCCAGGGTTTTCTCGCAAGCCTTTCCACGAACGCTTCCGCCGGAGAATACGCCGCCTTTATTATAATAGCCGCGGACGCGCCTTATCTGGAGATGGTTCTTGTGACTCTGATTACCAACGCCCGGTATCTGTTGATGAGCTGCGCCCTCAGCCAGAAATTTTCCCCGGACACGCCTCTTTATCACCGCCTTTTGGTAGGCTATGACGTAACGGATGAAATATTCGGAATCACCATTGCCAGACCGGGAATCCTGGACCCTTTTTATAACTACGGCGCCATACTGGTGGCCGCTCCCGCCTGGGCCACGGGTACTGCGCTTGGCATTATTGCGGGCAACCTTCTTCCCCTGCGGATTGTCAGCGCTTTAAGCGTAGCGTTATACGGTATGTTTATTGCGATTATCATTCCGCCCGGACGGAAAAACAAAGTCATTGCCGCGCTGGTGTTTATCAGCTTTACCGCAAGCTACGGCGCTTCGGTTCTGCCGTTCCTTTCTTCTTTAACGGACGGAACCCGCACCATTCTTCTCACGGTTTTGATTTCCGCGGCCGCCGCGCTGCTGTTTCCCGCAGCAGGAAAGGAGAATACCGAACATGACGCATAATATTTGGATCTATCTGCTGCTTATGGCAGGCATTACTTTTTTAATCCGGGTGCTGCCTTTAACCCTTATAAAAAAACAGATCAAAAACCGGTTCCTTCAGTCTTTTTTGTATTATGTTCCCTATGTGACGCTGGCGGTCATGACTTTTCCCGCCATTCTTAACGCAACACAGGCCCCCTTTGCGGGAGCCTGCGCACTGCTGACCGGAATTCTCGCGGCATGGTTCGGAGCCAGTCTGTTTCAGGTGTCCGTATCCTGCTGCGTGATTGTGTTTTTATTGGAATTGTTTTTATAGCCTGTTGGAATCTGTATCCGTGCCAGGTAAAGCTGTCTTTTTTCAGGTGAAATTGCGGTACCACTATACTCCCGGCGCTTCGAGAGTCCGCCATATCGTTGAACAGGCAGACTCAATACTGCTTAAATAGAAAACTAATTTCTTCCTTTCTGCGCATGCTCCAGAATACGCAGGTAGTGATTCGCTTCGCGGAGTACATGATCCGCCAAAAGCGGAAGAATGATGGAGCGGATCTCACAGTCTGTAATCCCTTCCGTTCCCGCCGTTTTAAACTGCTGATATTGCTTTGTCGTCTGTAAAGTCTTTACGGTCAGGAGATTCGTCGCCTTTCTGTCCTGTTCTCTCGCCTCTTCCAAAAGGCGGCAATAGTCTTCGGCAAATCCATCGGCCGCTTCCATCAATTCACATTCCGTCGGGTCTAGCAGGCCCCGAATAAACTGGGCATGTTCCATCATGATCCGGTTCCAGAATATTTCGAGATTTCTTAAATCCGGCGCAGTGATTCTGCCTTGCTGCTCAAGTTCCAAAATCATCTGACGATACATTTTTGCTTCCCGCAGGATGTGTTCGATCAGCAACGGATAGTTTGCTGTATAAAGCCTGCACCTTGTCACTTCTCTCAGGATCTCCTCCTTAAAGGAAATCAATCCGTCCAGGCTTCTGAGCATCCGCCGATTCAACATTCTTACCTGACAGGCGGTTTCTCTATTCACCATATCACAGCTTCCCGCACGGAGCCGTTCTTCCGCCTCTGTAATCTTCGTATCAATCGGAATCCCTGTCAGATTTTTCGTCTGGCACTCCGCTTTCCCCGTAAATTCCGTAACAACCTCCCCGGAATTTAAAACCGATCTGCTTACGATACCGTCCGCAAGTTTTACGGTCCTTCTGAGTCCTTCTTCAAATTCTTTTCGGAACTGATCCGCACGCCGTATAAGCTCTGTTTCCTTCGCAGGGAATCCGGCGAGCAGGAATAAGGAGTGTTCCTTCATGATTCTTCCGAAGAAAAGATGTGTTTCTAATGATAAAGTCGCATATTCCTTCATATTTCAGCATACCTTTATAATTTGCATTTTTTAATAATATATGCAAAAAATGTCAAAATTTGCGTTTCCTCTCGCACCACCGCTCATCGCTTTGTCCAGGATACAGGTTTGGAGAATTCTGATGGCGCACTTATTAAAATCCGTGTACGATATCCTTACCACAATATAAGCAAAGGAGATTTTATAATGACAAATTTACAGACGTGCATTAAAAACTATTAATAAGTAATACTGCTGCCTCCGCCAAATGCTTTTTCATAAGCAAACGATCTCCCAACTGTAGTCTCAGTCATCGGAGCAGTTTTTTTGAACTCTTGCCTTTACCAGAAGCATCATAGGTCTTCGAAGCTCATTTTCCATTCCGGGAAGACCCATCATCTCTTCCGGGGGCTGCGCTTCTTCCACATTTTCCAGAACAAATCCGTTATTCAGTAATCCCGTCAGAATCTGTGTCAGCGTATGATGCTGTTTTGTCACAAAACAGCCGAGAAAACTGGTGTTTCGTTCTCCGGGCATAAAATAATTATCAACCGGCCAATATTCCGGTTCTCCCTTTTCCGTATATATCCAGTCCTGCGCGGCACAGGCGGTAAAAACCGGGTGCTCTATATTGAATAGAAACACGCCTTCCGGCTTCAGCGTTTTATATACGTTCCGATATACCGGATCCAGATCTTCAATATAATGCAGCGCAAGATTGGAAATCACACAGTCCCATGTGCTTTCCGGATATTCATATTCATTTATCCCGCACACGCGGTACGCAATCGTTCTTCCGCTGTTGCGCTTTCCGGCTTCCGCTATCATTTTTTTACTTATATCGATCCCCAATACCCGGGACGCGCCCTGTTGCGCCGCAAAGCCGCAGTGCCATCCATATCCGCAGCCCAGATCCAGAACCGTTTTTCCCGAAAGCTCCGGAAACAGCGGCTTTAGCTGATGCCATTCCCCCGCGGCGGACAATCCGCCTTTGCTTCGCGGCATCTGCGCATATTGTTCAAAAAAATCTTCCTTATCATATTCGTTATTCATGCTTATACCTTTATGAGAAAACTTTCATTTGCCCCTACACGGATCACGGCCTCGCCGCCGACATCCGATAATATCTTAAGCTCCTGCCCCAGACAATCCCTGTCTGAAGATAAGCGGTCTTTTCCGTATGCTTTCAAAGGAAGACGCACCTCCTGCCCCGACTCGTCCATGGAACAGACCGTCAGGTAAACTTCACCGCCGTAAAACCGTGCGTAACCAAGCACACGCCCCTGCTCATGGAAAAACTGAAAGCCGCCGTCGGAAAAAGCCGGATTCCCCTGTCTTAGCATGGAAAGCGTATGATATAAATAATAGCTTGCTTCCCGTTTAAAATCTTTGTCCCAGGGCATCGGATACCTGCACCCTTCCACATCTTCCGTGCGTCCGCAGATTCCCGCTTCATCACCGTAATAAATGCTTGCCGCCCCGGGCAGGGTAAACAGAAGCAAAAGGGCGCACTGATAAGCGGCTTCCGAAATCTCCGGGTTATTGTGAAGCCTTGGCGTATCATGGCTGTCTAACAAGTTAAACTGTACCTGCCGGATGCAGAAGGGCAGCTTCATAAGATGCTCTCTGATCCGTTCCGCCGTATCCTTTGCCGACGGTCTGTAATGCACCTGCCGCAGTTCCTCCATGTGCGCATGAAATAAATCCACCTCGCCCACAAACTGTCTGACCGGCCTTGCGCAGCCAAAATAATTCATGGGAGAATCCCACTCGTTCCCTCTTAAATATTCCGCGCAGTCTCCCCAGTCTTCCGCCAGAATGTAGGCGTCTTCCTTTTCTTCTTTTATGCTTTTGCGTATCTCCGGCCATACCTCATGGGCAAGCTGAAGCTCATTATTCCTTGCCATCACATCCGCCACGTCAAAACGCCACCCGTCAATATCATAGGGGGCCTTCAGCCACTTTTTCAGCAAAGAGTCTTCACGCCTGTATAAAATATCCCGCAGTCTGCCGGAAGTGTAATTCAGAGTAGGCAGGGTGTCCACGCCGGCCCAGCAGAGATATTCATCCGCGCCCTCTCCGAAAAAGTAGTAACCCCTCTCCTCAGCGTCGGGATTATGATAAGCCCCCATACTGCGGTCAAAAAACAGTCCTTCTTTATTAAACCATTTGTGAGCCGTACCCGTATGGTTAATGGATACATCTAAAATCAGTTTCATACCGTTCTCATGCAGCTCCCGGGAAAGCTCCTGCAGCTCCCGGCCGCCGCCCAAATGAGGATCTACCTGAAAATAATCCAGACAGTCATACCGGTGGACGGTAGCCGCATAAAAAATCGGGTTCAAATATACCGCGTTTATTCCCAATTCCTTTAGATACGGAATTTTGCGCCGAACCCCTTCCAGATCTCCGCCGTAAAAATCCAGGCAATGGCCTTCCCCATAGAACGGCGCCGGACGGTTCCAGTCTTCTATCTTCATTGTGGCATAGCCGTTAAACATATATTCTCCGGTACGCACGTCATTGTCCGGATTCCCGTTACAAAACCGGTCCGGAAATATCTGGTAAAACACCGCGCCTTTTACCCACGCCGACTGTTCGTAACCGGCCAGTAGCCGGAAATCATATGTATGATCGGGAATATAGGAAGTAATCTCTTTTTGCGTATAATAGTAAATCCGGTCCGCGCAAACCAGATAAAACTGATACGCAAACACTTTTTCCCGTATAACGACGTTGCAGCCGTAATAACGAAGCCATCCCTCCCGCTCTTCCGGCTGCATTTTTTCAAGCCGTTCCACTCCGTTTAAGAGGTAACGCAATATTACATGCTTTACCGGCGCGTCCGCATACATCCGTATACGGATATGAACCGTATCCCCAATAGACGGAATTGCCGGTGCGGCAAAAAACTCCGAGCCGTCGCTGTATACGCTTTCCAACCACTCTGCCATATTTAATCCCCCATAATGGCCGCAGCCTTACTTTTCCATTTGCCAATCTTATAGAACAGCATCGTAATCAAAGCGCCCAAAACCCAGGAAATCAGCAGGGATATAAAAATACATGCGCTGTCTCCGCCCGGAGCCGTCTCGCTGCGCGTTATGTAAGCGATACCGTACGCAACGGGAATCCGGATCAACACAGTCGTTACAATCGAAATCCACATGGGCGTCAGGGTATCTCCCGCCCCGCGCATCACGCCGGAAAGGCACTGCGTCACTTCCATGGCGATGTAACCGACTACTAAAATTTTCATCATTTCAAAGCTCAATTCCACCAGCTCCGGCGTCTTCGTAAAAATCGCCATCAGATACTGTCCGAACAGTAATATCAAAACCGTTATTACCACTGAGGTTCCTACGGCAATCAAGGTTCCGTCCTTGGCGCCTTTCGTTACACGATCCATTTTCCGCGCCCCCACATTCTGCCCCGCATAAGTTGTCATGGCGGAGCCGAAGGAAAACGCCGGCATCATAACAAAACCGTCCACACGCATTACAATTACGTTGGCCGCAATAAACATTTCTCCGAAGCTGTTGGTCAGCGTCTGCACCACGATGGCTGACATGGAAAAAATCGCCTGGGTCAGACCGGAAGGAAGTCCTAAGCGGATTACGGTTCCCATATAGGATTTTTCCGGCATTAAGTACTCCTTTCCCATATCAAAAATATCCCGCATCTTAGACAGCTTGCGCAGGGACAAAAACGCCGATATAAACTGCGCGATTACGGTCGCCAGAGCCACGCCCGCCACTCCCATGGAGAAATAAGCCACAAAAACATAATCAAGAACCATATTGATGACCGTGGCCACCAAAAGGTAAATCAGCGCCGAAACGGAATCCCCCAGTCCTCTTAAGATACCGCCCAATATATTATAGTAGGCGCATCCGGCAATACCGATAAACAAAATCAACAGATACGAGTTGCACCAGTCTATCAGACTATCCGGAGTCTGTAACAGCCTTAGCAAAGGCTTCGTGACCAAAGGCGCAATTACCATAACAATCAGAGAGGAAATCCCCGTAAGCGTAATGCAGCATCCGATGGACTTCGACAGATCTTCCCTTTGCTTCGCCCCGAAATACTGCGCAACCACGATTCCGGCCCCCACGGAAATTCCCACAAAAAGAACCAGCAGCAGATTCAGAATCGGACCTGCCCCGCCTACCGCGGCCAACGCATTGTCTCCTACAAACCGCCCTACAATAATACTGTCAACCGTATTGTAAAGCTGCTGCGCAATATTGCCGATCAGCATCGGTATTGTAAACGCCACGATCTGTCTGCCCGGCTTTCCTTCCGTCATATCAATGGGTGCAAATAGTTTTTTTAATCTCTGAAGCATAGCGGCTCCTTTCTTCTTATTTCAGTCTGTTTTTTAGTATAACAGAATAAAAAATGGAACTCAAGAGAGATATAAATTATTATGTTAAATCACAAAATTATGTCCCTAATGATTTACGCCGCTTCCAGCCATTTATTTTCGCTATCCATTTCCTTAAAAATCTGCTATACTTTATGTAACTAAAGTCATTTGCACAAGAGAGGAAGCACATATGGTAAAAATTATAATTATTGTCACAGCCGCCCTTGCGGTTCTTGCAATTCTGCTGTCCGGATATGTAAAAGCATCGCCGGACACAGCCTACATCATTTCCGGTCTCCGTAAACGGCCCAAAATACTGATCGGCCGCGCAGGCATTAAGATCCCTTTTCTGGAGAAAAAAGATGAATTGAACCTGCAGTTGATCCCGATCGACGTCAAAACCTCCAGCGCAGTTCCTACCGCGGATTATATTAACATCCGTGTCGACGCCGCCGTAAACGTAAAGATCAGCGTCGATCCCGAACAGCTGAATCTTGCCGCACAAAACTTCTTAAATAAGAAAACCGATTACATTGCCCAGGTTGCCCGCGAAGTGCTGGAAGGAAATATGCGTGAAATCGTCGGTAAGATGAATCTGGAAGAAATGGTCAGCGACCGCCAGAAATTTGCAATGCTTGTAAAGGAAAACGCGGAACCGGACCTTGCCGCTATGGGACTGGATATCGTTAGCTTTAACGTACAGAACTTCGTGGACTCCAACGGCGTTATCGAGAACCTGGGCGTTGACAACATTGTAAAAATCCAAAAGAACGCCGCGATCTCCCGTGCCGAAAGCGAAAAGGAAATAGCCAAGGCACAGGCCAGCGCACAAAGGGAAGCTAACGAAGCGCAGATTGCCGCACAGACGGATATTGCCCAGAAGAATAACGAACTGGCGATTAAACAGGCGGAACTGAAAAAATTATCCGATGCCAAAAAAGCGGAGGCGGATGCCGCTTACCAGATTCAGCAGGAAGAACAGCGTAAGACCATTGAAGTCACCACTGCTAACGCTAACATTGCAAAGCAGGAAAAAGAAATCCTCTTAAAGCAGAAAGAAGCCGAAGTTATGGAACAGGCTCTTGACGCGCAGATTAAGAAAAAGGCGGAAGCCGAAAAATTTGCCAAACAGCAGGCTGCGGACGCACAGCTTTACCAGCGCCAGCGTGAAGCGGAAGCTAAAAAATATGAACTGCTGCAGCAGTCCGAAGCTCTGAAAATCCAGGCGGAAGCCGACAAATACGCGAAAGAACAGGAAGCGGAAGGTATCCGTATCAAAGGTCTTGCCGAAGCGGAAGCCATTCAGGCCAAGGCTGTGGCTGAAGCGGAAGGTATTGAAAAGAAAGCCGAAGCTATGGCAAAAATGGGCGAGGCAGCCGTTCTTGAAATGTACTTTAAAGCTCTGCCCGACGTGGTAAGAAACGCCGCCGAACCTCTCGCCAAAGTCGATAAGATTACGATGTACGGCGACGGTAATTCCACAAAGCTGATGAAGGACGTGATGAACACCTTAAACCAGGTGACAGACGGCCTGAAGGAATCCACCGGTGTGGACCTGAACGCAGTTCTTTCCGGTTTTCTGGGAGCGGGCGCCGCAGTGAAACTGAATGACAAAAAAGACAACGACGATAAAAACGAACTTACCAATGAATAAGTTTCGCAGATAAAGCAGCCCGGCCGGGTTTTCCCGGCCGGTGTTGTTTTTCTGTCAATGACACTCTGCATATTCCACTTCGCCAAACACCTGATCCCGGATCTGGTTCAGCGCCGATTCGCTGATTCTTCCAGATGTGTCCGTAATGAGCCCTAAAAACGTCTGATCATATCGGGAAAAGCACACATTGACGATTTCTCCATTTGTTCCGATCACATTCACCGTAATATCCGGATCATTTCCCGCATATCCCTGGCAATTATATTCCACTCTGTCAATCGGACCGTCTATCAGCCCACATTCCTCAACTTTCTTTTTGGCGAGTTCTGCATATATGCCATAGTTCTTTTCCAACGCAGCATCAAAGTCAAGGGAAGGATTGACGTCCAGATGCCTGCTATACCCGATATTGAAAAGCTCTCCTGTCACGGCATCCACCATAAATGTCCATCGCGTGCTTTCAGGCGTCTGCGCTTCCTCAAACAGAACGTCCCCGGACCAAAAAGCACGCGGAAAGGTTTCCGTTCCCGGATTGTATATCATATACACAAAAGCGTTTTCCAAATCCAACCCGAAAACATTTTTAAGATGCGCGGCTCCTGACTCTGCCGCCTCCTCCATTGTTAAATCCACATCCGTAGGCGTCCCGGTATTCAGCCTGTCCATGCTGACATGATAATTTGCTTTTTTGCTGCTTTCTTCCGTTGACGCAGAGTCTGTCGGCATGGTTTTTGGATTGCCTGGAACCGGATAACTTGTGGCAACCGCCTCTGCCTTTCCGGCGTTCGCCGCCATAACCGTTTCCGCCGCCGCATTGAAAAGGATCGTACCTGCGCCAATCACGGCAAATGTTGCTGCCGTTAATTTTAAAATATTCTTTTGTTTCATAGGGAAACTCCTTTCTAAATGTTTTATAACTTTACTATAAAGCCGTTTTATATCAAATTATTATCCGAGTTATTGCGAACTTGTAAAACTTTTTTCTTCCATCGGCTGCGGAAAATACAGTCTCACGATCGTTCCCTTTCCCGGCCTTGAATCAAATGTAAGCCTGGCGCGGTGAAGCTGCACAATTTTCTCACAGATAGAAAGTCCGAGTCCCGTACCGCCGCCGGCACGGCTGCGCGCCTTATCGACACGGTAAAAGGCTTCTTTTATATGCTCCAGCTGTTCCGCTTCCATACCAATGCCATCATCTTTTACCTCCACCACAATACGGGATTCTTTCTGATAAGCCGAAACGCATATTTCTTTTTCCGGCCCGCTGGCTTTTATCGCATTATCTATCAGGTTATTAAGAAGTATCAAAAGCTGTTCCATACTTCCCCGGATAACCAAAACAGTAGGCAGAACATAGGAAAGCTTTATTTTCTTTTCCGCCGCCCTTACATACATAACCTTTTTTGATTGTGCAAAAAGCGCCCCCACGGAGCAGTTTTCTTCTTCCCTTACATCGCGGCTAAGCAGCGCCATGTCAAGAAGCTGATAAGCCATGTTCCGGAGTCTGTCACATTCCGACATGATAAACTGTGTACATTCATAACGCTCCTCTTCCGATATGGGCGCTTTCTGAATATATTCCGCATATCCGTAAATTGCCGTCAGCGGAATCCGCAGTTCATGCGAAAAATTGTCAATAAACTGCTGCTTCTGTTCCGCAATCTCCTGAAGCTGCCGGATCTGAATTTCCACCTGCTTTGTCATAAGATTAAAATTGTGCGCCACTCCGGCAATCTCATCCTTTCCCCGGACAGGAATCCTGCTTTCATAATTTCCGCCTGCGATTCTGGCGGAAGCAATGGAAATCTGCCTTAGCGGGCGAAAAATAAGATTCAGAAAATGAAACAGAAACACTGCCATAACAAGCAATACCGCCGCGCCTGCAAGAAACAGGGTATTTTTCGTATGACGCCATGTCGAGACAACGTCGTTGAGGTTTCCAATATACATCAGTCCATAATCCTGCCAGGGAGCCGGAAAGCTTCCATAAACGCATAGCACAAAGGAATCCTCATTTTCCATATAGACAAGCCGTTCCTGCCCGTTGCCTGTATCCGGCGGAAACGCTGCATTTTCCTTATGTATGAGCGCAGGACTTCTATAAATCCACTCTCCTGAAAAAGATACCCCAAGTCCGTCTCCCCGCCCCTGCAGGTACCGGGAATATGAACGCATCAGTTTATCCATGTTTTCTTTCACATCAGTTCCCCGCTGTTCCAACGCCTGTATATCTCCAATCAAAGATGAGGCAATGACATAATGTTCTGCCAGGCATTTATCGCGGACAGCGGACAGCTTATCCCTTAATATGAGAAGTGAAACAATCAGAATCATGGAATTGAGAAACACAAGGAACAGAACCAGTACAACAAAAAATGTCCGTTTTTTCATTTTTATACCCATGCCGCCTGCGGCGGCCCAAACAATCCGTGAAGAACGCTTTTCTTGCAATCTCTTCACACTTCCTCCAACCGATAGCCAAGCTTATATACCGTCTTGATATAATCTTCCAAATGCAGTTTATGTCGCAGTCTCTGTATATGAACGTCCACGGTACGGGTGCCGCCGTCAAAATCATATCCCCATACCATATCCAACAACTTTTCTCTGGAGAGAGCAATATTACGGTTTCTGATCAGCACCTCCAGAAGCTCGTATTCCTTGGGCGTACATTCTATGATTTCTTCGTCTAAAAAAACCTGGCGGCTGTCAAAATTACATCTCATACCGCCCAGCGTAAATTCCGTCTCAATTTTTTTCGTACGTCTCAGCACTGCTTCCACCCTGGCGGCCAGCTCCAGCATCTGAAAGGGTTTTGTCAGATAATCATCCGCTCCCATAGACAATCCCTTCAGCTTATCGGACAGTTCGCTTTTCGCCGTAAGAAAAATAGTCGGTGTCCCCAAAGCTTTTTCATATACCTGATAGCCGTCCAGTCCGGGCAGCATAATATCCAGTACAACTAAATCGAAGCTTCCGTTTTCCAGCAGCGCGGCCGCGGATAATCCATCCAAAGCCTGCGTACAGCGATGCCCCGTAAGACTTAAATTTCTGCGTATCAATTCATTTATGGAAAACTCATCTTCCACAATTAGTATTTCAGCCATTTTTCATCAACTCCTTATATGATCTGGAATGAGTATATCTGAAAAATATTTCAAAGTTGTAAATTTTTTTGTATTTGCATAAATTTCTACATAAAAACAGAGTGATACGTATCCGTAATACCTTCACTCTGTCCGCTGCTTCAGTTTCAGTTAACAATTCCGTTTTTTCTCTGTCAAAAAAATCCCATCATACTCCCAATCCAATACCCAAGCCCCAGTACCCAGCTGGTAAAGACCCCAAACAGAATTACCGGCCCGGCAATGGTAAAGATTTTACATCCAACACCGAAAACCTGTCCTTCCTTTTTAAATTCAATTGCCGGAGCAGCCACGGAATTGGCAAATCCGGTAATCGGTACAAGGGCTCCCGCGCCGCCCCACTTTGTAATGCGGGGATATATGTTAAAGCCGGTCAGAAGGATGCTAAGCAGAATCAACAGCAGAGAACACCAGCTTCCTGCCGTTTCCGCATCCATTCCCATTGTATTTTTACAGTAACTTAAGATGCATTGTCCAATCACGCAGATGATACCGCCTGTTATAAATGCCTTTAGCATCTGCAGCGCCAGATTATGAGTTGGCGTCACCTGTTTTACATATTCCTGAAATGCCTGTTGCTGTTCTTTCTTTGCTTCTTCCATACCGCTTCTCCTATTTCTTTTTTCACAGTATGCGCAGAATCTCAATTCTTATACCACAGGGCGCCTGTCATATCAGTTGATTCCCGCATAAAAGTAATACAGGGAGCCCAAAAGTTTTCCCACCGCCATACCAAGAATTGCGGCTCCGATTCCATGCCGGAAACCGATTCTTCTTGCCAGGATCGGAATACTGTCAAGCATCTCCGCAATTGCCAGCGCAAGGCATCCCACAAACATCCCGGCAAAAATTCCGTATATTGCAATCATCAGACTTCCGGCTGCCTGCCAGACCTGTTGCGGAATCCACCCCGCATCCAGAATTTTTTCCCCAATCATACAAAAAGGTGCAAACACACTGACAAGACCGCCTATAATCGTTCCCGCCACAACCATTTCTTCAAACAAAAATATCTTTTTGCTGGTATGGGTTTTCCCCGCAAACCGCGGAATCAGCCCCACGGAAACAAGAACTGTAAAAACGCCGGCAGAAGCAAGACTTCCTGCGCTTAAGCTTACAAATGCCAGAAAAAACAACTTAAGAAACGTCAATCGTCTTGCCCTCCCTGTCTGCCGTGGCAATCAGCGCTTTATCCACGTCTTCTTCATAATTGCGCATAGCCACCTCGATCGGCGTCGGATCTTTTGTAATCCTCCGGCCGCCTATATGGTTAAAAAAGACAATAATTCCCAATGCAAGTCCAATGGAATAGAAAACCTCCAAAACCGTAAAGCCGTCCGACTCCGTTCCCATTACGATAAGGTAAAGCTCTGCAAAAACATCCCGAATTCCGATATCGTTATGATACGCCATAATCGTAAAAGCCGTTCCGAAAAAACTCACCAGCGACACCAGCGCAATCTTCAGTCCCTGCTGCCATCCTTTATGTCTGTTGACATTCACAATCTCCACCAAAAGTTCCGGTTCCCCCAGACTGTCCACCGTTACGCCAGGACACCGTTCTTCAATCAGGCTGATAATCTTAAGAACGCTGATTACACACTTCTTGTCCTGTCCGCTGTGAAATTTGTGTATTTTAATACTTTTTACTTTTGCTTCAATCTGCGAATCCGCGCATCGTACGCTTGCGACGTCTTTTAAAAAAACATCCTCGCTCTGTACCTCGGTATTGCGCTCCGCCATCAGATAAACCGTTACGTTCGACATAAAGCCAACCTCTTTTATTATTTTTATCTGAGTAGTATCCGCAGAAAACAAATTCTTATTCTTAAGATTCCAAAATACGGTATTCCATCCATTCATAAATCAGCTTTGTGCCTTCCGCAATCTCCGCAGGAAGAAGCGCCCGCGCCACCAGCTTTAATTCATGGCTTTCTTCATCCGTCCGTCTTAAATTGGCATAATCGCCGTCAATACTTTCCACAACATAATAATAGGTGTTCATATATTCCTCCCGATTTAAAGTTTTTAAAATATATATCCATCATAATATATTTTCCTGTTTCCGCAATTAAAAAATGAAAAAATTTCTCCGTTCTGCACATACTAGATAAAATAATTCCCTAAATAAGCGAGGTATCGTATGAAACAGACTCTTTCTACCCGGTTAAATGACAATATTACGCATTTAAAATCCATATTCCCCATCGGAACCAGCTTTGATCTGATTACCAGGGAGCTGCTCCTGGGGGAAACCAAAAGTTATTGGATCGGTATTAACGGTTTTTGCAGAACGGAAATTTTGCAGCAGATTTTTTCGGATCTCCAAAATCCTGTTTATACGAAAGACTCCATTGTGGAAGATATTGCAGATTATCTGAATGCGAAAATCGGCTATGCGCAGGCCGAACTTGTATCCGACTGGCAAAAAATTACGGATAACCTTTTAAGCGGTCCCTCCGTGCTGTTTATCGACGGTTTTGCACAGGCCATTCTCATCGATGTACGTACGTATCCTGCCAGAGGCGTTGCAGAGCCTGATACGGAAAGAGTTACCCGTGGAGCGCGGGACGGCTTCGTAGAAACCATGCTTTTTAACACCAATCTGATCCGCAGACGTATCCGTACACCGGAACTGACTTTTGAAATAGCAAAGGTAGGCACGGCAAGCAGAACCGACGTGGCAATCGCCTACGTTAACGGCCTTGCAGACCAGGCCCTTTTGCAAAATATCAAGGAAGTCTTAAAGGGCCTGACCGTTACGTCGCTGACCATGGGCAGTAAAAGTCTGGAGGAACTACTGGTCAGAAAAAGCTGGTTTCATCCCCTTCCCGGATTGCAGACGACCGAACGGCCGGACGTAGCATGCAGTTATCTGATGGAAGGCCATATTTTGCTTATCGTGGACAATTCCCCCGCCGTTTTAATCCTCCCCTGTACAATTTTTCAGTTTACGCAAAGTCCTGAAGACTATTATAAAAGCCCCCTGGTAGGGAGCTATTTTCGTCTGGTCCGTTTTGGCTGTATTCTTGTAAGCCTCTTTTTGATGCCTCTTTTTCTTCTGGCAGGCGTGTATTATCCTGACTTTTCCCAAAATCTCGGCCTGATTTCCACTGCCGGGCAGACGTCGGCAGCGCTGATTTTTTATGTTTTCGCGGTGGAACTGATCCTGGATCTGTTTAAGTATTCCGCTTCTTTAAGCTCCAGCCGCTTCTCCGGTTCTCTGTCCATTGTCGGCGGCCTGATTATCGGAGATATCGCCGTCAACCTGAAGTGGGCCTCTATAGAAGTTCTGTTTTATGCGGCCGTAACACTGCTGACAAGCCTTTCTCTATCCAGTATTGAATTCAGCGACGCGCTCCGGGTTTACCGACTTCTGTTAATAGCCGCTACCGCCTTCTTCGGTCTCTGGGGATTTATTGCGGGAACTGTCCTGATTCTTCTTTCTGCCGCCACGACCCCCACATTCGGGGGCATGAGCTATTTCTGGCCCCTGTTCCCGTTTAACTGGACGGCGCTGAAAACCCTTCTTTTTCGCTATCCTACCGTCAAGGCTCAGCCAAGCAAAAGCTGGAACAGACAAAAGAAATAAACCTATAGATCATTCAGCTTTTTATCGACATCCGCTTTTAGCTGTTCCCATTCGTCCTCGTTTTCCGTATAATATATGGGGCACTTCTTTCCGCCGCAGTCATAGTGGCGCAGAATGTGATCCGAGGTAAGATTATATTCCTGCATCAGCCAGGTTAACAGCGCAATCAGAGAATCGTAGGTTTCCTGCGTAAAAGAACCGTCGTCACTTACAAAGCAGCACTCTATGGAAATGGAATCTTCGTTCCTGGATTTAACCGCATATACCATCTCACTTAAGGGGATACACTGTACAATATCGCCTTCATAACCGATAATAAAATGAGCGCTGGCCGATCTTTCATGGGTGTCCTTGAGCTGTTCAAAATAACTTCTGTTCTGTTTCGCATTCGTTCCTTTATTTGCCGTGTAATGTACGAAAATATCGTTAACCTCCGTTAGCGGCGTTCCCGGTCTGGAATATTCGTTTACGGTAAGCCAGTCCTCCGTCCACGCTGGATGCGGCATTTTATTTTTCTCCCATAGCGAAACGGCGTCTTCCTGAATCGAAACGTTTTTTATGGTGGGATCGGCATGCTTTTTTCCAAACAGGCTCCCGCATAAAAAATAAAGACACATGCCCGCCAGGCTTATAAAAAATATCGTAATAATACTTTTTTGAATGGCTCTTATCCTTTGCCTGCGCCTGCGGATTCTCTGCCGTGCAATCCGGTTAGCCTGTGCTGCTCTCGTATTTTTAACCGTTTTTGTGTTTGTAACCGGTATTACAGTTTGAATCGTTTTTGTATTACGAACCTGCCTGGTATTTTGCACCTTTCTGCAATCTACCCGTGAAAATTCTGCAAGATCCAATGCGACTTCACTTCTCATTTGTAACTCCACTTCCATTTCCTTAAACTATGGAAATTTTAGCAGAAAATTGTATCATTTTTTATTTAAAATTTCTTAAGTCTTTCTTAACATTAAATATTAACAACACAAATTACGAATTAATTCCCCCATGTCTTAAAACTGATATTCATATCCACATCGCCCTTAATCCCGTCAACACTTCCCTCCGAAGTATACTGCCATATCTTAAAATCATACGGGTAATACAAAGAAGGACTGTAATTCGCATACCATTTCTCATATTTTTCCAGAGGCTCCAGATCAATCAAAACGCCGAACATTTCCAGATTGCCGTAAATCATGGGCGTATAACCCGCCTCCGCAATTCTCTCGCAAAACGCCTGAGTCACCTGCGTTCTTTCTTCTTTGGTAAGGAGGTTCATTCTGCCGTTTTCGGCCGCTACTTTCTCAACGTCAAAAACAATGGGATATTCCACTACGCCGGCATAAGGCTCTATCTGTTCCAGAACAAACTCCGCTTCTTCCACGGCTTCCTCCGTCGTTATGGCCTGGGAAAAGAAATATACGCCTACCTTTACGCCGGCACGATACGCTCCCTGTATATTGTCTTCAAACTTATCGTCCAGTACAATTTCGCCGGTTTTATATCCTCTTAAACCAACGC
>ERZ779637.202-NODE-202-length-44242-cov-8.534818_pt1 | contig 44242 bp, 45 predicted proteins | sample MGYA00514196_ERZ779637 | MGnify/ENA primary metagenome ERZ779637 (study PRJEB29562, sample SAMEA4376700) | mouse gut metagenome | isolation source: Cecum | study: EMG produced TPA metagenomics assembly of the A DSS colitis mouse model was used to assess the...
AGAAAATTTGATTGTCATATTACAACGAAAGTCTGGAAAAAATATCGTATGGAATGAAAATTGGCAGATTATATTGCCTTGCACGTTGTTTAATATCCGCAAATGAGAAACCACTATTTTGCTTTTTATTGGAACTGCTCAAATTATTGAAAGAAAGCGCAAACAACTGAGTCTGTTTAAAAGTATCTTTGCTCAGATGTTCATTTGTAAAAGTTGACGGGCAGAATGAATACCCTTTTGCACCTACAATATTAACAAACATTTTGGATTGACTGCTTTCAACAGAAAATATATTCTGGGCAATCCCTTTTGACAGACTTTCTCTCATAGATGCAGAAGGCACATCACACCAACATGTTTTGCTGAGACAAATATCAAATGTAGTCATAACATCAGCCCCTTTCCAAATTTTTATTTTCTGGTAGGAGCAAATTAAAAAAATTATTGTAAAAAAATAAAGGGCAGTATCATCCGCCCCTTATTTTCCACATCCTTACAGGCAAAACAGCCATCCCACTACCTATTTACTGGAGCAGCTTTAAATTCCACTCCTGCAAAATTGCCCGCATCAAGAATATACTCGCCATCTTTCCATCTATCATTCACTATTTGCTCTGCCATCTTTTGACTTCCGGCTTCCACCTCAACCACATCCCTCAGTGTTTCCATTATCTCAACCTTATACCCCGCCATTAGCTTGCTGCCTCCAGTTCCATCGGCTCTACTGTCACCCACGGATTACGCAGCCACTCCTTACACTGCCGCAGGCTGGCAAATTCCTCAACCCATGCATGACCAGTAGAATTGTCAATCCCAACATAACCACCGTTTTCATGTACATAGAAAAGCCCCAACGGACGGTGCGTCTCAATTACCGCCCTTGCATGAATCGGCTTTAACTTTTTAATCATAAACAGAATCCCTCCTACAAATTTCTATAAAGTGTAGACTTCTTAATCCCCGTCAGTTCCTCAATCTCCTTGATGGAATACTGCTCTGTTTTATACAGCTTAACTGCCTTTTTCACCTGCTCAGGATCAGCCCTTGGCCTTCCTCCCATTCTTCCCCTGGCTCTGGCAGCCTTCAACCCTTCACGGGTACGGTCAGCGATCACATCCCTCTCAAATTGGGCTATGGCTGACATAAGCGTGAACAGGAGCTTACCGGTTGGGCTGTTCGTGTCGATAGATTCTTTGAGCGACACAAGATTTACGCCTTTGCTCTGGAAAGTTTCGGTAAGTTCAATCAGGTCTTTCGTACTGCGCCCCAGACGGGACAAAGACTCAACTACCACGGTATCGCCTTCTGTTATCCGGTCCAGCAGCTTTGTCAGTTCGGGACGGTTCTTTTTCGTCCCACTCATTTTTTCATTGTAAATCATATCCACGCCATAGTTTTCCAGGGCATCAAGCTGCCTGTCCAGATTTTGTGCCTCCGTTGACACTCTGGCGTACCCGAAAACATAGTTTTTCATTCAATCACCTCGCAATAATGTATAAATTTATGGAAGCCTGCCACATGTTGTTTTTCTAAATTTCTTCGGTATAGAACCGATGCCGCAGCCATGTTCGGGTAAAAACCTGCAACTACCCGGCTCTCCGGCCGATATAAAATAATAGGGATTGTTTTGACCAGATGTTTCCATGTGATGTGCTTCAGGGTTTCAAAAAACATTCCAAACATGACTATTGTTTTTTTCTCTTAACAGAATTTATGATAAGCGTGATGCATGGCATAGAATATTTCAAAGATGGTATATATATTTTCACAGGCACGGATGAGGTTCCGTGCCCTGTATGCGGAACCAGACTTAAAGTACACGGGACATGCAGGCGGAAGCTCCAGACCGTCAGCGGGGAGAAACACTACCGCCTGCGTGTTATGGAATGTACAAATGAGGATTGCAGAAAGACCCACAGGGAACTTCCTGCCGGAATCATTCCATACAAACGGATGGATGTGGAGAAAATCAGCAAAATTGCGGAAATTCCGGCAGATGAGCATACAAAGGAAACCGATACCAGCACCTGGACAAGCATCCGGGCATGGGTGGCCTGGTTTCTTGAATACACCTCGAATCTTCTGGCTGAACTCAATACCGGCTATGACCCATCCGGAAAGAGGCTTTCAGACCAGTTGATTTTCTGCGTCCGGACTGTCGCCAACAGCCAAAAATGGATACAGCATCGTTTGATGTAGAAATTTGGCATCTGCCCTATATAAAATGGAGTCATTCAGTATGGAAAGGAGCAGATACAAATTATGAACGATAAGAAAATTAGCAGGAAATGGCTCTTTGCGGTCCTGTTGGTTTCAGCATTGACGATCCTTACCCCCTGCGCATTCTCCCTGAACGGCGGCGGGGGCAGCAACGGTGTGGAAGCGGCGGAAATCTCCCCTGACACCCCTGCAGATGAACAGCAGGCAGAGGGGGATTTGGAAGATCCCCAGTACGCATCCGTTTCAACATACGAAGAACTAGTTGCGGCGATTGAGCAGGCACATGACGGAACAGTAATAGGCATCGACTGCATGATTGAGTGCCCGGACGGTGCAGACCTTGGTAAACCGGATTATTCTGTAATTCTTCGCCGGACAGGGCCAGAGGGCTGGCTTACCTTTCAGGGAAATCAAAGCTTTGTGCAGAACATTACGTTTGATGGTAATAATATTTTATCGCCCTACGCTATTCTCAGCAGCGGATGTTCGTCTCTGACAGTAAAGGACTGTAATCTGATTAACTGCAACGGTAAGAGCGATGGTGCCATCCGCACTGGCGACGGTGATATTCTGCTCATCAGCTGCCTCTTTGATAACAATACCGGGAACTCCGGCGCACATCTGCGTATTGAGGGGAAGAATGCAACTATTGAAAATTGTACCTTTACCAATGGGCACGCAAGATATAGGGGCGGTGCAATTTTTAACTTTGCCTTTGATGATACTTCCCTGTCCGGATGCGTTATTACCGGAAATACCGCCGATATTAATGGGGGCGGTATCTATAGCGGTTCGAGAAACCTAAGTATTACAGAGAGCAAAATCCATGGAAATACGGCAGCTTCTGAAGCAGACGATTTGACCTTAATGCCTAAGATGAATGTTCCGGTATTTGATGACTACCAGGACGTGGTCAGGCTTTATGAGCCTGACGGCCTTTTCCCAAATGATTGGGAAACGCGGGAATATTTTGAAGATATGCTTCCAGATCCCGGAACAGTATACTACCGGACTTTCCGTGAAAAAAATCCAGAACAGGAACCGCCATCCATAACACTGAACACTTCAGAACTTGTTTTAAATATTGGCGATTCCGATACGTTGGCTGCAACGCTTCAGCCAGAAGGGGCAGATGGTAACATTGAATGGAACAGCAGTGACAGCGCAGTTGCATCCGTAGATGATGCCGGCCTTGTAACGGCAGTCTCTGCCGGGAAAACTTCAGTTACTGCTACCGCCGGGGATGTATCCGCCGCCTGCCTTGTAACAGTCCTGCCAGATATGTATACCATTGACGCGGAACCAAGCCCTGCACAGGGAGGAACTGTCAGCGGGGCCGGAGATTACGAAGACGGCGTATCGGCCACTGTAACAGCAGCTCCTAACGCCGGATTCCGGTTTCTGGAATGGACTGAAAATGGCAGCCAGGTCAGCACAGACGCAAGTTATACATTTACCGTAAGCAACAATCGGAAATTGACCGCTGTTTTTGAACCGGTTCCTCCGTCGGAGCAGACTGGAAAGCCGGATTCCGATTCTAGCGATAAGGACAAACCTAGCAATGGGAACACATCCAATGATGAAAATAAACCTGGCGGTGGGAACGTATCTAATGATGGGGATAAGCCTGGCAATGGGAATGATTCCAACGATGGGGACGTTGTAACAAATGTTTCGTGTTCAGTGACGGCAATCATTGTTTTCTATGATGAAAACGGGAAAATGATTTCTTCCGTCCCGCAAGACCGGTTTGATTTGTCAGACGGAGATTCCATCAGTCTTTCTGCTATAGCTCCTCAGAGCTGGCATACTTGGAAGATTTTTATTCTGGTGGACGGAACATCCGGTTCAAAGCCAGAACAGCTCCATATATCCTATACAGCTTCCCCGGTTCAGCCATAGAAAAGAAAGCGGTGGGAGATCGGTAGTTCCCGAATCTCCCACATTTTTTCATATTAATTTTACGGCCACGGGATTCTGCTGTTCCGTACCTATTCATGTGTATCTTAAAATATAATTCTTCATATGTCGCCTTTTCTGTTTCAATAACATATGGCAATCGAAACGTAGATTTTGGAACGAGTTTTGAAGCAAAACACCCCTCAAAACCATCTGATTTCAAGAAATATTCTTCTCTCAAAAACTTGTTCCAATAACGACCGTTTTAGAGACAGCCTTCTCCCCTGTGATTATGCCACTTTTCTCTGCTCCATACGATCTCTATTTCTATACGTGACCTGCAGCGTCTGCCCGTTGGCAACCCTTGCAACCATCACCTGGCTGGAGGGCTTCGCCTTGCCAAAGGTACAGATACTTTCCCCGTTATCCACAAATATCGGATAATTCCGCCCGGAAAGCCTCTGGATTAGCATTGCGGCATCCAACCCGGCACGCACCTGCTCCGACAGGGACAGGCATTTGTATTCCCGCCCCTCATAGGAAAAGCGGAAGCAATCCTTGATCTCCCCGGTACTTTTCACAAGTTCCGTAAGCACAATCTCGGTACTGCCCATCTTTAACCCGTCCAACATCAGCTCCACACGCTTTGCCATATACAGGATGGCCTCATTTATCAGCCTTTTTGTCTGGGAAATCTCTGTCTCCGTTTCTGCAATCAGCCCTTCGTAATTATACTCTTCCGTGCTGTCCAGAGCCTTCATCTGTGCTTCAATCTCTTTCTTTTTTCCGCACAGTTCACTGAACCGCCCGGACTGTTCTTCTGACCACCTGCCATTTTTGATGCTGCTTTCCTGTTCGCTTATTTTACTTTCAAGCTCCGAGAGCCTTTCCGAATAATCCTCCCTGTCCAGCTCCCTTGCAACATTCATCTCCTGAATTCGCTGGTTCAGTTCTGACAGTTTATTATTTTCCTTTTCAAGCATCTCTGCTTTCTGCTTATCAAACGCCTCCCTTGCAGCGCTTTCATCTGCTCTGGCGGCAATCAGGATACTTTTTATCGGATTTCCCTCATCAACAATCGCCGACAGCTTTTTCTGCATTTCTTTCCTTACGGCTGCGGCGTTTTCCTCCGTCACCACCGTACCGCATACCGGACACGGATGCCTTGCAGCGATATCCACGAACGCATTTTTCTGCCTGTTGAATTCTCCACGCAGGGCATTAAGCTGCGCCTCCGCTTCAGCAATCTGTGCCGTAAAGGATGACTGGTACTGCTGTGCAGACTGCTTTGCTATGGATTTTTCCGTCTCTTTTATCTCTCTCAAAAGCTCCTGCATGGCTTTGTCCTCATTGCTGTCTGACGCTTCAGAGAGCAGGGCTGCCCGCTGTCTGCGCAGTTCTTCCAGCATCTTTTTTTCTTCCTCCGGATTCCGTCCTTCATCACGGATCATAGAAAGTTCTTCCATTTCAGAGGAAATATCATCAATGGATGCCCTCAGTTCCTCCAGTTTCGCAGTGCGCTCCTCACGCTGGAAATCCTGAAGCTCCTTCTGCCCCCTGTAACTGATAAGCGTGTCATTCAGTTCTTTCAGCTCACCCCTGCGGTTTTTGATGAAAACCTCCGGTGAAAGCAGCGGTTTATCTGTCAGGAGCTCCTGTGAGGATGCAGGAAGTGCCTCCATCACGTCCTCGTGCTTCACAACCGGCAGGAGCTTTTCAAGCATCCCTTTCCCACTCTCGCCAAGCACATTGATAAAATATAAGGGATTCAGGATGGAAAGGAAAATATCCTTTCCGCCAAAAACCTTGTTTAAATCTGACTGCCTGACAGTGATCCCGTCATAGGCGATCGCCGTGTCACGTTTCCTTGTCCTGGTCAGGTTATGGGATTTCCCTTTATCATCCACAAAATCCACGCTTACCGTCATTTCCTGTATATTCTTATTCTGCAGCCGGTCCAGTCCCTTGTCGCCAAAGAAAGGCGTGCCCACAAACGCAAAAGCTATCGCGTCGGCAATGCTTGATTTCCCCTGCCCGTTGGAAGCCGTAATGAAAGTCATATCCCCAAAGTCAAAGGTAACGGTATCCTCAAAGCATTTGAATCCGGTAAGGGCCAGCCTTGTAATCGTAAAACCATTCATCTTTTTCATAAATGCTGTCATTCCTTTCAAAAGGAGAGGGGATGTTAAGCCCCTCTCCGGATCATCCTTTATGCCGCTATCTGGTAGGCGCTGATGAGATTATACTCGCCGTAATTCCCATTCTTTTTCTCAATCTGCACATTATTCAGACAGGCGCCCGCCTTAATCGACTGGTCCGTAGCCCTGATGTAAGCCTTCACCACGCCGCCCCTCCGGTCAACCATCTCCAAAAACTGGCTGGATTTCCCAGACGGCCTGATAGAACGGACTTGATAATCATAAGCCGGGGATGCCGCAGCCTGTCCTGCATTCGCTGCTGTATTCGTTGCCTGCGCTGCCTGCGTCTGTCTGGCGTTTGCTGCAGATGCTGTCAGCGCCTGCCTTGCATTTGATGCCGATGCTGCCTGTGTCTGTCTGGCATTCGCCGCCGGTGCCTGCCCGGAAGGATTTCCCTGCTGGGCCTGCCTTGCTCCGAATATCCGGTTCAGCATGGCATTGTATTCCCTCTCCAGCCTGACATATTCATTCTGTTTGATCACAAAGGATCTGCCACGGGCTTCAATCTCCACCCATACCCCTTCCATCTCATACAGATAACGCCCGATGCCCCAGACACTTGCGGCACGCTTGAAGGAATCCGACAGTCCGCCCTTGATCGGCTCAAAATCGCTGTTCTCCGCACCGTCAAATTTCGTCACCCACTCCTTCCGTTCATCATAAAAGATACTGATGCCGCAAATCTGGGAATTGTCATGCCACAGGGAGTATACGTTTTTCCAGTTGAACGGCCCGACTGTTTCATCCAGTCTTTTCTGGACAGCACGGGCATCCATATAAGCCACGGCCATCCCCCTCTGCTTATCCTGTGAAGTAACCTGGATCTTCCACTCAATCTCCCTGCCATTGAACGGCTCACGCAGCCGCCTGATGATTTCCTCATAATTCATGCTTTTTAATCTCCTTCCTTTGGTCAAAATTTCTATTGGTTAAGCTACATATTCCCCACATACAGGGCATCTGTGTTGATCCGGCAGTATGCCGTAAATATCGTCAACGTAGAATAATCCGACAAACGGATTGTATATCGCCGTACAGCGTTTCCCTTTATACTCGGCGATAACATCGTTGCTGCCTTTCTCGTGCAGTATCACCGCCTCATCCTGTGCCTTCAGGCTGTGTATCATTGCTTTTGCTGTAAACATATCCGTATCAACTGCTCCTTCCTTCTATGAAATCATTCAAAACCCTCCCGCTTGGTATCAGCACGTCACTGTAATAAAATGCCGGTTCCTTGTCCTTTAACAGTTCCAGCAGATCCCGCATTTCCAGCCCCGGCTTATTCAGGGAATGGTTAAAGTGGTCATTGTTGTTCGGCATCGCCATAATATAGTAGGGCAGGCTTGCCAGGGTATGCAGGCTTTCACATTTTGGAAATGTATTATTCCCTGTGCAGAGATAGAAGCCGCTGACATTTGACAGCGGGTAATGGAACATCTTTGTATCCGGCTTTAACCTGCCATCGTTTTCCACTACGCCAAGCCTGCAGCCACTTATGCGCCCTTCTGCCGAAAGCCTGAACCCGAATACCAGATGCGGCAGGGGAAAGTTTTTATATTCCGTGCCAAAATAACTGATATCCGCCCTGCCTTCCGTGTAGAGCAGCACAACGTCCCTGCTCCCGTCATCATATATGCTGGCCGATATACAGCCCTTCGGGAGCAGCCCGGTACGGACAGCCCCTCGGACCATGCTCTTATCAATACATTTTACTAAAGTATCCGGGGCAATCTGTTTGAAGTTCTTAATGCCCCCTGAATCCCGCTCAACCATAACCCTGCCGTCATCGCTGATCCGGATGACCGTTTCACTCATGCCGCCTTCACCTCCTCTCCCGGAAGCTGTACAATGTCTGCTTTCTTTTTCTGCAGAATATCCCTCAGCCGCATACAGGCATCCGAAAACCATTCATAGATTTCAACCAGCCCGTAGGCCAGCCACCCCAGGTCAACATAGTCATCCTGATAGATAAATATGCCGATCCTGCTGTGGAACGGGCGTTTCGGTTCCGTATGCACCATGAACCTCCAGTCCAGGCAGTATGAGAAATTTAAGTGCCTCCCTATTTCCTGTCTTGCCTCCTGGATATACGGATTCTGCCCATCAGGAATTTTATGGGCTTTGCCATACTCGCCTGCCAGTAGGCAGAAATCGACGATCACCGGGTCTGACAGCACATGGATTTCCATGCCATGCCTTTCATAATACTGGCAGTAATAGCTTTCAAAGATATTTTCTATCAGCCCGTACATATTTTCGTAATAGACATCATAATCCACCGTGTCAAAGAAGTTCGCCTCTGCCACCTCATACCTGCCCATATCATAGAGCCTTTTGGCGATGTAAAGGGTATTCAGTATTTCATCAAACCCGTCTATGACCATACGCCGCACCTCTATACAAATGCGGAAACGGCAGTATGCGGCGGTATATTCTGTAAAATATGTGCCAGCGAATCCGCCTTCCTTACATTTTCCTCCAAGGTTTCTGAATACAGCTCCCGTATGGAATCTATGTCGTCCACTTCAAAACTGCCGAAATCCACTTCCGACAGACGGACATCCCTGCCTTCTGACAGCCGCCCGTAAATCCTCTCATAAAGATACCGGGTGCCCCTGTTCATATCGGGCAGCTTAAAAGCATCCGCCTCCTCAATCGCGGACACAAGCTGTTTTACACTTACCGTAACCATTACTTTTCCTCCATATTTTTTAATAATCTTCCGGCATCATCACCGTTGTATGTGACCGGTCGGACTCGGTAATGATCCAGAAATGCTTGCCGCCTTTACCGGTATAGGCGGACAGGATGCGTTCCCCGGATTTCAGCGCACCGTCATTCGCACGCCAGTCGGACCTGCTGACCTCGCCCCAGTCGCCGGACTGGTGGCGTGAAAGGCCGGCATTGATATCCGCACTCGATAAAATATCCTGTGCATGGGCTGTAATGACAACCCTGCCTAACGGCACTCTGGATTTTATCCCTGCTGATATTCTGCCCGGAACCACGTCCCTGTTGTTATCGCTGTCATTTTCTGTGTCCGCATTTCCTCCATAATCCGAAAGGGACAGGAACCCCTGCGGGGTCAGCAGGTTGAATATCATCTTGTTGGAGCGTGTTTCGTGGACCGTCGTTGAAGTCAGGTCGCCCCTGCTGTTCAGATTTTCTTCACTGCTGACACTGGTTTCTTTTATAATGCGCCCTTTGATGATATGCGGCGTATCACATTCCACCAGGCCGTTGATCAGCCCGGAACCGCCGATCAGGCCGACCTGCCCAAGATTCAGGGGCAGGAGGGGCCGCTTTTCGCCGCAGTCCAGCTTGTTCTTCTCGAACATCCTTGAAAAGCTGGTTGATTTCTTCATCTGTTCCGCCAGCTCCGCCACATTAAACTCAGCGCCCTTGAACAATTCCACTTTCTTTGCCACATCGGGAAGATTGTAACGGTTCTCCGGCAGTTCCGTAAGTTCCGGTAACTGATCCGGCTGGAATGCCAGGGATGCAAGCCCTGCAACTAACTCAGAACCATCCTGCCGTTTCCTGCGGATGCCCAGGACAGCCGCCTGCCTGAATCTCTGGAACTCGCCGCCTGTAAATTTCCATACCGTCAGATCCTCAAAATTATCACACAAAATGCGGCATATGTCAGGTGTCAGCCGATAATAAGGGATAATGTAGATTAATAACCCGCCGTAAAGCAGATGGGATAGGGAATCAACCAGGAACCTTTTTTCATTCCGGGTATTTGCCCCTCCCTCTGTCATGACTGACAAATACGGCGGATTCAGCAGCATAAGATGGAATGCTTCATTGCTGATCCGGGAACGGAAATAGGAGCCGAAACCGACGCGGTCCAGCCGTGCCAGTGACTCCTCCGCCCTGTGCCTGTCAAGCTCCACGCCATAGGTTTTACAATTCTTACCCTCCGCCAGCATATGCAACGCCAGCCCGCAGCCGCAGCACGGGTCAAGCAGGTTTGCTGTAACCTCCCCTGGAAATTCAATGCCGTGAGCCAGATACCTGACATGCTCCAGATCCGTAGGATAATAGCCCATCTTAACGCCTGCCATCAGATGTCCGATGACAGCAGCGCTTGTGGTCTTTGCTTCGGTATTCCCTGCAAGGGGCAGTTTGTCCAGATAATCAGACAGGAACTCACACAGCCTTGTATAATCCGGCGTCATAAGGTTAAATATCTTTACGGACTCATTCAATTTTACGGAATAATCCGCCATCTGCGACAACTCCATCTCAAGCAAAGACAACGCTGCATAGCGCAGGGCTGACAGCACCCTGCCCTGCTGCTGTTTCAGGTCATTGTATGCTTCACGGGCCTTTGCCCTGTTTTCCCTATATTTCTCCACCCGTCTGCGTAGTACCGGAAATTCATTGACGGCCTGCCTGATGGCACGGGCGGATTCTTCCAGTTTTACAAGGGCGTAATGCTGCCCGCCGTTTTCTTCATCATGCTGCATACCCTGCCTCCTCCTTTGACGGTTTCCGCAATGCCAGCAGTGTGTCCACTAGCTCCGCATATTTCCCGGAAGCGAACATATCTGCCGGAAGCCACTGGTTTCTCCCTCCGGTGTAATCTTTCATATGGGAAATCTGCCGGTATAAAAAGGACTGCCAGCCCATAGAGGACTGGGACAGCTGAACATACAGCCCATTCCCTTCGCTCCACATGCCCATAAGCGTAACCTCCCCGGATACGGCAATACCGCCATAGTTATTCATCACTTTACATTCCCGAAATCCTAAATCCCTCCCAAGGGCACGTAAGAATGCTGCCGACTTTGTATGGAACTGTTTTTTTGCGCCATTCGGCCCGCTTTCCCGCTCACCGAAAATGTATCCCAGATTTTGCGATACGAGGCCGTGTATGGTTTTCATGTTCTTTTTCTGTGATTGCATTGACATCTTTTATGCCTCCTTTCTTTTTCGATTCTCCGATTCCTTTCTTTTCTCTGACAGAACAGGCTTCAGGTTCACCGTCCTTGTGGAAAATGTAACGTTCTTTACCTCGATGCTTCCCAGGACAAGGATATTGTAGATGTACGCCACAACAGCCGCAGCCGCCATGATATTTGCCGTAATGCTCTGGGGAGCGGACACCGCCGCTTCCGCACATGACAATTCCGTGGGGAATTTATCGGTCCTGTCCAGCACATCGGGATAAACCTCCCCGACAGGCTTATAGGATGTCTTTCCCCCGCGGCGTATCCCGCATACCACCTGCCCGGTGTATTCCCCGTTGCCGCTGTCAATATAGACCAGCTCCTCTGATTTCTGGAACACCTGATGGCAGAGCTGGCGGCTCCTGTTGTTATCCACAGCGCCGATCAGGATAGGCAGCTCCTGCGGATATTTTTCGGAATCCATCCACACAGGCCGGCTCTCCGGCTTTACCAGTTCTGAAAGCATTTCCTCACTTTCAACAAATTCCGGGATGTACTGCGCCTCCATACCAAAAGCGGAAGCATAGCGTTCCGCCAGTACCTGCGCCTTATTCTTCCCAAGGTCGGCGGCTATGAAGTTCTGCCGGACAAGGTTTTTCTCCTCAACAAGATCGCCGTCAGCAATGATTACTTTCACAGGCCGGTCAAGGGCATGGAGCAGCCTGTACAAATGCGGCGCAATATGCCCTCCCGTCCCGCCTGCCCCAAGCATGACGATTTTCACAGGCCTCTCAAGAGCGAACCTCATAAGATACCCACCTTCTTCCTGAGCTTTTTCCCCAGCTTCCCGCATTTGGAAGCCGCTTTATGGATCATTTTTTTATGGTGTTTTCTCACCTCCACATGCTCCTCCCACTCGTCCGGATACGGCTCCTCCATCAGCTCAAAGACTTCCGCAGGGTCGATATCCAGGAACTTTCCCCCGTTGGAAATCCGTGTCCTGATTTCCGGCACAGGGCTGTCCATCCTTCCGACCACCGTATACAGCCTGGTCGCCCTCTCGTCATGGTCGTCAATCGTAGAGAAGAATGCGTCCATTCGGTTATGGGAATGGATATCCATGTAATGGATATAGCGGTCGCACATATATTTCTCGCTGATCCGGCCCTCCACGGAAACTTCCGTCACAACCTGTTCCGGCGCATCAGCTATAAATTCCTGTTTTTCCTTATCCCAGTAGATATTGAGCAGCGCTTCGCTCTCAGAATCATTGCTGATATAATGGCGGAAGAAAGCAAATACCTGCATCGTAAGCTTCAGTGGGATACGGGGCAGGGCAGGAGTGAACCCTGCCCGAACCTCGGAAAGCATGTCGCATCCGGCCGCCGTTGTGACAAACCTCCCCATCTCTGTATCCCGGATCTCATACACACTGCCGTCACGGGACGGTACGATGGAAATCACTTTCCCTGCTTCCTCAGCCTCTTCCAGCGTAGCAAACACGCCTTTGTACTCTGCCGCTGTGCCTTTGCTCTGGGCGGTAACGCGGGGCTTTACCTTGCAGACCGGATTCTTGTCCTTCGCTTTCTTCAAGCTGTCAAGGAACTCCTTGGATGCTTCAATGTCCGATTTCATTTTGCCGATACTGGTCCCCTTCGGGTCGGCAACGCTTTTGGTGATCTTGCCGTACTCCACCGTCCATGACACCCGCTTGCCGTCATCCAGTTCCGGGAAATCACTAGCTTTCTCAATACGCAGTTCATCAAAGGTCATGGAAGTATCGCTGATCGTCTCCGTTGCACCCGCATAGGCGAATACAGGCGGCTTTTCCTCCAGGTTCGGTTCTGCTTTCGCAGGCTTGGATTTCTGCGCACTTCCAGTCTCCGGAACAGGAGCCTTTGCCGCTGATTCCTTGGATTCCTTCTCTGCCTGTTTAGAGGCCGTGCTGTCCGCTTCCTGCTGCTGGGCAGAAGTACTTTCCCCAGCATCATTTTTAACAGCAGCTCCCTCCTCAAGTAATTCCTCATCCATTGCAAACGGGTCAAAATCCTCGGCTACAGGTGCGCTCCCCAGGTCAAATAAGTTGTTGTTTTCCATGTTTTCCATATTCATTTGCTCCTTTTCTTATTTTTTATAATGACAGCGCTCCGGGAGAAGTTCCCTGAGCGCTGTTTTGATATGTTTTTTGTATGCTCCCTTGCAGATCATAGAATCAGACAGATATACGGTTATGTTCCTGCTATATAAGAATATCTCCCATATGGCAACATGCCGTTCCATTCAGGCCGCCATTGATTCCATAGCGAAATCATACAGCAGATTGTCTGTTCCCTTTACAATTCCATCCCATTCCGCCCTTCCCGGTCTGGTACTGTTTACAAAGGAAAGCAGGGCAACCGTTGGAACCGGCGCATTTGTACTGTATATGGTCATTTCCGATGTATCGTCTATGATATTGGAATATCCCTGATATACTGGCATATCTGCATGGATGACCGTATTATCATCAAAGCCATCATTTACATCCACAGTATCTTCCGCAGCAACTCCGATATCTGCCTTTTCATCCGTGATTTCAAGCACAGCCTGTGGCTGGACAGGTTTCAGGATTGCCATCTTCTTAAATACGGCTCCCAAGTCCTCCACTTCATCTTTTATGCCCTGTGTCAGTTCACGGGCCAAAGCCGTTGTCATGTCCGCACAGTCAGACATTGCCGCAAGCCCTTCATCCGTAAAATTGCCCTCAATAATGCCAGCAACGGCCAGCTTTGACGCCATCAGCCTGACCGCACGGTTCTGCATGGTTCCCTCGTAATAAGAGAAATAAACCTCCACCCGCGGGGCTTTCTGGTTGATGCGCCACGACCGTCTGGAGGACTGCCGCAGGGTAAACAGGTTGTAGGAAATGTTGTAGTAATAAATCGTGGTAAAATCGTTTAAATCAAGGCCGGTTTCCACAAGGCTCGGATTGGTAATCAATACCTGAATCCCGTCCCTTACCTGGTTTTCCACCCATTCCTCCCTCTTGTTCGGCGGGACGGCGACAGTCAGGATTCCCACCCTGTACCCGTTTTCCGCAAGGAGATTGGAGAGCTTCTCCTGTGTATCCGTCCTGATCCAGCTGGTGTAGATAAGGACACGCCCGCCTTCCTCAACTTTTTTCTGTACCACTTCCAGCACGGAATAATCTTTTTCATGTAGTTCCTGAAAGCTGGATGTATCTTTCGGCACAATCAGTTCATCGCCGGTGACCGGATGCAGGATCGGCTTCTGTCCATAAGGCTGGTCAGGATAGACCGTCAACAGCCCTAAATAAGCGGACATCACTTTCTTTGAAATATCCTTCTGGGAACGCAGGATATTTTTGAATCCAGCCTCCAGACGGCGGTATTCCCGTGCCACGTCCTCATTCATCTGTAACTGTATGGGAATCTCCTCATATTCAGGCAGGTCTTTCCCCATATCATTCAAGCTTAAAAATGCCGCTGAATCCATGAGGAACCGGGAATACACCAGCGGGGACACTCCTGGAAGCTGCCGTTCCCTGAGCTTCCTTTTCGATGTGCGGCGGTTGGAATTGTAGTCCGGGGCCGCCACTTCGTAGATGCTCTCGGTCACGCCGTATTCCGAATTGAACTCAGTGGGCTTATCGTAACACTTACCGTCCTTCAACATCAGGTCTGGGGAAATACGGTACAGCAGATGGAAGATGCCGGAGCTGTAGCCATTGATAAGCGTTGCCGTCATCCCGACTACTTTCTTTGCCGCCTGAAATAATTCCCCCATAGCATCGCCCTGACCGGAATTATTGTTGTAATTGTGTAGTTCGTCAACAATCAGCCCGTCTATTTTTCCGTGCATATGGCGCTTGATATAAGTTGACAGGGGGAACCGCCTGTATGCGCCCGTATTGGGAAAGCATCCATCCGGATCATCCGCAACCGCCTGCACCGCACCATACAATGCCGGCTTCTTCTTCAATCCTTTCAGGTACTGGGCGGCCTGCCTGCGGTGGACGAAACCGAAGTTTGAGACTTTCACCCATTCTGTCTGCTGTTCCGGGTGGAGCGCTGTCCATAACAGGGAGCCGCAATGCTCGCACTTGTGGTTCTGCTTATTTTCCCGCTTAAAGAATAACGCATCTGCCGGAACCCTGTATTTTGAACCATCGTCAGTCAGCTCCATCTCTATTGTCCAGCCGCAGTCAGGGCAGAGAAATGCCTTCCTCCGCTCATTCCATCTGACGGCGGGACGTTTCATATAGCCGTCACGGGCTTTCTCCTTTGACATAATCACGTAACAGGTTTTACTGTCCCTTTCATATGCGTCGTAGGCGTTCTGTAGTTCCGTAATGCTGTTTATAACCACGGCGAACGTATCCGGCAGGGATTCCTCTATTTCCCGTACCCACTTCTTTGTCATATGGGAAGGGCACAGGACAATATTGAAATGTTTCTCCGGCCGTCCTCCGAAAGTTTTCCTCTGCTGGTAGGAATGGAGCGCGGCCAGCCCGATCTTTGTCTTTCCCGCCCCACATTCCGCGATGCACAGGGTAGCCTTGCCCCGCTCTAAACAGCGTTTGTGCGCCTCGCATACTGCAAGCTGGGCGTCATACAGGCTGTACCCTGCATTCTTTTTGATGTTCTCATTTACTGCCAGTATCTCCGGCGACAAGGCTTCCACAGCCGGGTCAAACAGCGGCCGGAACTGGTTCTTGATGCGCTCCGCAATCATAACCCCAAATGCATCCAGATACTGTGTCACGGAACGGACAGCAGGAAATTTACCGCCGTTAGAGCCAGGGATTGCGATGGCGCCGGATTTCAGCCCGTCATTCATCACAGAGATAACATTCTCCTCACCTTTCGTTACAGAAAACACCCATACGTCAAACTTCTCCCGGCAGGAAATCACCTGCAGGGGCTTCAATATCTCCCTGTCCTGTAATTCTGACAGCACATATTCCTTGAATTCCTGTATCAGCGGGACGCCGGTTTTCTTGTCCAGCTCCTCAAACAGCCGGTCCCTGTCGCCCTGCTCGCAGAACAGGTAGCATTTACGGGGCATGTCCGGCTTATCTGCATTTTTGTCTTCTTCCCCGCCATTGCCAGCATTCACTTCCCCGTCACGGATTATCAGGGTAGCTTCTGCATAAATGCCATCATGGGATAACTCCCTGCGGTACTGTTTCATACGGCTGCATAAAATAACAGGTTCACCGTCGATTTCTACCGTCACGGAACCGCCCCCATATATAGCGTCGCTCATGCCCTTAACGCTCTCAGGATACCCTCCGAATCGGACTGCCGTGATAAAGGAAGCATTTCCTTCTTTCTCCATCACTACCGTATCCGCATAGGTTTCCAGGCGTGTCTCCGCCTTTAGGTCGAAATATTCCATTTTCATCAACTTTGTCCGCATGGTTCTGATCACCTCCTCATATTTTGGAGCATACAAAACAAGGCTCCCCAACGCGGGATGCCCTGCTGTATGCTGTCTTTTTGGTTTGTGGCAAGCCTACAAAGCTGCCGGTTTCATCTTTCCGATGATGCCAATAAATTTGATGATGGACATGGCGGAAGCGATTAACGCCGAAGCAGCCTTTAAAATATTTTCAAATAATTTGAGTTTCCCCAATGTAGCCCTCCTTTCTGTCATCCATTCATGGTCTGATAACGCTGATGTCTCAGGCGCTATTGATAGAATATATTGCTGTATTCCCTTCATATACGGCAGAATAGCAGTGAAGAAGGCATTGGTCGGAATATATCCTGCCTGACAGTACCATACTCAGCACGGCCCACCCTCTGCGCCGTGGAATGCCCCTGCCGGGTATTTCCATTCCTTCACATAAATATCCCCAACTGAAAAAACGCCAGTCTGTATGGAACGGACTGCCGCTTTATCTTCCCAATATACACATGATCCTGCATCCCCTACAAAATCATCCAGGCACTTTTTATTATCAAGGGTAAATCCGAGTATCTCTTCATCCTGCCTTAATGACGCATACTCCTCCGGGTATATCTCCCTGATCCCGGCAAACAGTGACGGCGTAGAAAAGATGCACATAGCGCAGCTGCACCGGTTCCATCCGATACGGTAACAGGGATGGGGATTTACCTTATGACGTTTCAATACTTCCCAGACGTCTTTCTCGGAATAGTCAATCACTGCCCTCCACTGATGCACAATCCTGTGGGAGCGCTTCTCAGCATTGGTGCGGTGTATCTCCATCTCATTGTATCTTGACCGCCCTGCAGATTCCCCACGCCGTTCGCCTGAAACAATTAGGATTTTTTTGTCCGTTCTGGTCTTTTCTAAATTGCTTGTCACGCTATCCTGTACCGCTGCTTTTAAACTGCCGGAACACCAGCGCCCTTGATGTGTGCCACCCTTTGCCGGAAATTTATGCCTTTTTCCTCCAACCTCTTCCATTTTGTCAATATTCCTTATAACAGAATCTGCTACCTCCCTTTTTAGCTGCGCACTGCACCACCTTCCATTTCCAATGCTGCCCTTGCCCGGAAACTTCCGGCACTTCCCTCCCAGCCGTTCCAGTTCCCCCAGGCTATCCAGGTTCGCTATTACAGAATCAGCAACCATGATCTTTAAATATGCGCTGCACCATCTGCGGCTCAAATCCCCGGTCTTTGCGGGAAATTTCATTCTGTATCCGTATGCTTTTAACAGGGATTCCATTTCTTCCGTGGCTTGTTCCTTCAGTTTCTGGCATTTAATGTAGTTTGGGGAAAGCCTGCACTGCTTCACTTCCTGTGTATCAGGCTCAATCCATTCAACAGGCTCCGATGCCCCGATCCTGTATAATTCCCCGAAAAAGCCGTTCACACGGTAGGAGACACGCAGATCCACATTTTCCGCTTCTGCCAGCGCCCTGACATAATTCTGCGTACACCGCCAGTCCATGCGCCTTGAGGGATGCCCGCCGTCAATATCGTGATGCCAAAACTCAATCTTTGTTTTTGGCACGCCAAGCTCCAGCAGTTTATAATAGCAGGCTACGGAATCCTTGCCGCCGGACAGGAGGACTACGATCAGGTCATATTCCTCCAGCGGCAGTAATTCCGGCAGATATGTCTTCCGGAAATGTTCGCTGTCTTTCCTGCCTTCTATTCGGGGCGTGATCCTGATGCCTTTCCCATATACCGGCTTGTCTGCGTAGCCTAAGATGATGGGAGTGTCCTTTGTGCAGTCAATATCTTTTATGAACATCTCTTTGGCTCCTTTCGTCATTCGCCTGACTGTCCTGGAAATCGGTAATTACCTCAAGATCCAGGATGCCTAAACTCTGGATAAATTTTTTTGTAGTACGCAAGCCTCTTCCAATCTGACTGCCGCATATGTACTGGCGGAGATAATAGCCGCCATTCAGTTTCGCCACTTCCCACACTTTGTTACAATTATATCTGTCCCTGTAATATGTTCTTTTTACCATCCATTCAGCCTCCGTTTCAAAACCCAAAAAAGAACAGGAGCCCGAAAGCCCCTGTCCCTCTGTGATAATATCTTGATAAAATTCATTTCCAACAGCAACAATGCACATCTTTGAATGCCATTCCAAAATGCCGCCCTTCATAAAATAAATGCGCCTGTTATTGCCATTGCTAACAACATATGCTGTTTTCGCATAGTCTCTTTACTTCTTCCGCCGTCCATCCCTCTTTGAATCTGCCGCCAGACAACGCTTCCTCGGGATGGTCTTTAAAGTATGTACGGACTTTCTTAAATACAATATTCCTCATTGCATGGGCATCAGTGGAAGAATCATTGAAAGATTCCTCTAAGTCTTCCCATGTATATTGATATGTCCAATCCTGTGCGTCTCCTGTCACATACAGGGTTCTGTCTTTCTTTTCAATTCTTGGATATTTGATCTTTCTCATATATCAACCTCCTGCTTGAACTTCGCTTTAAGTAAGGATGATGTAAAAAGTGCAGAAAAATTCACCAGATAATTCTTCTCCGATGTATCGTCCAGCCGCTTTTCCATCCATCTGACGTTTTTCTTTGCGGCGGTAATCTCCATAGCATTCTCTCTCCCATCTTTTAAGAAAACTGTTATGCCCGCCAAGGAAGGCTCTGATAAATGCTTATATTCGATTGTTTATTCAGATTTCATTCACCATAAAACGGATAAATTCATCCGGTGTCGGTATTTCTCCCGCACATGGCACCTTTCGTTGAAACGCTGCTGCCGCATCATCAGGTGGGTTTTTCCATGCCTCATTTATTGCAGCCTGTATTTCGGTCTTTACTTCTCTTACAGTAACACCGTTTGCTCTTGCGACTTTTTTCAGTATCTTCTCCATCTTCATATGCTTTCTCCTTATGATTCATTAGTACCATTTTTATGTTCTGTTAGTTCATGTGATGTAATCATAAACCATTTGACATGCAAAAGATGTCGAAACATGTAGTTTATAAGAATTTTATGATTTATTGGTTCATAAATCAGCAAATAATCACGTCTGATGAATCATTTTAGAATTAGCAAATGCTTCCTATACTTTATATGTACCATTAGTTCATGCTGTACGAACAAATTTTGAGAGAGGTGTTAATCATGGCAAATACATTTGATATGCTTTTAATGGGGGAACGGCTTCGGGCCTGCAGGGTAGCACGAAAACAGACGATGAAAGAATTTGCCGAAATATGCGGAATATCCGAACGGTATCTTGCAGATATTGAAAGAGGCGTAAAAGCCCCAAAGCTGGAAACCTTTGTAGGAATTGTAAATGCTGCCGGAATTTCCCCGGAGTATCTGCTGCAGGACAGCCTGAAAGCAGCAGATACAGGAAACCTTGTGCGAGATGCACTGGATATTCTTCCAAAAGAGCAGAGGGAGATATTTAAAACTTTTATTCTCCAGCTTGCCGACAGCATAAAATAAGACATTATAATTTTATTTTTGCAGGGGCAGTTATTTCTTGTGGCCATCTCCTGTATTTTATCGCCAAATTCCTTTCTACACAAAAAGGGCCCGGAATCGTACCAGGCCCTATATTTTGTATAAAATTTCTTCCTTACTTTAAAGAGAATATTTTACTATACTAATTTGTACCAGCATCTTCTCTTCCCATATTTTCAGAAACGGAGCCGGAAATTTTTTAGTTTCCTACCTTGGTATACATCCTGCTTCCATCTGAGAAGAATATGGTCAATACATCGCCGCTTACTGTATAATCAAAAGCTGCTTTTTGTTCTGCTGTATAGTACAGGTTTGATTCGTCCGCATACCATGTCAGGGGATTGTCTCCTATCATGCCAGTTCCATCAGCATAAAATTCTATATTTCCACCAAGCCCCTTCGAGTCATTATGTATCCATGTGCCGGTCAGGTCAGTACTGCCCGTTTTTTCCCGATAATAGTAGCCATATTCGCTGGCCTCCGGAATTCGCGATCTGTCCAGATTCAACTCATCCGTTACCACATCTTCACCATTGATTCTCCTCTTGCCCTCGCCGAGTGCATATTTATATTCAGTATTGTAAATGGCAGTAAGTATCAGGCGGCCATTGGATGCTTCCCAGGCAACGCTGTCCGGTTTGCGATTACGGCTGTTCCAGAAACTGAAAACTTCAGATACAGTTCCGTTATCGTTCAAAGTAAGCGCATTCCCATCATATGCTCTCCATCTTCCCATCAGTTCAGGATCTAATTCCGCCTGACTGCCTTCATAATCCATGGCATTATCCTTCCAAATCTCTGTCTTGCCAGGCAATCCATCTTCATCCAATCCTAATAAGATGCTGTAACCGTCAAAAAACCATCTTACCTCAAGCAAATCAAATGTTTCCTCGTAATCTGGTTCCCGCCCAAAGATTTTGACCAGCTTATCGTAATCATGATTAAGGTCCTGGCCATTCAGCTCAAATTTCTCCGGATCTCCAGCAAAATATGAAACATATCCTGCGCTGTCAAAATTAGCCATTGCGACAAGACGTTCACCATCTTCGCTCAGGATTTGGACAAAATTTTCATCACTATATTCGTCTGCCTCACCGAAAGCGGCAATTACGTCTTCCGCTTTCATCTCCATAATTGTATCAACCGGAACACCATTATAGAGCAGCTTGTCAGCAATTTGCTTTTCATTGGCCGAATCAATTTCGCTGGTATCGACAGCAGTAATCTTATAGCTGTCTATTATGGCATCAAAAAACCTTTGGTTGTTGCCAGGGTTTTCTCCAGCCCAGCAAAATTCCACCCTATATATATTAGAATTAGCAGAATAGAAATATACTTGAAATCCAGTATCCCCTGAAGCCGCCATTAACATTCTTGACGGTACTTTGTCCAATTCAACCACCGATGTCTCATTAATTTCTAAATCATCACCGGATGTTGTTCCAGCGTCATTTTTAAAGCTTTCCGCAAATTCTTCATCATCGCCAAACAGATACTCAGCATCTTCTTGGGACGCTTCAAATTTTGATACTAAAACGTAAGTGTTGTTCTCAGGTATATCTTCATTTTCATTTGCCAAAACAACCAAAGGTATTTGTGAATCATTAAACCACTCGCCATACTGATCTGCATTAACAGGAACCCATGCGCTTGGGTATTGGAAGGATATCCCGTCTTCTTTATTCGTGTAAGTTTCAGAGAGCTTTACATTTGTAGAATCCTGCTGTGAATTTATATATTCCTCATCCTTTTCTGCCTGCTCGCCTCTCTCTTCTATATCCCCAGAATTTGCCGCAATCAGTATCACAATAAAGGCAAATACGATAGCCAATATAATGAATACTTTCTTAGATTTCTTTTTCTTCTGGACAGCCGCTGGTGTCTTGCCTATCGGCTGTACTAAGCTTGCCGGATTTGATGCTGCTGACTGCGCAGAGGCATCCTTGATCAATTTCGCGCCGCATTTCTGGCAGAACTCTGCACCATCCAGTACCTTTTCACCACACTTAGGACAAAACATTTCCATTACCTCCTTCTATGCCGCTGTCTTTCAAATAATATTCCATAACCGCCTGCAGTATGGGGGTAGTTTTAACCATACAGATATACTTTGACGGCCAGGGGAATTTCATAGCTGTGCTAAAATAGTATTTCATCCCATTAGAATCGGGAACTTCTCCATCAGGCTCTATCCAAATCACAACAAAGCACCTTTGCTTTCGCCCAAATCCAGTACCAACTTTAGCTGCCGAAACTGTGATTGAATTCAGTGTATGCGCAGTCACAGCACCCTGTACCCCGGCCCCGCTATAATTTATGTAGTTCCATTCATGGAAATAGGGGGACAAGTAACTTAAATGTCCATTTAAGAACTGAATCAGCTCGTCTGAATCAATTTTGCCACTGATTTTCTTTATAGATCCTCTGGCTCGGGAACCTTTCATAAAATCTGTCAGGAGCGCCGCCGGGTATCCAAAGAAAAGTCCGAACAGCAACGCTAATAAAGGTCCGCCTGCCAGAAAACCTACAATTGCCGGAATCCCAAAACATATCCATATGAATTTTTGCGATACACGGCTATCAAGCAGTTCCTCCGCTGATTGAAATTTTGTCGTCTGTTGAACATGATTGTCTACAAATGCTTTGAAATCAGTTCCATAATCAACATTCCCTTCGGTTGGCATAGCTGCATGAACAGATGCAGCATATGATTCGTATACCGGTTTCCCAACACTCTCCTCTTCCTGTTTGGTTCTTCCTGTAGTAGTTTTTAGGTCCTGCGGTTGAATATCCCCATTCGCTACTTTTGCGCCACATTTGTGGCAAAATATTGATCCTTCTTTTATTTGCGCTCCGCATTTATGACAATACATTATTTTCATCCTCCCTTTTAACTCAGGCATTACGCCTATAATAACTCATTCGCTTATGCAGTCCATTCTACCATAGCTCATTCGCCTATACAATACAAATATCAGAATTTTAGACGAGGAGATACAGATATGGATTATAAATTACTGGGACAAAGAATCCGTGCGGCCCGGTTAGCCGCAGGGCTGTCACAAGAACAGTTGGCCGAAATGGTTGGACTGACCAGCCAGCACATTTCCCACACAGAGGTCGCTTCAACCAAAATCAGCCTGCCGGCGCTTGTAAAGATTGCCAATGCCCTGCATACCAGTGTAGACAGGCTACTGTCCGACAGCGTACACGATTCAAAGCCGCATCTGCTGGGTGACGTGCAGAAAGTCTTTTCCGACTGTGACCCCGATGAGGTGTACGTTATGCTGGAAGCTGCCAATGCCGTCAAAAAGTCTATCCGGGTACGGAAGCTGAAGCGCATGGAATAAGATGAGGCCTGCGTGTCTTTGCACCGCATTATTCATCCTCATCTTCATCCCTCCGCTTGCGCAGCATCGTCTCAATAAATTTGACCGTATATCCGGCAGCTCTGGCAATCTTGGCACGCTCACGCCTGTCTGTTGTCTGTTTTGCCAGGTCTGCCACGAACTCCGGGCGATAGAGCCGCATGGGGCAGTCAATTTTATCGCCCCGGAAGTATTTGAACAGTTTGAGCATACCGTCGCGACCGATCAGTTCAAAAAGTTCCAGATAGATGTCATTCAGGGCTTCACCTTCATTCCCATCAACCCCAAAGGCTTCGTAAACCATTTCTTCATTCAGATTGTCCAGGTCAATGTTCATCACACTGCCACCTCCTCTTACACAAACATGCCTAAACACAGTTTACCAGCGCATAATGTCCGAAATCCAGTCTTTAAAAGGTTCTTTTCAGGAGCCTTTATCATCCCCTTTTGAAGAACCTTTTTGCGAACCGTTAAAAGGTTCCTTGTGCTGTTTGAAAATCGAATATTCGCTTTTTAAACCAGTAGATTCCATCATTATATATTTCTCACCTCACTTTCTGTACTGCAAAAAATCCCTGTGCCATAAGCGGCACAAGGATTCTTATGCTATAAGAATATATAGTTAATGCGATGTTTCATACGTCCAGAGAGCCATACGCTATTAAAAAATTTATTAGAAATCCTTATGGGAATATGGTATACTTAACTCTACGAATAACACCATCCTACTAACTGTCTTTGCACATAGCAAAATCGAAGTTCTCAGACAAATATCAATCAGCAGTGAATTAGAGGATAAAAAATGAATGGAATTACTCAACACGATATAACTAATGTTAAATACATCACCGTTAATGACGGGACTTTTTTTGATCTAATTGATAAAGATGGGTATTGCCTAATTACAGATTACCATGCCTTAAGCAGAAAGATTATACTATCTGAAGGTAATGTGCCGCCAAGACTTGGCGAAGAGAAAAAGCGACTGCGAATTGATTCCATTGATGGCCTAAAGAACGTATTAGATGGATATATATCTGCGGCACAGCAGATATTCGAACGCTTTTATTCTATTGATTTCAGCGATATAGACAAAAATCTTTTAACGGAACAATTAATATTCGATCTCCTTTTTGATAAATACAGACAGGAATCAGTAGAAATGACACAACATGGATATTCATCCTCTGATTATTTAATGAATATATTGGAGCCTGATGCAGTTCGGAATATTTTTGCAGATAAAGTCCGCAACTGTATAAAACGTGGAATGAATATTTATTCCGAAATGATAAAGAATTCCCCAGAGCTTCAAGAGGAACTAGAGACACTAGGCATAAATCATAACATATATGAAAAATATTTCTCCCCTAAAGCAAATGAGAATGCTAAAAAGAAAAAGGCAAGATATGTATGGAATTATATGTACTGTAATCAATATATGATCACATCCAGACAATATCGGAGACAGCTTAAAGAGGACGGAAACTATACTTGCGAAAGATTTGTTGATGACCTTAAAGATTATCACAGCTTTGTTAAAAAAATATTACCCGTGGAAAATGAATCTCCAAAAAAATATTTTGAAAAATCAATGGATTATTATTTTATAGAATCTTATAAACGAATAGACTTTATTTTTAAGCTTATGAACATTATTCCTAAAATCAAGGCTGAGAATGCTGACTATACTTTCTTAGTTAAACGATTCCATCCCGCAGTCTTAGTACCTCATGAAAACAATAATGATTTGTACCTAAAAATTAAATGCAACTATTATAGGCCTCTTTTTATGGTAGAAAACGAATTGCACAAACAGATACAAGGCGATGATAAATTTGATCTAAGTTCTTATTGCATCCAGCTGACCCACCATCAGTTTATCCGGGCTAAAGTATATGAACTCTGCCGATACCACTTAGAGTACACCTCATCTGATTACAAGTATATTAAAAATTTTATCAGCCAACACTATAATATGTTATCTTACCATCAATCAAATGAAATATGGTCTAAGCTTCCTGTTAAACCATGGGAAAAACTGGATAAAGAAACGCAGGCTTATTTTAGGAAGCTAAAAAAGACTTTCACTTTAATTAATGACTCTTTATTTCCGGAATCGCCTAAAAGAAAACCTGCCACATCAAATGAATAAATCAAAATTCTCAAATAAAACCCGGCTAAGCCGGGCTTTATTTTTTTGCGTGAAAGTCAAAACGTCCAATTTTCATATGTCTTCATCTGATATCATTGGTGCATATCCATTCAGAAAGAACGTTTTTATGACAACAGTACCTTGGATAATGATTTTATTTAGCCATTAACAGATACACATTTGCAGGAGGAGCAAACTATATGGACGAAAATGAAAATGTACAACAAGAAAAATTCGGCTTTAAACCTATCTGCCGACCAACACCAGAACAGAATACCAGATCTGAAACACAGAGCGCCAAGAATGAAACACAGGATGCCAGAAACAAAGCTTCTTATCCTACCCTAAAGCAACAGTACCAGAGGGTAGCTTCAGAAATACAAGGGAACACACGCATTTTGCCAGAACATGTGGAGTTGTTGAATTATGTTCTTCAGCATTATGCAAGGCACGATGCGGAATTATGTGTTTTGAAACATAACAACAACGCCTCCTTTATGATCGATAAAGACCCGTTCACAAACTTTGGCGCTATTCCGTTAAAAGTAATCATCCGCCACTCCAGGGAACAGCCGCAAGTCTTCATTGAACTGTTGATTTTAGGACGCGATACTGCTCCAAAGATTATCTGTCTGGAAGCACAGAAACTGAATTCTGGTCGCTGGATTGATGAAATGGGATTTGAGTACTCATATTTGAAAGGGGGAGAAAAACTCCTAAAAGCGTTGATACGGGCTATGGCCAGGTTTGCGCCAACGGAAGACATATATGAATATTCCGGCTGGATGCAAGACGATGAGGATGCTTACATTTTTGACGGTCAGAAACTGACTGGCAGGGAGCAAGATTTGTTCAATGCAAAATCGCATTGTAAACATGCTCTCGAAATGCTTAATGTGGCTCCACATACGACTACTATACCCTTGCTGGCAACCGAACTTTTATCTCTGATACACAGCAGGATGGTAGAAAACGGCATTTATTTTAAAGGCATTATTTGTCTCCTTGCCCCTACGCAGTCTTTCAAGACAACCATTGCCACTTTGTTTTTTGACCATGTTCATGGCAGAAAAGCAGACCTTAATTTCGAAGCGACATCAGCAGCATTTGACAGGGTGGTTGGAAATACCTGCGATAAAACAGTTATTGTAGACGACCTTAAGCCGGGAGCCACAAAAACTGAAAGCCGGAATATGCTGTTAAAACTAAGCAAATTGATCCGCATGTGCAGCGATGATTCCGGCGGAATTCAGAAAGCAAATGCCAAAAACGGTACAGTTGAAAATATTGCCAGATGTTTAGCCGTTGCGACAGCAGAACAGATTCAAATCGAAGTCCAATCCAGACTTGCGCGGTTATTAATTTTAGAGATGGAACGTAACCACGTAAACATAGATAAATTAGCCTATTTCCAAGACAGCCACAGTGAGTACCAGGCATTTATACGCGACTATATCATGGATATCAGCTGTCATGGATTGGACGCATATTGCAGGAAGATAGCTGGAAGATTTTTGCAGGAACGCAATGTCCTGCGGAAAGATTCTCTTAAACAGGATATCCTGGTAGATAACCGCACAAATGACATGTGTGTCTGGCTGTATCTGTCATTTTCGGAGTTTTTAAGCTATGCAAGACGAATTGATGCCATTGATGAAAAGCAGCAAAAGGATTACTTAGCAGAATCCTTATCGATATTTCATAAACTTATGATGAGGCAGACCGAGCGTGTCTCCGAGTTGGATGATATAAAGCTATTTTTCAATGGACTGCAATATCTTCTTGATACCAAGGAAGTAAAAATCCCCCAACTACAAGCGCGGAATTCTGATTATATCGCTGATAACGACGACTCAACGATTGGTTTCACTAAAACTGGATTTGTATATTTAAAGAACAATATCGCACTCCAAAAAGTTGCATCATACTATCATTGCTTTGGGAGGGAATTCACGATTAATGAAACTGTATTAAGAAAAAAATTAGCGAATAGCAACTATATCCTTCCCGAAAGCAGAGGTACATATATCCACCGCCTAAATGTGTGCGGAAGGCGATACCAGTGCATTAAATTTGAAGCAAATACTTTTAGTAAACTTTTATCAGGAGGCAAAACATATGATTCGGAAAAAGAATCTCCAAGTGATCGGAGCCTGCGTCGAAATGCAGAAAATATCTTTGGAAGAGGAAATGCAACTAATTGATGGGATTCCATTTGATATTGATTTCTCTCAGGATTTTTCAAAAGTGTGTCTGAACGGCCATACCATTACAAATATGGCCATATCTGAAATTGTTGCTTACCTTGCCAGTGTTGCCGATACCGAAAATGTTCCTGTTCCTTATGATACGAACAATCACGATTCCGGCCTCACGCAATGGAAATTTAATGAAATGCTGGAAAAATGTGAAAAAGAAAATAGAAAGACAACACGGAAATGGAAGAAAGATAAGAAAAAAAGAAAAGAGCATTGCAAGGAACTGTGGGAAGAAATCGAAAATGGCAGCTTTTTTCTAAACAGTAAGCAGAAAACAGAACTGAAAAAGAAATGGGGGACTCAAAATGCATGATACATCCTATTTACATCATACAAGTGCCGCTTATAGCTATTTGGGATTCAAAGCTTTAAATGGAAATGTTGAAGCCCTGAAGTTCTTGTATGCTGACATCCAGAAAGAAGCCCCTCCTGTAATCCGCACGGTATGTCAGCTCCAAGAATGTTTGACATCTGTTGAAATTGAAAACGATACTACCAGAATATACAATGATGAATTTCTATATTACTGGGGTATGATTTGCCTTGGAGAATTGTCACGCCTGATTCAAAAAGATTTAGGAACCGCAACATCCTGCTTCGAGAAAATTAAAAATACGGTGTCTCATGCATCAGCACGCTTAGCCTATATCAAGCTACTGCAAAGCAGAGAGCCAACCACGAGCGAAAATAACATCAGAAGTTTGGATATCCTGCGAAAATGGGCAACGCAACGGGATTTATTTTCAAGCATAATCATGGCGAAGATCCTGTTTTATCAGTTTTTATGTGAAAATGAGGAACAGCCCGATGGTTATCCAGGAACTCCCAATCGAGTACTGAACCTTTTGCAGCTTCCGCTTCAGAAAGGGCATCCGGTAGCAGTCCGGCTTTATAAAGAAATACTAAATTATGAATGTAATTCTATGATTGCAGAGGTTCAGACAAATGAGCCTTACATCAATCCAAAAGTTTTGTATGACTTTGAAGGACCTTCTATCCTTCGCCGCAACACACTTTGTCCGGCAACAAATATTATCGTTGTAAATGATAACGATAATCCACCAAGTTTGGCAAAAGGTGCTGTATTAGCTAACAACAATGTTACCCAGCCTACAGATCCGGCTCCGTACATTTCTGAACAGACAATAAGAATCTTTGCAAAAATGAGTCCTAAGTCTTTCAAACACAGAGGGATTAAACCGGAATCCTCCACAAAAAATGATGATTTGATTTTTATGGCTTTAAAGAATTAATCAGCTATTACACTGTTTATACCGCAATAAGATTTTAACTGATTCTGCTATATACCAAATTATCTGCAAATATGCAAATAATGGCTAAAACCCGCATAATACATGGGTTTATATTTGCAAATGCTCCATGCAAATAGCACAGACTTATTTGCAGACTGCTCAAGGAATGAATCGATACATAGTAGGTTTGTATGAAAACCATTTGTCTGGGAGGTGAGGAAATTGAGCGAACGTAACGCTGATGTAGGACTGACAAAAAAGGGCGGTTGTACTATAGAACCAAAATCCCTACAGGGAATAAAGCTTGTAGTACATATCCCCGAAAATGTCCACGAAAGCACCCGACAGCAGAAGATAAACAGAATCTACGATATACTGAATCCTGAAATTTCTCAATGATATATTCTCAATGTAAGCCGGTATATGTTATACTGTAAACGGATAACGTGTTATCGGCTTACATTTTATTTTATGGAGGCTGACAACATGAAAAAAATAACAGCAATCTATGTACGGCGCTCGGTAAGCGATAAGGACAAGGACAACAATTCCCTCTCCATTGACAGCCAGATAGCGGATTGCAAAAAATCATTAAACGCTGGGGAAGATTACCGTATCTATTGTGATGACGGCAAAAGCGGCAAAGACATTGAGCACAGGCCGGACTTTCAGCGCATGATGGCTGATGCCAAAGATGGGCTGATTGGGCGCATCATTGTGAAAAAATACGACCGTTTCAGCCGCAACATGAGGGAATATCTCAATGTAACTGATACTCTCGACAGCTACGGTGTCAGTGTAGTTTCCCTTACAGAGCCGTTTAACACGGCAACAAAGGAAGGGCGCATGATGCGGAATACCCTGCTGAATTTCGCGGAGTTTGAGCGTGAGACGATAGCGGGACGTGTGGCAGATGCCTACAGCACTCGCTCACTGGAAACAGGATTTTACCAAGGCGGCAAATTCTATTACGGCTATATGCCGGAGCGTAGGACTGTAAATGGGAAAAATGGTTCCGTTTTGGTTCCATCTGATAAAGCTGATGTGGTCAGAACCGCATATCAGCTTTACAAAGACCCTGAAACTTCTTTAACTGACATCTTGTTTTACTTCCGCAATAATGGTATTGATGTCAACAGAACGCCAAAAAGTAATATGGATAGAAGTCATTTCTCCAGGTTACTTGAAAGCCCACTGTATGTCAGGGCAGATAAAGATGTGTACCAATATCTGATATCCAAAGGTTTTGAAATCATTGATGACATCGATGCGTTTGATGGTATTCATGGATTATTCCGGCATAAAAGGCGGGACGGTACAGAATATGTCAAGATCGGTTATCATGAGGGACTTGTGGATTCTAAAACATGGCTTGCCGTTCAGGACAAGAAATCACATAATTCACAAATACCAAACAACGGTGGCGCAAAGAACTCCTGGCTTGTCGGGCTTGCCAAATGCGGACATTGCCATTATGCACTGGCACTTTCATATAGATGGAATGCATCCAGGACAAAACAATGGCGGTACTTCGATGATCACGGAGCATACAAAGCAAATGGATGCATTAAAAAACGACTCCAGACTAGGCCGGATGATGTTGAGGATATCGTTTTCCATGCCATGAAGGAACGGATTGAAAACCTTGTGATCGCTAAATCAGAGTGCCACAAACCAGATTCCGAATCAGAGAATATTAAAGCTGAAATCATACGGATTGAAGATGAGATCCGCAAGTTAATGGAGAAGCTGGCAGATGCGGACAATGTACTTTCTGAGTACATCCGGCAACGTGTAAATATGCTCCATGATAAAAAATCTGAATTGGAAACCAAACTGCAGGCAAAAGCCCGGAAATATAAAGAGATTGACGCAGCTCCGTTAGTAGATCCAATGAGCCGCTGGGCTTCTCTTACTGTTGAAGAAAAACACGCTCTGGCTGCTACTATGATTGATGTCGTGTACATTTCTGATGAAAATGGAGTTGAAATTAATTTTAGTATTTAATGGGACTTACTTGGTAGCCCCTTATAGATACCTTTGACATTCTATAGGGGCTACCGAAACTTCTTATTTTAACCATGTATAGGGTGTGTATACCGGCGTGCCGGTGGCGAAAGTGATCCCCCTGCCGCCGGTAATCTCAGGGACGTGTTGTCAAGTGTGTTTTTAAACTTTTATAATCGTAAACTCTTAATTTAACCGATTGCTCTGCTTTGATTGGCTTCCATAGACTATCAGAAATTCCATTCTTGTAAAGCCTGCTAACGCACCGTAAAACGGCTTCGGACTTGACCAGAATTCCATTTCTGATGCAGGACAATCAAGCCAATCAATGGCGGTTTCCGCGTCCGGAACACCGGTTTCCAAAATTCCGGAATGGAGGTTTCTTGAAGCAAGAATATTCATTTGAGTTTAGTAATTAATTATTAAGCCAAATAAAATTAGTATTTTCATCATATACAGCATTATAAATTATTTCTGCTAGCTGTTCTTCGCTTGCTGTTTTATTATTTTCCCCAATAATTCTACCTTCTGCATTATTATGTATGTCCATATTTTTATGTTCTAATTTAGTATGCCCATCTACCTCCAAACCCGTAATATCCTTATCCTCGTGAGCCGTTGCAAACATTTCTGCTTTCTCACTTCCGATTAATATAACCATTTCTGCATTCCACATACCATGTCTAAATGCATCACTCCTATCACCAAGCCCATTATAACCAAACTTTTTTTCTGTCTGTGTAGTTGCAATATTTTTGGCTGTATTTACTTTTAATGCATCAAGTGGATATCTAATGACTAATTTTTTTTCTGTATCCGTTAGAGAATTCCAAATATTACTTACACCACTATCTCTTCTCATAGAAACCTGTCTTACTATAAGCGTTTCTATTTCTTCATTTCCCTTTTCTGGATTTTTCGATTTAATTTCAATAATAATCTTTATCAGTTCACCAAAATCATCATTTACTTGTATTGCTAAAGCATTATTTGCTGCCATAGCCTCAATATTAAATCCGATTATCATCCATATGCATATTACAAATGTCAACAGTCTTATTTTCTTTTTCATTGTATTCCTCTCTATACTTGTCGAATTATTTCTATTATGTTAATTTCCTTAACTTTTTGCAAAGGCATCAGTGATGATACAATTGCTGTAAATATAGTAATTCCAATAATTGTAATTATCATTTCAACAGGTAATCTCCATACGGTATTAAAATACTTAGCAACTAGATGACTATAAAGATAATAATGTAAAGGTACACCAATTGCTATTCCTAACGCCCCACCTCCACATGCATATAATAGAGCCTCCAGTATTACTATCTTTTTACATTGTTTTGTCGTCCCACCTACAGCACAAATCATCCCATACTTTTTCATATTATTCCAAACACTTATGCTCATACAATTTATAATATTAAAGATAGTTACCGCTATGATAGTTCCACAAAATCCATATACAAAGACTGCCATTGTTAAAAATTGGTTTTTGCTTTCTTCTTTTTTTTGTCGGTAATCAAATATACTAAATTTTTCTGGTATAATTTTAGTCATTAATTCCCATACTTCCTCATTTCCCTTACTAAATCTTATATCCAGTATGGAATAATCCATATTTCCTACTACCTGTTGAAACAATGCTTCTGCAAGCAGGCATCTCACACTGTCAGCCGAATCATATGGAAAATTCCTTAATACTCCTCCTACTACACACGCTATTGTATTGCCTCCATTACCTTTAATCAGTACCTCATCTCCTACTTCTAAACCACTTTCTTCATCAACTAATATTTCTTCTCCTTCTAATAACCTGCCTATATTTAATTTCCCAGAAATTATTTTGCTTTCTATCCATTCAAATTGCTGTTTGTCATATGATACAAGCAACGTAGAAAATACATTTCCATTTTTTTCCAATTCTGCATTGTTTACTTTACGTCCAACAACACTTTCTACACCACTTATTTCTTCTATTTTCCACTTTACTTCATCATGAATATAGTACTTACCTTCTTTATTATAAATAGAGGCATCCGGATTATATGGCTTTGTAAAATATGAACCTTCATAAATAAAGTTAATCATAACAGAAAAAGCAAAAATCAAAACAATATTCATTGCAAAAGAAGCTATCATAAGCCCAAGTGATTTTCTATTGCTTCCTGTCTGTCTAAGGCTAATTAGTAATTCTACTGGAATTTTTATCGTCCTTCTTTTTTTTCGGCATTTTATATCTTTCTGATAAGTTTCTTCATTTATCGCTGTTAATGGCGGAATACTGCATACATATCTTACCGGACTCACTGTCGCTATCATAACTGCTGCCAAACCAGTAAATATTCCAATCACAATCCCTGCTATACTGACTTGAAACACAAAAATATTTTCAAACATATCTTTATTAAGAAGTCGTAGCAATAATAAACAGCACCATGTCAAAACCACCCCGCTCCCAATCCCTGCGGGTATACTATGACACCATAGTATTTTTCCTTCTTTCTGCACACATCTTCTTAATTGTTTTGAATCTGCTCCTATACACCTAAGTAAGCCATATAATTGCTTTTTCTCATGAACACTTATATTCAAGCAATTTGTAATCATCAGAATACTTACAAGAAATACAAGACAAAATAAAATACCCGCTATCAAATATAAATTAGCGGCTAAGACAGATTTCCCCTTTCCCATAACTGCCAACAATATTTCATTTAACTGTATTCTGTTTTCTTCCAAATGATACTCTTCTATAAGTTTACATTTTACTTCATCGATTTCTTCCACATTTTGACATGTAATATAATAATCCCCACAACTATTTCCCAGTATCCTTCCGCCTTCTACAGACAACAAAAGACCATACACATCTCTTGCTGTAAGGGAAGAAAAGGTATCGCATACCCCTACAATGTCCAGGTTATACGTCTTTCCTTCCAACCTAACTGGCAGGACATCTCCTACCTTCAAAGCATAATCCTTCTTAACCTTTTTATCAATAACAACCTCTTCTCCGGTCTTTGCATATTGTCCTTCTAAAAGTCTGACATCAAACTGCTGTATGATATCCGCATCTCCGCATAGTATCCTGCACTCTTTCTCTTTCAATTCTCCTGTTGGTAACTCAACCAACCAGCCTGCATGACTTATTCCTTCTATTTTTTCTATATCAGTAATTTCAAAAGAAAGATTTTCCACTTTCATATGATAGTTTCCATAGATGTTCTTGACGGCCTGTATTTCAACATCTATTCCAATATCCGCCAAACTAAATACCGTTGTAATCATGCAAATAGCCGCCGCAATACATGCCACTGTAATAGTTGTTTTCTTTTTATGCATACGATAATATTTATATATGATTTCTAAATAATTATTCTTCCACTTATCTTCTTTCACTAACACAACCATCCTTTACATACAGTATTCTATCTGCTACTTTGGCAATATCATGATTATGAGTAATTAGCAAAACTGTTCTGCCATATTCTTTTGATATTTCCCACAATATTTTAATAACCTCCTGACTATTTTTGCTATCCAAATTGCCTGTCGGTTCATCTGCTAATATCAATTTCGGCTCTGTTGCCAATGCCCTGCCTATCGCCACTCTTTGCTGCTGCCCGCCCGATAACTGTGATGGAAAATGCTGTTTCCTTTTCTCCAGTCCCAATTTATTTATAATACTATCTATTTTCTTTCTATCCGGCTTATTATGCCCTAATGAAATGGGAAAAATTATATTTTCCTCAACGGTTAATTCCTGAATCAAATTAAAGGATTGAAAAATAAAACCTATGTTTTCTCTTCTAAATACTGCTTGCTGATCCAGTGTCATCTCTCTTTGTTCTATCCCATCAATTACTATTTTTCCGTTGGTCGGTCTGTCTAACATCCCTACAATATTAAGTAAAGTACTTTTTCCAGAACCCGATTCACCTATAATAGCAATAAATTCCCCTTTGTGTACTGAAAAACTTACATGATTCAGTGCCTTTACCTCACTATCCCCCGAACCATATATTTTATCGACATTCTCCATTTCCAAAATATAATTATCCGCCATAGCAACTTTCCTCCCCAAACAAATACTTTTTGTCTATATCAGTTAAAGAAATATATATTTTTAATGCTTGTTCCGTTAAAAACTTTTGCAATTTGCAATTACATTCTGCCGGTATATTTATATTTTTCATTAACAAAAGATTATCATGCATACATCCTCCAGAGCATATAGACTGACATATACAATATTTACATTTTTCCGGAATTTTATATAATTGATTATATATCACATCATGTTCAAATACATTAGTGGAAACATCCCCCATGCAAAACTCCTTATCACCCACAAATCGATGACATGGATATATATATCCATCAATATCTATAGATATTGCTTTAAAACCTGCTGCACAATAGCTTTTTCATTTTGTATCCCTCACTTGTATAATGATTCATTTGTTTTTTTGATAATATCATATTTTCATATCTTAATTTTCCAAATGGCGAAATTCATATATATTAGGGCGAAATTTGTACAAAAAAAGCCTCTCCATTGAAATAGGTCTGGTAAACCTAAACGATGTGAGGCAATAATATGTAAGTGTCTGTTAAATTTTCTATTTCTACAATAAAGCATATAATATAATTTTTACATCAAAAATATTATCTTTGTCTGATATCTGCATATCCCCCTTGTAAGTATCAACCACGTTCTTGACATTTTGCAATCCGATTCCATGAATCCGCTTCTCTTTCTTTGTGGTAATATAAATTTCTCCTTTTCTTTTTATTGCATTATCATAACTATTTCTGACACGAATAAAAAGCATACCCCGTTCATAATTTAAAAATAGTTCCAACCATCTTTCCTTTGACTGCTCAGCTGACTCTATCGCATTCTCCAATAGATTCCCGACAATGACATTTAAATCAAAGGAACGAATTGCCAATTCCTTTGGGATATTTATCTCGTAATTAACATGATTAAGAACTGTCTTTGCTCTGTTCAGCATATAATTCATCAGACTGTCTACTTCCTGATTTCCACTGCTGATATACTCATGTGGATTTTCAAGATATGCCTGCATATCACAAATATAGTCCATTACTTTATCATCATTTTGATGCCTCGCTAAAATCATTAATTCATTTAAATGGTGCTTCATATCATGCTTTAGTGTTCTTACTTTTTCTTCCGTTTGTGTCATAATATTTAATTGATTGGCATAGCTAGCAATCTGTCGTTCAAATAATGCTCTTTCCTCTAACTTTAAATAAGCATCAACTAAAACACCATATAAATAAAATATTAATAGATTAATAAGCAAAATCCCAACACTTACAGAAATTAGTATCATTCTGCTATTCAGGTTGTTCATAACCAATATTAGTAAAATCATTATACTAATAGCAGGGATAGCAATTAATATGTTTCCGTGAAATGGTATAAAATCCTTACTTTTATTCTTCACCAAAAATCTCTCTACAACAAATTCACAAATAAGTATTAAAAAAGTAGTAATGTATACTGTCATTCCATTTGCTTCTTCACCTACCATGTAATTACCAAAGGAATATACTGCTATAATGTCACAAAACATATTGATTCCATATATCAAAAGAGTAACCAATACTTTTTTCTTCTCTACCCCCACATATAATCGTGTAATAAAATAAATCAATAATAAATTAGTTATGATGTTTAATACGGGAAAGTGAAAAAACGAATGAACTAATACTGTCAGTGAAAAGAAAACAAAATAACATATCCTCTCCTTTCCCTTTTCTTCAATATTTATTTCAAAAAATATTGACATGAATCTTTTGAGAATGAATGTTCTAAATAAGTTAGTGCTTAAAACCGTAATCATTTCTGCCACATTATTTTTCCTCCCATTTATATTTCATAATCTGTTCCCTTACTAATTTTCGATATGGAATACTAATACTCAATAAATTATCTCCCTGCATTCTGATTGCTTCATAGGAACACTCTACCATATAATCTAAATTTATAATATAAGACTGATGAATCATGATAAAATTATGTGGTAATTCTGAAGCTATTTCTTTCAGTTTTCCATTAAACTGTCTTTCGCCCTCTCTTGTAACAATATTAATCTTCTTATTCTGGCTATAGAAAAATATAATTTCTCGAAAAGAAATCTTGTAAAAATAACCTTTCGAATAATACTCAAATTTTTGATTTTTCAATTCGTAAAAATGAATGCTCTTTAAAAATACATTTTCTACAGTTTCTGTCTTTAATGGTTTAATTAAAAAGCCTATCGGTTGCACCTCAAAAAGCCGCATTGCATAACTGCTTTTAGATGAAATATATATGATAATTAATTCTAAATTTTTCATTTTCTCTCGTATAAAATTACCTACCTGAATTCCGTCTGTGGTAATTAAGTCTATGTCCAAAAACAGCATATCTAAAGTATTTTCCCTTTTTAAAAAATCACAAAGACTTTCTCCGGAAAACCATACACTTGTTTCTAGCCCTACCCCATGCTTTTTTCCCAATTTATAAATCATATCTTCCAGTTCTGCACAGACTTCTTTTCCATCATCACATATCCCTATATGAAACACATCATATCCTCCCCCAATTTTTGTTTTATACTCAAACTTCGCACTTGAATAAGTGTTTATGCACCTTGAACATTCAATAATTACTGGCATTAAAATAGCATGAAACCATCTGGTTTGGTATAATTGAGTTGTTCAAAACAATTAAAACACCACAGGCTCATGCCTCAAGTAGATATGGGGATTGCTCCCCATACCCCTCATTAGAACCGTACATGCACTATTAACGCATACGACTCAACCCAATATTCTTTCATTGCAAGGTGTGCCCCTTCCCTCCACCGTTATTAACGGTTTCTTTGGTACTATGAGCACTTCAGACTTCCTATTATCCATTTAATTTCCTCTCTTGTTCCCTTAATTGTACATCATACCCTATGCCAGGGGGATAATAAGACCCCAACTGTTCTGTATTATATATTTCTCATCAACCTCTCCAAGCTCTCGGACTGGGGGATGCCCCTGTCCCTCACCATAGCGGTTACAGAGATGTTGTCTGCTACGAACGCAAACGCATCGACCATTTCCGACCTCATACTAATTTGCAAGCTCTATCACTTCACTTTCGTTTCGGCTCTGTTGCCTCTGTCCTATGCTTAAATCTGATGTTGCCACTTCGACTCCAAGGACTTGGTACGGGCGGTTGATTAAACCTTTCCCGACAGGATTTTCCTGCTATATAATCAGCTATGCTGATTTCTCAGCTCGCACTATGAATAAAAGTATAACACAAAACAACCAAAATGATAAACAAATTTCTAAATCTATCCGAAGATTTTTTACTATTTTTTACTAGATTTCATGTTTCATCTGTATTAAAAACGGCTAATGCGTATAAAAAGAAGGGAACTCCTGCAGTGGAAATCTTTCAGTACCTGTTTCTTTTGATTTTTTCAAACAGAGGCATATAAGAACCTTATTTCATGAAGAAATACTCTGGCTTTTGCCAAGGATACTGTATACCGCTTTATGAAAATGGTCCAGATCAACTGGATCCGTTTTACAACCATTCTTGCAGGCAGAATCATCAGAGAGGCAATCCTTCCGCTGGATTCACAAGACCGCGCCAACGTATTGATCATCGATAATTCTATGTTTGAACGCAACCGTTCAAAAAAAACGGAACTTCTTGCAAAAGTATATGACCATGCCAGACACACTTATAAATTTAGTTTCCGTATGCTCACGCTTGGATGGTCTGACGGAAGTACTTTCCTTCCGATTAACAGTGTGCTTCTTCCACCTGAAAATAAGAAAAACTGGATCAATCAAGCAGAGCCTGTCGAAAAAAGAACCGTTGGTTATAAACGGCGTGCACTTTCTATGCAGAAAGGAACACATGCCATGCTGGAACTCCTGTCATCTGCTAAAAAAGCAGCCATTCCTGCAAAATATGTCCTTTTTGACAGCTGGTTTTCCTCTCCAAGCGCCCTACATTCCGTTAAGGAAACTGGGTATGATGTCATCGGAATGATAAAGAAAACCCCGAAAATGTTCTTCCGTTATAATGGGGAAGTCTAATGCTGGAACATAGACTGGATGTCCCTGCTCACACTCTCTCCCACAAGCAGACCACCATCTGCCTATTCTACCTCGCCCCTTTGTCATTTTGCCTTGCCTGATGCACCCTGCCTGCTTCTCTTTCTTTTATAGCCCTCTCTTTTTGCCTAAGCCTGTCTCTGACGCTCTTAGTATCCACCACTTTTTCTCCATAAGTTTTCTCGTACTCCGCACAAGCTGCTTCATAATTCTGATTCTCTCTTTTTGCCACATCAAGTTCCTTATAGAATGCCTGCATAGAATCAAAATGATGTTCTTTCACAATAGAAGAAAGCCTCTTTTTCATATTGAAAATCTGATTATCAAAGCTGTCGATCTCCTGCTGTAACTCCCTGCGCCTGCCGCCTTTGAAGATGCCCGTACATTCAGACAATTCTTTTTTCAGCATATCCCTCTGTTTTTCACGCCCGAATATTGCCTTGTTCTGGTCTTTCAGCCTGCCCTCAATCTCTTTCAGCCGGGGATATTTACTTGCCAGTACGGACGGTTTTGGCTGCGGCGGTCTTTCTGCTGGCTGCTCTTTTTCAACCAGAACAGGTTTTCGCTCCGCCTTTACCTGTTTAATAATGCTTTCTTTCTCTTTGGAAGCAGTCATTGAATATTCTGTATTCTTTTTCATATCGAGTTTTCGATGCGGATCTATGGGAAATGGTATCTCCTTTCTTTCCGGCTGAAATCCTGGATCATCTCCTGCATGGATACGGCTGTCCGTTTCTTTTGATGTTTCCTTTATGGCACTGACACCATTTCCGATCACTTTCTCCACTATATCAATCACCTTCTGCATGGCTTTCATAATCAGGAGTTCTAACAACAAAATCGCTGCCCTGACAATCTCCCCGAACAGCTCCGGCCTTTGTCCGTTCTGCTCCACGGATTCTTTTACTTTATCCGTTATCTCCGTCTTTTTAAGCTCCACAATCTCCGCTTCTGATACGCCGCTTACAATCGCACGGTCAACGGTTCTGTTCCACTCCATGCGTATTTCATTGTCCGATTTGATTTCCTCCGCTTTCGGATTATTTTTGCCAACCTTCTTTGTCGCAAGGTACGGACCGTTTTTATCAAAAATACTTAACCTGTCCCTATCATCAAGCACCATCTGGTTGATTAAATCCGTATAAAACACTTTTACCCCATCTAAAAAAGATTCTTGCTTAAAGCGTTCATCTTTGACAGTGAAAATTTTGCGTTCATACACCTCACCTTTTTTAATGATTTTACAGCCTTGACGGATATTCCCATCTCCGTCAAGAATCTCTTTCTTTGTCCTCACATGACGCCCCTGCTCATTGTAGAACATATTCCGAGTGGCAATTTTCTCTGTCGGCTGTTCCAGCCGCTTTCTCTCCGCAAATACCATATGGATATGCAGATTCGTTTTACGTTTATTGTGGTGGAGCGCAGCAAAGCACTCCACGCCGTACTTTTCCTTAAATTCGTCTGCCATCTTTTTCAAAAGATAGTCATGCTCATAGTTGATAAAACTCTCCGGAAGTGCAATCATCAGCTCCCTTGCCTCAATGCACTTCCCATTCGTGCCGCTTTTTTCAAATTCCTCCTGATTACATTTGGCAAGCTCCCGCCAGAATGCCCTGTCCGGCTCCGTTGTATAGACTTCATAGAGATGCTCCTGCTTGGCGTGGCTTGAAATATAAGTGATGCGCCCTGATAAGTCATGCAGCTTTGCCATTTCTATAAATGAATTTCTTTTCATAAACGCTTTTCCTTTCTTTTGGCGGATAACCTGCCACCGCATTTTTTGTGAGCAGCCATTATAGGACGGCTGTCTGTGAACCGATGCCCGTATCCGGGCAGTCTACGGCTGTCGCTTTCTGACAGCCGCAGGGGGCTTTGTTTTGTGAAGTCCCCTCTGCAATGCTGCACATCTGTCCTGAAATGTAGCCGTAAGCAGCAGCGCCATCTATGCGCCCGTCCTCTGGGCGGCATGGATAAATACAGTCCGGTTTTTTCGGACTGTATAAATTCACACTTGCGTGAATTTGCCCCCGGCAGGGCGAAATCCCCGGAGCATAAACCGAAGGTTTGTGCGTAGGGTGTATTTCGCTCTCAAACGCCGAGGGCTTAGGGGAGAGCTTGCGCCCTCCCCGGAAATTAGTTGCTGACACTCTCTGAACCACTCCGAAGCAGTCCGTGGAACAGATTCTTTACAGGCATAAAAAAGCCGCCTGCCTGAAAACTGGTATTCCAGTCTCAAAACAGACGGCTACATTTGCACCCTTATTTGCAGCCTTCCGGCTGCTTTCTGCCCTTATTTTGCGGGCTTGAATGCCCGCCCTTTATTATGCAGCCTTTAATGGCTGCCCCTTGTCCTTGTTTTGTAGCCTTTCGGCTACCTTTTGTTAGTCTTTTTTCAAAATACGGCTACATTTATACTTTGATATAAAAAATCCGCAAAAATAAGGCTACAGTAAACCTAATTACCGTAGCCCTGCCCTATAAATATATTAAAATGCGTCAAAATCAATCAAATCATTGTCCGGCGGCTCTGTGGCATTCTCTGATACAGCTTCTTCCTGCATATTCCCCGCATTCCGTATCGTTGCTTTCGTAGCAGCGGGAGAAACTGTGCCGCCCGTCACATTTCCACTGTCTGCGCCGTTTAATGATTCCTGCCCGCACACCATGCCGCCCTGCGCCGCCTGATAAGCCCCCATAGGAACGGATAAAGGAAAAAGCTGCATCTGTGCCATATACATACCAAAAAGCGCCGGGAGATTGGACATTACTTTCTTTTCAACCGCTTCCACGATACGCTCTGCAAAAGCATCCTCTTTCTCCCGTGTTTCCAGATAGGGATCATACTCTGCCGCCATGCGCCTGTTATAATAATCATTGACCGCCTCTATCACAAATTTATTCTGCGACTTGAACATCTGCCGTATCTTTGGGGAGTGCAGAAGCTCCCACGCCCTGCATTCGTCCCCTTTTTCCATGTTAAAGCGGATATTATGGTTTTTGTTTTTCATTCAAATGCGCCCCTTATCCGGCTGATGCCATTGCTTTCTGCCTGCGGAGTTTCATATAACAGAAATATTCGTAGCCTTTGGCGTTTGCCCGTATATCATGGTTAAAAGTAACATTATCGCTGTCATAACTGCCCACAAGCTCCACAACCTTCGCCCCACCGCCCATGACATACAGTTTCATAAGATTAGGATTGTAACCATGCGCTTTCAGTTCTGCAAATATCTTATCCACATAGGATTTTGCCGCTTCCTCCATGAGCTGCTGGTATTCCCCGCCCACTTTTGTATCGCCGCAGCGCAGATAATTCTCAATAATTTCCATCGGAAGTTCCTCCGCTTTTCTGTCTAAGATGTGGTCACGGATCACCTTAAAACACTCGCCCACGCCAAGCCGCACTGTCCACGATTTGCTTTCGCTTGCCTTGCCATTATTGAGTATCATCACGTTCATCGTCCCATTCCCAATATCAGCTACCATGTGCATACCCTTAAAATCCGGCAGGCTCTCCGCTATCGCTGCATAGCACTGTGGCATGACCGTACAGTCCACAATGTCAATCAAATAACGCCTGCCCGCATACTTATAATCTACATGACGGTTCTGCATCATATACTCCCGGAACGAATCCCGCTGTGTCTGAACCCATTTTAACGGAAGTCCCACCGCAAGATGAATCTTTGCCGTTGACAGCCCTCTTGCGTTCAGTTCCTTTGCTATGGCGGCAAGGGTAATGATATAATTATCGTCATCCATGCTCTTTTCCGCCACAAAATCCTTATGCCCCTCGCCTATGGTGTAATAGCTGCCTTCATATTCCAAATAATTCCTTGTAAAAATAGGCGGCTGGTCGCTCCTGCTCACGGAAGTCGGGAAACAGCACCTTGCCGTCTTATAGTTCCCATAGCCTGCATCCACGCCTAAAATAATTGTCCCGTTCATGTTGTAATCCCTGATCTTTGTCATATAAAAATCCTCTCTTTCATGGTTTGTTTTTAATAAAATTATCTGCCATACTTGCGTTTCACTTCTTCTTTCGTCGGAAGGCTGCCGTCTACGATAACTTTATTTTCCCCGGCTGTTATGGCTGCAACCTGCTCCGTGCTGTCTGTAAGCAGAAGTCCATCCGCTGACTGCCTCGCTTCCTCTATCTGTTTCTGCCTGTCTGCGGCATTTGCACCCTCAATCAGCTGCCGGATTTCCGGTCTGTGCTTCTTGCGGTATGCTTTTTGGTACTCCCTGCTGTACTGGCGGCGTTTCCGTTTCTTTTCTTCCTCTGCAATTTCTTCCTCCGAAAGTTCCTGCGCCGGAAGATCCACCTTCCCGATATAATTTAAGAAAATCTCAATCTCCTGCACACGGTCTCCATCCATTTTCTCTATTTTGTGTACCAGAACCTTGTCCACAAATTCATTGACGATGGCAGGCGTAAGTTCCTGAATGTCAGTGTATTTATGCACAAGCAACAAAAATTCTTCCGTCCTGTCCGTATCTTCTTCAAACTGCATGAGTTTTTCCTGAATTTCTCTCATGGAAATCTCAATCTCCTGCTGTTCCTTTTCATAATCGGAAGAAAGCATTTCGTATCGCCTGTCCGGCAGCTTTCCCATTGCGTTGTCCTCATACACCTTTTTAATCAGCAGGTCAAGGTCTGCAAAGCGTTTCTCTTTTTTCACAAGGTCTGATTTCAGCTTTTTTACCTCGCCTTTGTCCCTGACCTGTGATGCGCTCCGCATACTTTTTATAAATGCCGCCTCGTCCATGCGGACGCTTTTTAAGGCATACTGGATTGATTCGAGGATAAGCTGTTTTACCGTATCCTCTTTTATGGAATGGGAACAGCACACCTGTTTATACTTTTTTCTGCTGCTGTTATAGGTGCTGCAATTAAAACCTGCGG
>ERZ779637.204-NODE-204-length-44161-cov-16.534984_pt1 | contig 44161 bp, 42 predicted proteins | sample MGYA00514196_ERZ779637 | MGnify/ENA primary metagenome ERZ779637 (study PRJEB29562, sample SAMEA4376700) | mouse gut metagenome | isolation source: Cecum | study: EMG produced TPA metagenomics assembly of the A DSS colitis mouse model was used to assess the...
GGGAAAGCTGGGAGATAGGCTGGTTGAAGGAACGGGAAAACTGCAGGAAAGATGCCAGCGTTCCAAGAGTCATCTGCCCGCCGAAGATGGACAGGCAGGCTCCCACCATGGCGATCACTGCGTAACTCATATACCCCAGATTGCCCAGCACCGGCATCAGGATGCTGGCGTACCGGTTGGCGTTGTTGGCACTGTCACGCAGCTTCCCGTTCAGTTCCTTAAAATCTTGTACGCAGGCCTCTTCATGGCAGAATACTTTCACTACCTTCTGGCCTTCCATCATTTCCTCTATATAACCGTTCAGGTTACCCACGTCCGTCTGTTGTTTCACAAAATAATATCCGCTCTTTGAGGAGATGGTCCTGGTGGCGAACACCATGCAGATGACCATCACCACGGTGATCATGGTCAGGGTCGGGCTCAAAACCAGCATGGAAACAAATACGCCCACGATCGTGATCACTGCGGACAGCATCTGGGGCATGCTCTGGCTGATCACCTGCCGCAGGGTGTCCGTGTCATTGGTATAGATGCTCATGATATCCCCATGGGACTTTGTGTCAAAATACCGGACCGGCAAACGCTCCATATGGCCAAACAGGTCGTCCCTCACGGTCTTTAACATTCCCTGGGACACATAGATCATGATGAAGTTATAGGCCCAGGTACAGAACACCCCCGTGTAGTAAACCGCCGCCATCACCAGCAATGCCCGTAAAAGAGGGGTCAGATCAGGACGAGCCTGATTCACGAAAGGCAGGATGTAGTCATCGATCAGGTTCCTCATGAACAGGGTTCCGCCGATATTCGCGGCAGTGCTGACCAGGATGCACAACGCCACAAGCAGGCACTGCCATTTATATTGTTTCAGAACATATGCGATCAGGCGCTTTAAGGTCGCTCCCATGTTCTTCTTATTTCCCGCTTTCATCATCTCCGCCCTCCTTTGTCTGTGATTCGTAGATCTCCCTGTAGACCGGGCAGCTTTCCAGCAGTTCCTCATGAGTGCCCGCCGCCGTCATCCTGCCGTTGTCGAATACCAGGATCCTGTCCGCATCCTGGATGGATGATATTCTCTGGGCTATGACGATCTTCGTGGTGTCCGGTATCTCCTCCCGGAACGCCCTGCGGATCAGCGCGTCCGTTTTGGTGTCCACGGCGCTCGTGGAATCATCCAGAATCAATATCTTCGGCTTCTTCAGAAGCGCCCTGGCAATGCAGAGCCTCTGCTTCTGTCCTCCGGATACATTTGCCCCGCCCCGTTCCATACATGTATCATATCCGGCCGGGAAATCCCGGATGAATTCGTCCGCCTGGGCAAGACGGCAGGCGCGGATAATCTCCTCATCCGTGGCGTCTTCCTTTCCCCACCGCAGGTTCTCCTTGATCGTACCGGAAAACAGCACATTCTTCTGCAAGACCATGGCCACATTGTCCCGCAGACTGGCCATGTCATAATCCTTCACCGGGACGCCGCCCACACGTACCTCGCCCCTTGTGGCATCGTAAAGCCTGGGGATCAGCGCGGCAAAGGAGGATTTGGCGCTCCCGGTGCCGCCCAGGATGCCGATGGTCTCCCCCGGCCTGATATGGATGGTCAGGTCACTGAGCACTTCCTTTCCCAGATTGGAAGGATAGGCGAAACCAACCTGTTCAAAATCGATGGAGCCATCTGCTACCTCCTTGATCGCATGGGGTACGCTGTACAGATCCGGCTCCTCGGCCAGAACCTCTGAGATCCTCTCCCCCGATGCTCTCGACATAATGAGCATCACAAAGGTCATGGACACCATCATCAGGCTCATCAGGATATTGATGACATAGGTGAACATGCTCATGAGCTGACCTTCCGTCAGGCTCCCTGCGATGATCATCTTGGCCCCCATCCATGAGATCAGCAGGATGCAGGAGTACATGGAGAACTGCATCACCGGGGAATTCAGGGCAAGGAGCTTTTCCGCGCTTACGAACAGGCTGCGGATCTTTTCGCTTTCCCTCTCAAATCGTCCGGTCTCATACTTCTCCCGCACAAAGGACTTCACCACACGCATCCCGTTCACATTCTCCTGTACCCTGGCGTTCAGCTCATCGTATTCATGGAACACCCGCCTTAAGGTCGGGTTTGCCCTTGACGAGATCAGGGCCAGCACGGCCGCCAGGCAGACGATCACGACCAGAAATATCATGGCAAATCCGGAGCTGGCGCTGGATGCCGTCCTGCCGGATTCTACCCCGAACCATAAGGCCAGCATGGCCGCCCCGATCATGGCAAGGCCGATCATCACCACCCTTCCAATGCTCTGATCCGCCAGGCCGTAGTCAATGATGGCGGCCATCATAATGGGGATGATGACCTCCATGATGACTTCCAGGACCACGAATACCGGTGTGAGGATGGCATCTTTTTTATAATCTCCGATCTGTTTCAAAAGTGTCTTAAACATAAATGCCTCCTGTTTCTTCCAATTCATCTTTCAAATATAATCCCTGTTTTCAGGAAGGGGAACCCATCTCTTTACAGGTATCCAGATCCTGACCATCGGCTGCACGGACGAGGCAATCCTGGACCTGCTCTGCAAAGTCCTCAAATCATGCCGGGCGCAGATTCCGGAACTGTATCCGTTTTTAAAAGTGATACCTCACCGTTTCATTCTGGGGCTGTTTTATCAAGGAGAGATTGATTTGTTGTTTGGATTTCAGGATGATATTCCGTTAAAAAGCGACATCATCTATCAGGAGTTGTTCCGAATCCCTCTTTGCTGCATCGTTCCGGATACCCACCCTTACGCCGGCAGGATAGAGCTGACAAAAGAAGAATTATATCTGGAGAATATTGTGGTCTGCAATTCTTATGCCATTCCATTCAAGGCAGCGGAAATGCAGAACCGCATCGCACAGCATATCCCTCCGGAATCCATCTACATCTGCGATAATCTGCAGGCTCTCCTTACTCTGGTAAGAGCCGGTTATGGCTGTTCCATCCTGCCGCAGATGAATTTCATCAGTTCCGACATCCGAATCATTCCGATCACCGGCAACGAGCCTTTGTCTTATGGTATTTTCTATCGAAAAAATGCGGTAAGCCCTCTGTTGAAAAAGTTTATCTCTATCATGACCACAACTTCTTTCCAATAGAAAAGAAGCGGTGCAGGTATGAAAATTACCCGCATCGCCTCTTTTTATCAGGTGTGCAAATGAAACTGCCATGTGGCTACATCTTTCCTGTCGTAGGGAGCCTGTTTGTCACTTATCTGTACAATGTCATGGCAAATGTTGTTCTTTCCGGCGTAGTCCAGGGGCTGCAGCCTCTCTGGGGAAAAAGCTATGGGAAACAGGATACAAAAGAGATCAATGACTAAACAGGATCAGGAACTTTACGCTTTATTCTCCGTCCGCAAACAGTACGATCTTCTGCGCCGTTCTTTTCTCATCGCTCCAGATCAGACAGCTGCTTCCTGTCTGAATATCCTGAAGCGTCACGATATTGCGCGTCAGATAAGGCAGGATCTCACAATCCATCGGAACCAGATACTGTATTCCGTTATTCCCGGACAACAAATAGCTGCCGTCCGGCTGCTCTTCCATTGCCGTCACCTGCACGTAATCGGGAATTCGCAGATCACTTGGAATCTTACATAGGATCAGTGTGGCATTCACGATAGGCGGTTCACTCATCGCTGCGGCAGGTCCGATATAGACGAATACGGCTTCTCCCTCGGTAAGCTCCGACACTTCCACCGGATAACCATTTTCCCCGTCCAGGATCCTGGTATATTCCGGATCCACTGTGATCACCATCTCCCCGCGGAATGACACATCCGATCTGTTGTCGATCACCAGATTACCATCCTCCAGGCGCAGGATCGGCCCCCAGATTCTGATTGAAGCGCTTTCACCTGCCAAAGCGTCATCCTCCTCGTTCTGCGGTCCTGCCGACTCTTCCATACCCTCCTTCGAAGGCTGCTGGCTCTCCTGTGCCTGGGAATCTGCCTGCTGTCCGTCTTCCTGCTGCTGATCCGTCACCAGCCCCTGCTGCTCTTCTGACGGCTGGCTTTCCTGCTCCTGTTGTTCTGCCGCCTGCTGCCCGTCCTGTACCCGTGTTTCTTCTGGTGCACCACATCCTGCAAGTGTCACCATCAACATGCCGCTCCCAAGCAGACACATGATCTTCTTACTCATTTTCATTTACTCTCTTTCCTTTCTTATGTCTTGTCTTTGTACTGTCCCTGTCCTACAGGTCATGATCCGTTCACATAACAGTATTATTATAGAATAAAAAAGAAATTTTAATCCTGAAATCTTTCTGAATATTTCTTAATAATCTTTGAACATACACCTGGCAGGATATGTAACCGCATACTCGCTCTCATAGACTTTCTGCAGCGTCTCATGGCTATTGAACTTCTCCGTAAGCACGAATCCCTTACTCCAGACCATATAATAGCACCATGGCACACGGCTCTTTGCCAACTGCTCCATATCCGGCAGAATACCGATTTCCGCCAACGCCAGCGGTTTCTCCGCCGCCGTAACAGTCTGCAGCCGTTCATACTCCCTGCGATAGTCCGTCCTCGCTCCCTTCTCCGCATACACGTCACAAGACAGGATATCCACCACATCATCTCCCGGATACCCTTCCCGCAGTGGGCAGTTCCAGACCCACAACAGATTATCCAGATGATATCGCTCGACAAAATAGGCATATTGCATTCGGAATAATTTCGCTGCCACTGCAGGTCCTTTTCTGCCCCACCAGAACCAGTCACCCTCTGATTCATGAAAAGGCCGCCACAATACAGCGATATCATCTGCCATAAAAGGCTGCAAATACCCTGCCATCACATCCATATCATGATAGAAAGCCGCCCGCTCCGGCGTCCCCTCCTGCAGTACCTTCTCTGGGTCAAAGTCCGTATTCTTTGTATAGAAACTCTTATCCCATCCTCCCACAGGCGAAAACCAGTGCCAGGTAAAGGTCACGATCCCGCCGCTTCTTCCGAAGGCAAGCGCCTGCTCCAACGTTCCGCGGTTCTCATCGATCTCCGTCCTGCAGTCCGCATCTCCCGTTTCATAACGGATATTCGGTGAATATCCCAGCAGTTCAAACCCCCGCAGTGCCGGCTCCTTCCCCGTGATCTTCCTGATCTGCGTGATCTCTTCCATAGCCACTGTCTGTGTATGCTGCCCCGTAAGGATTCCTCTGCCGCCTACGGAGGACAGATACTGTAACAGCCTACGTGCATTTGGTGTAGCATTTCTGTTTACCGGTTCCATATCTTGTCTGTGTCCTTTCTCTCCATTCCTTTTCTTTTGTATCTGTTCTTCCTTATCTCGTTCTTGCCATGCTCAAGCCACTGCTTTTTCCTGTAATCGTTCTATGGCGTCTCTCCGCTCCATGACCTTATCCGTCAAACGGCTAATCTGTCTCTGTTGTCCGTCCACCTTGCCTGTCAGCTTCTTACCCTTAAAACATCCCAAAGCATGTCCCGATCCAATAGATCACTCCCAACACCCAACTTGTAAAAATTCCATACAAGATCACCGGCCCGGCGATGGTAAAGATCTTACACCCGATCCCGAATACCTGCCCTTCCTTCTGGTACTCGATCGCCGCCGAAGCCACCGAATTGGCAAAGCCTGTGATCGGCACCAGCGCACCGCCGCCGCCCCACTCCACCAGCTTAGGATAAATATTAAATCCTGTCAACAGCACGCTTAAGAGCACCAGCAGCATGGAACACCAGGCGCCCGCCGTCTCCTTGTCCAATCCCATCGTATTCGTTGCATAGTTTAAAATGAACTGCCCCAGCAGGCAGATGATACCACCTGTCACAAACGCCTTGACCATGCGCACCGGTAAACTGTACTTCGGCGTCACCTGGTCCACATGCTGTCTGTACTCCTGCTCCTTTTGCTGTTGTTCCGTTTTGGGTTTTTCCTGATTTTGTGCCATACTCTCTACATTCCTTTCTTCTCAAAGCATCTGTCTCTATAATCTATCTTTTCCCTTTTCAAACTTTGTTATCCATGCCGCCATCAACGGTGCATACAAGCCATAACCTGAAGCGATCATATTGTCCCTTCATTCCGAAGCGTTCCAAGCTCTCTTATCCCCCATACAGATATACCTGCTGTGTAAAATAAACCAGGCTCCCGGCTAACTTTCCCAAAGCCACTGCCAGGATTGCGATCCCCAGTCCATGCCGGAATCCGATCCGCCTCGCAAAAATCGGTATCGTGTTTAGCATCTCCGCGATGGCCAGCGCAAGGCATCCCACAAAGATACCTGCGAAAATCCCGAACAACAACAGAAAGACCGTCCCGATCAGGTTCCACAAGCCCTCCGTCGCCCTGCTTCCAAATACCGCATGTTCCCTCACAAACGCGCCGACCATTCCCCAGTCACTGAACACACTGAAAAAACCGCCAAACAGTGTCCCGAACACCACCATCTCTTCCAACACAAAGATCTTCCGCGCCACATGCATTTTCCCCGCAAAACGCGGAATCAATCCCACGGATATCAACACCGTAAACACGCCCGCCGATACGATCAGGCCGCTGCTTACCCCGATGATCCCCAGCAAAATCTGCTTTCCCATTTACACCTCCATGTCTTTTTGGACACACACATTCTGTATTCTACTCTATTCCGAAGCGTCACAAACTCTAACTCTGCACATCGATCGTCTTCCCCTCCCTATCCGCAGTCGCGATCAACGCTTTATTCACGTCCTCCTCATAGATGCGCATTTCCACCTCAATGGGCGTCGGATCTTTGGTGATCCGCCTGCCGCCGATATGGTTGAAGAACACGATGATACCGATTGCCAGCCCTGCAGAGTACGCAAGTTCCAGAATGCCATACCCGTCCCCCGGCTGTCCCATCACCATCTCATATACCTTGGAAAAGACATCGTTGATACCGATATCATTGTGGAAGGCCATGATCGTGAAAGCCGTTCCAAAGAAGCTGACCATAGCCACAAAAGCCAGCTTGATCCACTGCATGAATCCTTTATGTTTATCTACATTGATGTATTCTATCAGCGTTTCTGCCTCGCCTACGCTCTGAACACTGACATTAGGGCAGACTTTATCTATCTCTTCGATCACCTTAAGCAGACTGATCACCTGCCGCTTCGGCTCATCCTTTTTAAAGTGATGCAGCTTAATGGACTTAACCTTGGCCAATATATGTTCATCGCTGCAGGTCAGGCTGCCGATATCCTTCACATACACATCCTCTGACTGCAGTTCTACATTTTGTTCCGCATTAATATAGATTGTCGCATTCGTACTTGACATACTCGCACGTTCCTTTCCAGTCATTTGCTATAGTATGCAGAATCCGGCAAAATTTTATACCTGTTTACAAATATTCACCCTTATGCTATATTCATACATAGTGAGAGTATCGTTGTAACGCGCGAAAGCAGATTTACATCCTGCGGTTATTCACTACATCATTTTCATAAAACTTTGGAGGTCTTTTTTCATGAATAAAAAATTAAAGACTGATGCCGTCGATCAGCTGTTTAATGCCATACTTTGTCTGCAAACACGGGAAGAATGCTATACTTTCTTTGAAGATTTATGCACTGTCAATGAGCTGCTCTCCTTATCGCAGCGTTACGAAGTCGCTGCCATGCTGAGAAACCACAAGACTTATCTTGAGATAGCAGAGAAGACCGGCGCATCCACTGCTACGATCAGCCGTGTCAACCGCTCTCTTAACTATGGAAATGATGGTTACAATATGGTATTTGAACGTCTTTCGTAATGAATCTTTTAACAAAACAAACCGCACTCGTCTGCAAACTCAAATCAAAGACCCCGCTGCAAGCAACGGGGTATCAAACTTGCAGCGCTGCAGAGCAGCGGGGTATTTGACCCTCGCGGCAGTCGCCAAATGTCTGCAAGCAGCCACTTGGCTCGTTGCTCGCGGGAATAAACAGAAGATTTTCCCATATGAGAACAGATCAGGCCTGCGCGCACAACACGCAGGCCTTACATATACTCACATATACTCCACCGACACAGCCGGTTTTATCCGTCAATATTGATCAGACCCATGGGGTCTATATACTTCTCTTCGTACATGATCTGATAGCCAAGTTCTGTGTTATCCTCTCCGATCACATACAGGATCGCTCCTCTGACTATCTCGTCTCCCTCTTTCACCATAACGTCGCCATCATTGCGGTAGATACTGTTGTATCCGTTACCATGGTCGATCTTAATACAGTGAAGATAACCGCTGTCCGTTGTGATGGAAATGACAAGCCCGTCCGCAGAAGCAATGACGCTGCTTCCTTCGCTGCCGGTCAGCTTGACCATCGGATTCTCTCCTTCTGCCTCCTCTAAAGATGCCGAAGAAGACAGCGGAAATCCCACCGGCATATGGGCCTGTGCCCGTTCCTGCTCCAAAGCCTCTTCCTCTTCGACCTTCTGATTGATCGTATCGCTGAGTATGGTGACCTTGTTCATTAACTCTTCCCTGAGCGAAACAAGATCCGCCTTCTCTTCCGTCAGTTCTTCAATATTCTGTTTCTGCCGCTCCGTCTCCGCTGACAGCACCTCAATCTTCTTATCACTCCGATAACAGATCACCGCGAGAACCACAACAACAGTCAGTCCGATAAACACTACCGACTCTACCAGGAGAGGGCCAAAACCCATCTGGCGGATACGTCCCTCCTTGGAATCCATGAACAACATCAACATGTAATTTGTTTTTCTTTTTCTCCTGCTGCCTTCTGCATTCAATGAAAACCACCTCCGGCCACATATTTATTTATGATACAGCTCTCTTTGAACTGTTAATAAAGTCTTTCGGTCTCTTTGCGTCCAGAAGATTCCGAAAAATTCTATTACCTTATTTTAGCATAGATAGCGTATAGATGACAATCTTTGTTTACATAAGGTCAAATCTGGTTATGATTCCTCTGCCAGAAATCCTTCCTCAGCCAGCGCCTTGACTGCCATGTCCAACGTTTCTTCCTGTTCCGCTTCGATCGTATGATAATGCACGCCTTCCGTCAGATCTGTCAATGGCCTAGTACCATATGCTATGACCCGCTGCATAAACCTTCTTGCATCTGCCCGGCTGCGGATGACCAATTCTCCAACGATCCGCCCATATATATCATGTTCTACGATCACGTTAAGTACTCTTCCTCCGGCGTCCACGATACAGTAAAGTTCCCGAAGGATATCCTCCTTATCGTGCTTCACCTTGACCACTCTTGTGCACAGTTTCTTTTCCTGCATCGGCTCATAGAGGAGATATCCTCTGTTCGTAGACAGGATGTTGCGATAGGAAGTACGCAACAGTGCAATATCCGTAACGATCACCTGTCTGCTGACTCCTGTACGCTTCGCCAACTCGGTTCCCGAAATCGGTCCACTCTCCTCCTGTAGGATTTCCACGATCTTGCTTCTTCTTGCCTCACCTTCCATAAACTTAATCTCCTCTTTCCCAAGCCAGAAACCGGACAGATCATTCCGAAAAGTTATGTCGTTTACTATAATAATTGACTAAATTATAAAAAACAATGCTTTACATTTGGCGAGACATGTGCTATTCTATCAATGTTGACAAAGTCAGCTTATTTATTATTTTTTGGAGGTATGTACGATGAACAAAGGTACAGTAAAATGGTTCAATAACCAAAAGGGCTACGGATTCATTTCCGATGAGCAGGGTAACGATGTTTTCGTTCATTACTCAGGACTTAACATGGAAGGCTTTAAATCTCTTGAAGAAGGCGCTGCTGTTGAGTACGAAGTAGTTAATGGCGAAAAAGGTCCTCAGGCCGTAAACGTAACAAAATTATAAGAAACATCGTTCTTATAATCCTATAATCAGTATTACGATGTGCCTTTTCTTAAATATAAATGATGAATTTTATTTAGAATTTGCAATATTGTCATAACGGATTAGAAAAAACCTGTCTTGTGGGACAGGTTTTTTTTATGCTTTTTAACGTAAGCAAAATATTTTTATTCTCGGCCAATATTTTACTATTTTTCTAATACGTTCTGTGCATTCAGCTAATATAGTGTTATCTTTTTATAATATAATTATAGATTTTGTCAATAAAGAGTATTATAGTATAAACAGACTTGATCACGGAAGTCAAGTCGGTTATAGCAATTCCGGAAGAATTCCCCTTTTACACAAGCGAAAACCTCGAAGGACCCAAACCTTCGAGGTTTTTGTTTTCAGATTATTTTCTCTGCCCGCAGCGCTTCAATCTGCTGCTTCGTATAGCCAAGCGCCTCCAGAACTTCCCCATTATGTTGCCCAAGAGTCGGCGCCGGATAATTGATCCTCGGCATCATATCCATCAATTTAACAGGATTACCGTTCACCTTCGATCTGCCGATCACCGGATGGTCTACCTCGATAAACATTTCCCGTGCCCCTGCGATATGCGCATCCTCCGTGATCTGCTTTACATCATAGAGGGGCGCTGCCGGAATGCCTTTACTAAGCATCTTCTCCACGATCTCGTCCACCGTATACTGCTTACTCCACTCTTCGATATAGGCTTTCTGAATTTTATTGTTCTTGACCCGCAGTGGTACTGTCAGGAAACGTTCGTCCGTGATCATCCAGGGCATATCCAGCACTTCCGTACAAAACTTCTCGTACAGCTTCTGATTTCCACAGGCAAGAATGACCCGTCCGTCCTTCGCCATATAGGTATCATAGGGCGCAATCGAAGCATAGGCATTGCCGGTCCTCTCCGGGATCTGCTTCGACTTGAAGTAACGCACATACGCGTTCTCCAGGCTGGCCACTACCGAGTCCACCAGCGATACGTCTATTCTCTGCCCGACACCGGTCAGATCTCTTGCGTGTAAAGCCAGCAAGACACCGATCACCAGATTCATACCACCCAATATATCTCCCATAGCATTCCCGGATCTCGTCGGTTCACCGCCTTCCGCGCCTGTGATACTCATAAGGCCGCCCATTCCCTGGGATACGATATCATACCCCGGTCTCTGGGAATAAGGACCGTAAGAACCAAATCCGGAAAGCGCACCGTAGATCAGACGCGGATTTATATCATGTAATACCTCATAGCCAAGCCCCAGCTTATCCATCACGCCCGGCCGGTAATTCTCCAAAAGAACATCCGCATCCCTGACCAATTTCAGGAAGATCTCCTTTCCCGCATCCGTCTTTAAATTGAGTGTGATCCCCTTCTTATTACGGTTCAGATTTGCATAGTACATACTCTCACCGTTTTCATAAGGCCCATACCCTCTCGCATCGTCTCCACGCCCGGGAACCTCGATCTTCAGTACACTTGCGCCAAAATCCCCCAGAATAGAGCCGGCATAGGGTCCGGCTACAACTCTCGTCAGATCAAGTACTTTTAAATCCTGTAATGCCTGTATATCCTGAATCGTTTCGCCGCTCAATCTTGAAACCTCCTCCATATCCCACTGTACGGATTCTGTCCGACCGTCCGGGACTCACATAGCATCCCATGCAGATACCCTCTGTCCATTTCCCGGCTTCACACAGAATCCGCCGCCTTGGGATAATTACTTTATGTGCTGCTGTCGTTGACAGCATAACTTATGCTGTAATCTCCGCAAGCTCTTCTTCTGTCACATGAACCTTCATCCGCATCACTGCACTTCCCATCGATTTCCCCAGGGAATCCAGTCTGAGGCTCATGGTCGCTCCGCCTCCCAGGGCATGTTTCATCACAAAGTTAAATCCCCCCAGGCTCGGAAGATCATACCGGATGATCTCCCCCTTCACCATATCGCCAAAATGCGCATGTAACGCTTCCGGTGTCACTTCCCGTTCGATGATCTTATAATACGCAGGCTTCCTCGCATAGACACAGACATTGCTCGTATCTCCTTTGTCCCCGCTGCGGCCGTGAGCGATATCATTCAAATAGATTTCCGCCATCTTATATTCCTTCCTTTCTGCTAGACTTCCAAAATATGCGCCTGAATATCAAGGGCATCCCTGGGAACATAGGTCGGCCACAATGCCATCACTTCCTGTACATGGGCACGTCCGCCGAAGAAAGAAGCTCCTGGAGGTCCGTTTAACTGCAGCGGGCTGATCTCCGGAATGATCTTCGCACATTCGGACTTATCCTCGCTGAACACGGCGATCCGCAGCACGCACTCGTTAAGGTTTTTCAGAGATTCCTCACTCATATCCGCCACATTCAAATGCAGACTGTTCACACCGATATAGCTGATATGCACATCATCCGCTTTCATGCCCCGCCTTGCCATCTTCTTCATGATCACATCCGCGCAGTACTGTGCTTTCTCATAGGCATCCGGCCAGGCAAAGCTTAACATGGACACTGTCTTCCATCCCTTATGATACCCCACGCACAGCTTCAGGTCATCCGGTCTCTCCTTGCCGCGAACATTGCCGATGCGCACTCTGTCAGGCCCCACCTGCGTGATCGTCGCCTGACTGATATCCACATTGACATCGGGTGTCATATAGTTTGCGGGATCCAATACTTCATAAAGGAACTGCTCCTTACAGCTCTGCTCGCAGATCACACCGCCGCAGTCAGGCGCTTTCGTGATCTCAAAGGTATCCTCTGTGATCTCCGCTATCGGGAATCCCAGTTCATCCATTCTCGGTACGCTGCGCCAGTCATACATGTAATTGCCGCCTGCTCCCTGTCCGCCACACTCTAACAAATGGCCTGCCATAATGCCTCTGGCCAGGTTATCCCAATCATCTTCCGCCCAGCCGAATTCATGGGCAAAGGGTGCCAGAAACAGGGCAGAATCCGCCGCCCGCCCGGTAATCACCACGTCGGCGCCCTGACTTAAGCATTCCTTGATCTTCTCATGGCCGATATAGGCGTTGCAGTTATAGATCTTGTCAACGATCTCGTGAAAATCGCCGTCATAATCGAAATTCGGGAAAGTCCAACCTTCTTTCAAAAGCTGCGGAATCTTCTCCTTGATGGAGTCTCCTGTCACATAGCCGATCTTATAACCCTTCATCCCCGCAGACTCCGCCCACTGCCTGATGGCTTCCACACATCCCGTGATATTCATACCGCCGGCATTGGTCAGAATACGGATTTTCTTTTCCCAGGCTTCTTTGCCGCCGTCCTTCAAGATTCTCGTCACGAAATCCGGTGCAAATCCTTTGTCCGGATCCTTCAACTGTTGTTTGGCCATGATGGACATCGTGAGCTCCGCCAGATAATCACATGCCATATACTGAATGTCCGCATGACGCAGCATATGGAGCGCAGCATCCGGGGAATCGCCCCAAAAGCCCTGTCCACCGCCAATCGCAATCTTCTTCATCGCTTTTACCCTTCCTTTTCTAAGACTTATTTGTGTGACCGATCGACTCCCGGCCTCACAGTCACATTTATTCCCGCAAGCAGCAAGCCAAGTGGCTGCTTGCAGCAAAATCTTTGATTTACCATAACGCCGTTCTCACGGCAATACAGTCTCCTCCATTGCCGCCGTCAACGGCAGTTCCAGACAGCATTCCCCGCTGCCGGTACAGATCACCTGATGGGCGATCCTGCTCTTATCCTGATCCGACCAGATGCCCGCGTAATTACTATGGACAGCATACTGCGGAAAATCAGAGGACGAAATATCCAGCCGCAGACAACTTCCCGGCTGTATTGTCCACACGATATCCCAGAAATCCACACTGACTTCCGTCTGCTCTCCGGGTATGTAACTTGCCCCCTCCGGCAGATCTGCCGCAATGGTGGTAATCCCACTGCGGATGTTATATGTCCTGCCATCCGGAAAGACTTCACACAGCTTTGCCGAAAAAGCAGTGTCCTCCACATCTGTCTTCACTTGAAGGCGTACCTTGATCTGCCCCGCGATCTCCAGCTTCTCTATAAGCGGACTGCTGACAAAACTTACCACATCAGGCCGGTAATCCGGTACCGGCTGCAGCAGCGTTCCCGCCTCCGTGATCGTCGTCAGCACACTCTCCGCCCCGTGGGAAGGACAGGGATTCTCCGGATCATAGATAAAAGCGATCTCCCCTGCCTTTCCCGGCTCCAAACTTAAGTTCTTATCCTCCGCAAGATAATATTTCCTGATATTCTCTGAAGGAAGCGGCCATGCCTTATGCTCCTGCCAACGGTCTTCCCGCATCACATAAGTGCGGATCCGCTTCTGCGGCATCTTCTTCTGCTTAAGGAGCAGATCAAACCATTCCAGGATCCGTTTCACATCCCCGTTTTCCAGATGTTCCTGCTGCCCCCATTCGATACAGTCTGCCGACATATGGTTCCAACAGCCGATATCCAGCCAGCTGTGTTCCCTTGTCTCCTCGTTTAATGCACTCCAGGTATTCATAGCACTGCCGAAGTGGTGATCATACCAGGCCTCCACAATATAGATCGGCACCCTGGTCTTAGCCGGGATATCCATAAGCTGTTTCCACCACCCCTGCTGCCAGTAGGCATCACCGCGGTCTACCGCATGGATCCAGTCCTGATACCACGCAAGCCTGCCGCCCCACAGAGCCTCGTCTACTTTTGCATGAGGCTTAAATCTGCAGCTCTCCAGATAATCAGCATCCACCGGATGGCCTGCATTGGCCATGCTCCATCCGGTCAGCACATCGTGACGGAACAACCGTTTCTCATAGGCTGACTTAAAACGATCGGTGCCATATACGGTCAACATCATGCCTTTGACCTTCTCCGGAACCGCATCCGCAATAGCCCAGCCTGTCAGGGCAAGATAGCTTGCCCCGAAATAGCCGATACTCTCCGCCCATTCCTGATCATTCAGCCAGCCAAGTGCTGCCAGTCCGTCCCGGCGCTCGTTCACATTCGGTTCCCACTCGCCTTCGCTCCTGCCCGTCCCCCGGCAGACCTGCAGAACATAGCCATAGCCACGCCTGGCCAGTTCTTCTCCGTATACTTTATAGATCTCCATCTGGGACGGATAACAGCTTCTCTGGATCAATACCGGAAAGGTGTCCTTCCCGACCGGCTTGTAGATCGTCGTGTGCAGCTTTACCCCATCCGGCATCGGCAGGAAGCACTCTTCCACCGTGTACGCACACGCTTCTCCCATGACCGGGCAGGCATCAAACTCTGCCCTGATTTCCAATGCTCCCAGGCGGATCCGCTCTTCCATCTCGGCCTGCATCCTGGCCGCCTTTTCCTGATCAGTCATACTCTCCTCCTAACCTTTTTCTTCCTGTCTATCTATGATCAACAACATTAACTATCATATTTTCTACAGTTTACAACATTCAATTCTCCGCGCATCACCTGCGTAGAAAGCTTCTTTGCTTTCAAATTGGGAATCAGTCCGAGCGTACCCACACCCCAATCGCTCTCATTCTTCTCCAATCTTTTTCTTCATTTTACATCCTCCTGTAAGTTTGTTTTAGTACCACGTTGTACTTATGTTGAAATTATACTCTGTTTTATCTATTTGTCAATATACAACGTTGTACTTTATTCACATTTATATTTTATAGACAAAAAATCTATTTTGATATTGTATACTTTATACAACATCGTATATCTGTTATGTCTCTTCTTTACAGACATATCTATTTCCCATAAGTTTGTGCATAAGCTTGCATTTCTTATGTATCTCGTTTATTGTATAGTTAATGCCTTGGGAGACTCTGCGAAACTGCTACACTGTTCGCAAACGACCGTTATAAGGCAAATAATCAAGACTGTATACACTTCGTAATGGAGGAAACTATGACTACCATCAAGGACATCGCTGCCAGATTGGAACTTTCTCCCAGTACCGTCTCCATCGTTCTGAAAGGAAACGGTGACAGACGAAAGATCAAGAAGGAAACGCAGCAGCGGATCATGAACGCCGCCAAGGAAATGGGGTATAAGCCGAATATCCAGGCCAAAATACTGCGGGGAAGCCTTTCCGCAAAGGCAAATATCTCCCTCTACTGGGTGTCCGATAACCGGATTCATCTGCTCTCCCGGTTCCTGAAAGGACTGCAGATCGCCATCATGGAAAACAACTACCAGTTCCAGCTTTCCATCGTTCCCTATGAAAACAATCATCTGCAGGATGCGCTGACGCAGGAATCCGTACTTACCACCAACGCGATCATCATCTGCAATCCTTCGGAAGCCGATATGGAATATCTGGAAGCCAATGATTTTCATATTCCGATCGTTCTGTATAACAGATACTCTTCAAAATATGCAACCGTGAACATGGATGACAAGACGATCGGCCTTCTGCCAGCCAACATATTCGCCGCTCATGGCAAAAAACATCCGGCCCTCTTAAAGTCTCCCGCCACCTTTTCCGGGATGAATATCAGAACAAATGTCTTCGAGTTCCAGGTCAGTGAATCCGCCATGGAACGGCCCGTCTCCGTTACGGTGGAAGACTCCATGCAAGGCGGCTATCTCGGAGCCCTCACACTGTGCGACTTAAACCCTCTGCCGGACTGCCTCTTCTGCACCTCCGACAGCATTGCACTGGGCGCACTGAAGGCTTTCTATGAGAAGAAGGTCCGCATTCCTGAACAGATTGAAATCATCAGCGTGGGCAGCGGAAGACCCGAACAGGAAGAATACTGTATCCCTTCTCTCTCCGTGATCAGCCTGCCCTTCGAGGATATGGCTGAAGAATGCCTGAAAATACTGTCGGACTCTCTTACCAACTTTAAATATACCCCTACCAGCATTACCTTTCCGACGCCGTACGTGGCAAGGCAGAGCTGTCCCGCGCTGATACAGTAAAAGCAATTTTGCTTAGGGAATTTCCCATCAAAAGAACACCCTGCTATCTATTGTAAAATAAGGAGTAAATCAGATGAAGATCACCATCATAGACGGACAGGGCGGCCGTATCGGCCGCACCGTCATCGAACAACTTAAGAAAAAACATGAAACACTGGAACTGTATGCCATCGGCACCAACAGCGCCGCCACCGCTGCCATGCTCAAAGCGGGTGCTGACTATGGGGCCACCGGCGACAATGCGGTGATCATCAACGCCGCTGACTCTGATATCATCGTTGGACCTATCGGAATCGTGTTCGCCAATGCACTCTTAGGCGAGATCACCCCTGCCATCGCCACCGCGGTCAGCGCCAGCCGTGCTTTCAAGATCCTGATCCCGGTCAGCCGCTGCAACCACTATATCGCAGGTCTTGGCGAAGCCCCTATGGGAGACTATATCCGCAACGCGGTAGAGAAAGTGGAGTCACTTCTCTAAAGACACTATACTGTCATCGTCTGAAGGCAATGTCATTCACTAACGGCGCAATTCCTGTCTCATGCAGGGGAACTGCCTGTCCCGTCTTCCTGCGAAGGCGGATACTCTACGATACAATACTCAAATCCGTTGACAATGGTCGTCTTGCCGAAATTATCGTGCCGCTTGAATTTCCTACTGTAGTTGGCATGTACATGTCCATGAAAGAAGAACTTGGGTTCATACTTCTCCAACAGCGTCCGGAAGACCTTAAAGCCCCGATGGGGCAGATCCTCCAGATCGTTGATCTGATAAGCCGGCGCATGAGCCACAAGAATATCAAACCCCCTGTGTCTCCACAATTTATAGCGCAGCTTGCGCACTCGTTTGCGCATTCTTCTCTCCGAATACTGGTTACTGGCTCCCGGAATATATTCCATAGAGCCTCCCAGCCCGAGGATCCGGATCCCTTCATATACAAAGACATCGTCTTCAATACAGATACATCCCTCCGGAGGCGTTTTCTCGTATCTGTCATCGTGATTACCCCTAACATACAACAGCGGCACGTTGCAGAGCGTCACGAAGAAGGACAGATAGTTCGGCGACAGATCTCCGCAGGATATGATCAAGTCGATATCTTTCAATTTATCCGGCTCATAGAAATCGTACAGATATTTTGATTTTTGATCGGCAAGTACCAGGATTTTCATGCGGTTCCTCCGTTCTCTACCGGTACGTCTTTCCGTACAACGGCGCTTTTCTCCGTGTCGGATTCATCAACTCTGATTCCCTGGAACTCTACCAATGCTCTGGCTTCCTCTGTCAGTTCGTCCAGATCGGGAATCTGTCCTACCACATTCTCGGCCAACCAGTCCATGGTAATGATCTCATCCGGCTGCAGGCTCCTTCCTTTCTCACACTGCTCTACACCGCCCTGTGCATAGATCGGACCGTCAAACGGATGGAAAGCCCCCGCCCGGATAGAATTCTTCAAGAACTCAATCAACCTGTTGGTACCATGTGGCATAGATTTTGAGCAGATCACGTCGATCACATCCGCAGACATACCCCACCAGTAGTTGACTGCCTTCTTTCCTTTCTGTGTGTCTGCCTCCGTGCTGCCTCCGCTGTAAAGATTTCTGACGATCTGCTCATAGAACTTGCCCCAGTGCCAGATCGGGGTAGCCAGATTCTCCAGCATGCCATCTTCCTTTTTCAGATAAATGCCGTACTGCCTTGAGGCATTCCCCGGCGTGATCATATCATTATCGGAAATGAAAAAGATTCCCTCTTGATTCAGCTTCTCTCTCGCATCCGTTCCTTTGACCTTCGTCCACTCCAAATGTACCTTCACAAAAGGATTGATCATCTTGGCACCCAATGCGAATGCATTGATATTGGCCATCTCTCCGTAGATCGGATAATCCGCCACATAGCCAAGCCTGTCTGTCCTGGACAGGGCTGCCGCGATCGCACCTAACAGGAACTTGGATTCATACATCCGCGCATAGTATGTGCAGATCGAAGAATACGACATCATGATGGAACAGTTATAGATCCTTACTTTCGGATGCTGGATCGCGGAACGGACACTCTGATTCACCATCTGTGTCGCCGTAGTGAAGATCAGTTCACAGCCTGCAGTGACCGCCAGTTCGATTGCCGCTTCCACCTCGGCTTCCGTATCAGCCTCATCGAAGGCCATCGTCTTGATCCGGCCCTCGAATGCCTGCTCCAGATAATGTCTGCCAAGTTCATGGGCATAGGCCCAGCTGGAAGTCTCTATGGTCTTTGTATAGATAAACGCCACCTTCAGGGAATCCGGGATCCCCGCCGAGATCAACTTGTTGAAAAGGGTCGCCTTCGTTTGTTCCGGGTTCTGAACAAGTTCTACCTGACTACCCTGGTCGGCCAGCGTAATCTCCGTCCACATCTTCTGGAGCGCCTTTACGATTTCATTCTCCGTCTGCCCCTTCACCTTATCATAGCCGTAGATCTCCACATAGATCAGGAACGCATCGGAGACATTGATATCCAGATTCTCCCCGTGTTCCTTGATAAATGCCCTCTCGAAATTATAACAGGCCGAATGCAGATTCATTCTGTCGTCATCGGACCACACTTCATCCTCTTTCTTCCCCATGAGCTTCAAGAGCTTCTTATAGCTGCCCTCCCTGGTAAAGCAGACATCATAACTGCGCGACACCTCATAGAAATCCAGAAATTCAAAGTACAGGCGGTTTTCCTTATCGTCCGTCTTCTTAGGGACCAAACGGGTGACCACGGCCGCGATACTGTACGTCTTAAGGTATTTCATGACGCTGACCCGCTTGTTGCCCTCCTGCACATAGAATTGATTCATGAATTCAAAAGCTACGATCGGATCGCTGATCCCATCCTCGATCTGGTGCTTGTAAACTGCTGCCCATTTCATACCAAATTCCGACTCCTCCGGAAGCAGCGGCATGAAATTGTCCGCAAATGCATTCGACCGTCCGACCGTCTTCGTCCCTACGATCTTAGATAACGGAATATCCATGATCCCTATATTTTCCATCCCTGCTATCTCCGTATAGGACATGATCTCATCCAGTACCGGGAGATAAGGATATTCGCCTCTCGTAAGCGCCGCCCGATAGCTGCGCCGTCCCTGTCTTAACGCTGATGTATACTCACTTGCTGCCATGACAGTATCCTCCTTAATAATTAATCCAATTTCTCAGTAACTTATAATCATGCACCACCTGCCGTCCGGCGGTCCGTAAACGTAACTTATAGTAAACGACATAACAAATTTCTGCTTCCGGTTCCTGCCAGAGCCATATACGGGAGCTTTTGCAGGACCGTAAACGAAGTTATAGTGTCGTTAACTATAGTTCAGAAACAGCAGTTCAATGGGCTGCGCCGAGTATTCCGGACTTGTGCCTTCCTCATACAACTGCTTGCAGGCTTCTCTCCTTCCCTCCGCAAAGGCCTTCTCCAGCTCTGCAACGATCTGCCCATCCCGCAGTCTTGCTGTAAGCAACGGCGAAAACCGCCTTCCCTCCAGGCTGACAGCGGTTTTCACCGCCGCATCAAAAGTCATCCTCACACCTGTAAACATGCATTGGGCATCGGTCACATTTTCCAGCCAATCGACCAGACTGACCACATCCACCATCTGACGCGTACTGCACTCCAGACGCTCATAGACGGCAGGATACCCACGGGAACCGTCGTACCAGCTATGATGCCCAAGCGCTGCCGCCGCGTACCGGCGTGTAGAAGCACATTCCCGCAGGCAGCTCTCTCCGACTATTGTATGCAGACGGGTCATTTCATACTCTTCTTCAAACCATTGCCGCCCTGCCTGGGCATACAGATTGATGAAATTAATCTTACCCGCATCATGCAGAAGACCACATGCCATCGCAAATCTCCTGGCTTCGTGCCGTTTCTCCTGCGGATCTTCTATTTTCCTGATCTCTTCGATATCATCAAAAAATCCCGGCTCTTCCTCCATAAGGATCTCGCTAAAGACAGCCGCAGCCTTTGCTACAATATATGACTGGATATAGATATCCGGTGCAAACCGCATGAGCAGCTTCAACAAGAACACCCCGTAAGGAATGCTGTCCGCTGTCTCGATATAATTATTGGCAAGCTGACGCAGATACAGGAAAAGCATCTCATTCTCCGGCGCATCGGGAAACACTTCCACATAATTCAGTATCCTTCGATACAGATTCTCGATATATGCCGTCTTTCCCGGAATCCGCTCCGGAAACTGTTTCAGATACTGTAGGTAAAATGCCGGCAGGGAAATAAGCCCATACATATTTTCCGGAGAAAAATCGGAAAGCTCCGTCGTATCCATCAGATGTTCCGTCTTGGCCAGCAGACCGTCAAAGGTATCAAGTCCGCAGTAGTAGGAGATCGCATAGTAGTTAAATGCCGAATGGATCGGCGGATGTTCTCCGCGCTCGGCCGCCTCCTGCATATGTGCCTGGTAGACGATATAGACCGATTCCATGACCGCCTCCACGTCTTCTGCGGTCATAACATTGTCCTTACTGTAAGATATGCTGCTGGCCATCTGCCTGTGGGCCATGAAAATGTAGCGTTCCCATGGAAGCCCCGGTTCTTTGTCCTGATAATAATGATCCTGCAAGATCTGCAGCGTCTGCCTGACCCGCTGGATCTTATCGCTGGCCGACGCATACTGCCCCAGTGCCGTATTGGCCTGGGCACGCAGAATATAGCCCCTGGTCTCGGAGTCCTCGATCTCATCAAAATATTTCAGATATGCACCCGCCTCCGTAAAACAAAGCCGCATTTCAAAGATATAATCCTCTATCACGGAATATTCCAGCCCAATCAGCTTGCTGCATCGATTATTCCGTCCGATCCCCAGCCAGTACAATTCCCGGATCATACCGTTCCTATCCTTCTTCAGCCGCGCACAGTTAAGCAGCGCCTGATGGATCTGACAGAACAGGCCGACATCCAATTCTTCCCCGACCTGAAACAGGCTGCCAGCAAATTCCTGCAGCTCCTTCAGTTCTTCCTCCCCTGCCTCAAGAAGATGATCAAGCAGAGGAAAAAGGCCCGCCCGGAGCAGTTCCATATTACGCTCTACCTTCTGCACGATCTGCAGCCGATTGCCGGACAGCCCGGCCTCATAACTCTCAAAGGAATGACCTTCCGTCTTCTTCCGCGCTGCCAGGGCCGCGATCTCTCTTAAATTTACAATATATTCTTCCTGATAAGGCTGCATTCCTTCCGCCTCTTCCCCTCTGTTGCTGACTGTGTCACGCCGTTCCCCTTGCCTGCACCATATCCGTTAGCCGGAAAACTGCCTGTATAATATCTCCTGCAGGCGGCTGGGTTCTACGGGCTTCGAGATATGTTCGTTCATGCCCGACTCTTTCGCCAGCCTCACATCCTCCACGAACGCATCCGCAGTCATGGCAACGATCCACACGGCCGCGGCATCCGTTCTATCCATCCCGCGTATCCGCCTTGTAGCTTCGTAGCCGTCCATCACCGGCATATGGATATCCATGAAGATCAGGTCATAATAACCCTCCGACGAATTCCGAAACTTCTCAACCGCCTGCGCGCCGTCATCTGCCACCTCTACCTGCACACCTGTCACAGACAGAAGCTCTACCGCAATCTCCTGATTCAACTCAATATCCTCCACCAGCAAGATCCGGTATCCACTGTAATCCAGTTCCCGCTGTGCCGGATCTTCACCGGCACCCATTCCTCCCAAAAGTTCTGCCAGTGTTCCGAGGAGCCTGCTCTTAAACAAGGGACAGGGTACAAACCCGTTGATCCCTGCTCTTGTCGCCCGGTATTCCAGCTGTACCCAGTCCGCCTCCGACACGAGCAAGATTGGAAACTCTTTGCCGGCCAGCTGCCGCACATGGGAAGCCAGATGTAATACCTGCATATCTGACAATTCCTCTCCCAACAACATAGCACAGGGCATATGTTCCTCGTACTGCGCCTGTGTCAGCCAGGTAACCGCCTGTGCGCCCTTCTCCTGATGTACCGGAACAAGTCCAGCCTCCCGCAGATATCTGGCCATCTGGCCGGCCCGCTCCTTCCGATTCTCCGCTATGAGCACGGACGCCCCTTCCGGAAGATGCAGGGACGCTGTCTCTCTCGGCGCCATGATCATCGGAAGATGTACCGTAAAGCAGCTGCCCACACCCTCTTCACTCTCTACGAGGATCTGCCCGTCCATCCGCTCCACCAGGTTCTTGACGATAGACATGCCAAGCCCTGTGCCTTCTATCTTACTGGTCGCCTCACTGTGCACCCGCTCAAAAGGTACAAAAATCTTCTGCAGAAACTCCTGGCTCATCCCCATACCATTATCTTTACAATAAAAATCCAGCCACACTTTGCCGGCTGCCGGCACATCTGCTGCCCTCTCAACGGCCTCATCTATCCCGCTCTCCTCCTGCAGTTTGGCCGTCACATAGCGCTGCGCAAACCGCACATGTATTTCTCCTCCCTCCTGGGTATATTTCACGGCATTTCCGATGATATTGACCAGAATCTGTCTTAAGTGTAAAGGATCCCCGATCAGATCCTCCTCCTCGATACGGCCGATCTCTATCTTAAATGCCTGCTTCTTCTGGGCCGCTTGTGGCCTGACAATGACAGAAATGTCATGGATCAGGTCCGACAGAGAGAACGGTTCTTCATTCAGTGTCAAACGGTCGCTGTCGATCCTGGACATATCCAGCACATCGTTCACCAGACTCATCAGGTGGCCCGCTGCTGTCTGAATCTTGCCAAGGCAGTCATGCACCCGCGCTTTCTCATCAATATGTGATAATCCTATAGATGTCATACCCATAATGGCATTCATTGGTGTACGGATATCATGGGACATATTAGAAAGAAAACGGCTCTTAGCCCTATTTGCTTCCTCCGCCGCCATAAGTGCCTCTTTCAAAGCGGCTATCTCCTGCTCCTGCGCCTCGATCCGCCTCTCCTGCTCTTCTATGACCCGGTCCTGATTCTCCCTGCTCTTACTGCTTTCCATGTTGCTGTTCCTATCCTTTTCCTATACAGTCTGCCGTTCGCCCATTGGCATCCTGCACTGACTCTCTCTGCGCACAAGTATATTGCCCGCTCATTAAGACCATTGTAACACAATTGTTAAAAAAACAAAACCTTACAGATTCCGAACTTTTGCTCTGTAAATCTGTAAGGCTTCCTTATATCCTATTCAAGTGTGACCCTGATGCAACAAATATCCTGCCCGGCAAACCTATCTGCTCGATTCACTGAGCATTTCCACTGCTCAATGATGTCCGTGATGCCCTCTGCATCCCCTTCTGCCCGAACCCGCATTCCCAGTCTGTACGCAGGAACTGTCACAGTATCCACTGCTGTGTGCATAACCGCAGTATGTCTCTCCGTCATGCGTATGCCGGCCCGTCTTCGTACATCCTTCCACCGCGCAGACCTCAATACTGTCACAGGTACCATCACAATACCCACTCTCATGGACATAACCGCAATAACTCTTCCCGTCATGGACATGGTGTCCCGTCAGTGTACAATCCTCTACCGTACAGACTCTGACCGCATCACAGGTACCGTCACAATACCCATCCACATGATCGTATCCACAATAGGTATTGCCGTCATGCACATGCCAGCCGACTCTCGTACAGTCTTCCTCTGCACAGACCGCACACAGATGCTCATGATCGTATCCGCATCCTGTTGCTGCCTTCCTGCCATGATGGCCATGTGCCGAAACCGGCATAACAGCTGCCGCAAAGAGCATCGTACCCGCCATTCCCAACACTGCTGCTTTCTTCAACCACATAACAAATAACCCTCCTTATGTTCTGCAAGGTTCTCATAACCTACTATAGAAACTGTATACTCCCTTATTGCCCTCATTCTACTCCCGGTAAACTGTGCTGTCAAGGAGCATTTAAGAGCTGTTTTGAATAAAAACTCATTAATTTTGCATATTATACAATTTACATTCTACTTTTTGCATAAAAAATAAGAAATATTTGTTTTAAAAATGCATAAAATCACACTTGCATTCTGCACTGCCATGCTGTATATTACTATGAGAGTCCCGGACGGCGGCTGCATGGCAGTGCGTGCTTGCACGCACTGCCATGCAGACATCGGACGGGCAAGCCGGTATGAGTATGCAGGCCGACAGGCCGGAGTACGAATACTGGCGGCGATCACGCGAGAGCCAAAGGCTCGGAGTGATCGACTATCATAGCATGAATGCCTATGCGGCACGCCGGACGGGCAAACATAATTGAAAAACAAAGGAGATTACATCATGAAAGAAAAAGTTGTTCTTGCTTATTCAGGCGGACTGGACACCACCGCGATCATCCCCTGGTTAAAAGAAAATTTTGATTACGAAGTGATTTGCGTATGCGGCAACTGCGGTCAGGCCGAAGAGCTTGACGGACTGAAAGAACGCGCTCTGTCCAGCGGCGCTTCCAAACTCTATATTGAAGACCTGACAGACGAATTCTGTGACGATTTCATCATACCCTGCGTACAGGCAAATGCGGTATATGAGAATAAATATCTGCTGGGCACCTCCATGGCCCGTCCCGTGATCGCCAAGAAATTAGTGGAGATCGCCCGTAAAGAGGGCGCTTCTGCTATCTGTCACGGCGCTACAGGCAAAGGCAATTACCAAATCCGTTTCGAACTGGGCATCAAGGCACTGGCACCCGACCTGAAGATCATCGCTGCCTGGCGGAACGAGAAATGGACCATGAACTCCCGCGAGGAAGAGATCGAATACTGCAAACAGCACGGTATTAACCTGCCCTTCTCCGCCGACTCAAGCTACAGCCGCGACCGCAACCTGTGGCATATCAGTCACGAGGGCCTGGAACTGGAAGATCCTTCAAATGAGCCTAACTACGAGCATCTGCTTGTTCTCGGTACCACACCGGAGAAGGCTCCCGACGAGGGCGAATATGTTACCATGACTTTTGAAAAGGGTATCCCTACTTCCGTAAACGGCAGGCAGATGAAAGTATCCGAGATCATCTCCACCCTGAACGAGCTGGGCGGCAAACACGGCATCGGCATTATCGATATCGTTGAAAACCGCGTGGTAGGCATGAAGTCCCGCGGTGTCTATGAGACTCCCGGCGGCACCATCCTCTACGAAGCGCACCAGCAGCTGGAGGAACTGATACTTGATCGTGACACCTATGCACTGAAAAAAGACCTCGGCAACAAATTTGCGCAGATCGTTTACGAAGGCAAATGGTTCACCCCGATCCGCGAGGCGATCCAGTCCTTTATCGAATCCACCCAGAAGTATGTGACCGGCGAAGTGAAATTCAAGCTTTACAAGGGCAACATCATCAAGGCCGGCACCACTTCCCCGTACACGCTCTATAATGAGAGTATCGCTTCTTTCACTACCGGCGATATGTACGACCACCACGACGCGGAGGGCTTCATCAACCTGTTCGGCTTATCCTGTAAGGTCCGCGCCATGAAGATGCAGGAGAATGGCGAGAAACTGCTTTGATCCATAGACCATACCTTCAATTGACACGGGATCACCCGGTCAATTGAAGGTACTGATACAAAGCAAGCAAATCTTCTGTCATACTCTTCTTTTGCTACTTCCGCACCCGCCTTCCCCGATACTGCGCATACATCGCCAAAATACCCGTCAGTGCCGTCATGAAGATGCAGGACTGAATATATGGCATGAAATTATAAGATCCTCCCTGCCAGAATTCCGCGAAGTCATTGCTGATATAAGTCATGGGCAGGGTGCGCGCTATCCGCTGCCAGACCATCGGCAGTTCGTCCGTGGAGATCCCCATCATTCCCGTCAGCATCATCAGCAGGAAATCAAAGACCCCGCTGCAAGCAACGGGGTATCAAACTTGCAGCGCTGCAGAGCAGCGGGGTATTTGACCCTCGCGGCAGTCGCCAAATGTCTGCAAGCAGCCACTTGGCTCGTTGCTCGCGGGAATAAATGGACATGGAAACGCCAAAGGTCACGCTGAACCGGCGAAAAATATTGGCCATGGAATGCACGATCACCATGAAGAGCACTCCGATCAGATACAGGGACATGAGCAGGATCAGCAGAGAAGACAGCGCCGGCTTTGGTATATCTAACAGTAGGGACTGTACCACGGCGTACAGAAGCATAGCACCCGTCAAAAAGAGCAGATGGATAATGATCTTCGCTGTGATCAGGCTCTTTTCACTAAATCCGAACAGTCGCATCCGCTGCGGTATCTCCCGCTCCACTTCCTGAGAGTAGAGCGAACCATATCCCAGAAACATGATGGACATGGGCATGATCAGCGCCATACAGATCACTACTGATACCGTGACCTCCGACCTGACCGCATCCGGCACCTGTTTCCCGATCACCGTCGAGACCAGCAGGCACATGATATTCGGAAACACGATGCCGAAAAAATGTGTCATAAAGTTGCCGTTGATATTCCGCAATTCATAGCAGAGCATTCTGAAACTGCATTTCTTCTTATCTTTATTATACTTATCTTCATTATACTTATCCATTTTTACCTCCATGCCGAAGCAATTCTTTTGCGAAGGCCGCGAGCCAAATTTCAAATTTGGCTCTGCGATCTCGAGTTTGTGGCTCCGGCACAAACTCGCAGTTGAATAAATTGCTCATCAGAGAATTTATTCAACCTTACCTCCATGCCAAATCGTCACAAATTCTAACTGAACTTGTTCAGTTTGTTGAACTATAGTAAACGACATAACAGATTTCTGCTTCCGGTTCCTGCCAAAGCCATATACGGGAGCTTTTGCAGGACCGAAAACGAAATTTTTAATGTCGTTAACTATAAGTTGCTCATGATCGTTCCTTCTTTGCCCTATTGTCTGCCTATGCCGTTCTTGCTCCGTCTTCCCCGTAAAAGCAGGCCTTTGCATTGATCGACATAATCTCAATATCCGAACTGCTCCGTTTGAAGTTCATGTTGTGTTCCACAAACAACGACAGCATCCTTCTCTCCTCTTCCCGGTCCTGACAGGACAGAGCGATCAGGTGGTCGGGAGACTGCAGCTCCCGAAAGTCAGCCGCCAGTCTGCGATTCTCCGGCGTGTTTTCCAGGACATAGACCGCATCGCCACAATATTTCCGGAATAGTTCCCGCACCTTTCCGTAAGCGACCACCCTGCCCTGGTCCAACAGCAGGATCTTATCCGCCAGCTGTTCCAGTTCTTCATAATAGTGGGAAACAATGATCAGGGAATCCTCCTTGTCCCTGTACCATTCCGCCAGCTTCTCCGTCAGTTTCTGTCTGGACTCAAAATCCAGCCCGGAAGTGACTTCGTCATAAAAGGTCAGCTCCGCCTTCTGCATCATCACCATGATGATCGTGAGCTTCTGTTTCTGGCCGCCGGAAAGCGCGTGAAACCGCTTCGACAGGCAGTCCTGAAATTCAAAGAAACCGATCAGCTCCTGAAGTTCCCTATTCTCCCCGATGCTCGTATTCAGAATCGTTTCCATAATCCGCTTTACCGGCATGGTGTTAACATAAGCGTTGGTCTGCATATGCACTGCCATCTGCTCCGGCCTGATCTGCGTGATGATGCTGCCCTGATAATCCACAAGCCCCAGCAGTGCCTTCACAAGCGTACTCTTACCCGCTCCGTTGGAGCCGATCACACCGATGCGTTCTCCCTTATCAAAGGAGAGCGGCTCCTCAATCTGCAGCGCCATCCGGCTGCCATATTTTACCTGTAGTTGTTTGATCGTCAATAACATAATCCGGTTCTCCTCTCTTTCCCATTGCATATATCCAGGTTATTTCCCGCTTGAAAGAGAACCCTTGCACATACGCCGTCTTCAATGTTTGCAATCTCCAGCCTGCATCCCATGCGCCTGCAGTAATAAGCCGCCACATACAGCCCCAGGCCTTTTCCTTTCTGCCCTGTATCACTTGTGACAAAAGGATCGAAAATATTCGGCAGCAGCTTTTCCTCGATCCTGCCCCCATAATTGGTCACAGACAGTTCGTCAGCCGCAGCCCGCAGCACCACCTGCTGTCCTTCCGGCGTGTACTGGACAGCATTGGAGAGCAGATTATCCACGATGATCCGCAGCATCTCCCGGTCCGCCCTCACGGTTCCGTCGCCCTCCGTCTCCACGCAGACACCCTTGTCTTCTGCCTGCACGCCGTAGTTCCCTGCCAGTTCCTGCAGAAGTTCCCGCAGGTTCACCTGTTCCTTCTGCATATTCCCGACGCAGTGGTTCAGGTAGAGGATGTCTTCCACGATCCGGCGCATGGCCATGAGCTGTTTCTTGACCTCCGGCAGATATGCCTTCGTGTCCTTATACTTTCCAACCTCATTCATCATCCCTTCCACCAGCAGGAGCGCCGCTGCTACTGGCGTCTTGAGCTGATGAGAGGAAGCCCGCAGGAAAACTTCCTGCCGCTCGTTCTCCTCTTCCAGCAAATGATTCTTGCACTCCAGCTCCCTGTAGCTGTCCCGCAGCTTCCCGTACAGTTCCTGCAGATTTTGCTCCAGCATACCGATCTCATCCATCCGTTCCGCTCCGTGTCCCGGATCGAATTCCTCTCTCTCGAAGACCCCGCCTATCGCCGCACTCTGGGCAGAATCGGCCAGACGGATGATAGGATCGATAATACGTCCGGCAAAAAAGCTCGATGCGATCAACACGGTCAAGAAGATCACCGCCGTGATCATAGGCAGGCTGCCACTCACAATAGGCGTGACCTCCTCAATCCGCGGCGTCATCGTCGGCATAAAGGTGACGATAAAAGCGTCCTCCGTCCATCCCATGGCCGTGTAAGTCGTATACTGGTAATCCCCGTCAGAGACACTGACCTCGTAGATGACTATGTCAGAGTCAACGTGCATCCTGACATACTCTTCCCGGTAGATTCCCGGCACCTCTTTTTGCTCTATCGTGATTTCCACCGGAAAGTCCTCCGACAGCACATCCCTTCCGGCAAATATTTCCTGTAAGCGTTTCTGCAGTCGGGCAGTCAGCTCCGTAATATTTCTGTCCGGCAGTGCCCCTGCTCTGACAGCGTCCATCACTGCCCGGGCATCTGCCAGGATCTCCTGCAGTTCCTTATCCCGCACCCCGATCATCAGGCTGAAAAATTTCCCTTTCAGATAAAAATCGTTTCCCTCATCCGGAAGTTCCAGCGTTACGACTGAGGATGGGTTCTTCACTGTCAAACCATCGTAGCTCCTCTCCTCCATATATCCCTGCTGCACCCTTCCGATCAGATCCAGATTGCTCTTCATCACATAATCCACATACAACGACGGCAGCATCAGGACAAAGTATCCCAGCACAAATGCCGTCATCAGCCCTGCCAGTATGATACTATATAAGAAAGTTTTCCTGCGCAGTCCCATTTCCATTCCCCTACTCGTTCCTTTTGACAGTTTCGCCTTACGATCCCGCATCCTTGCAGAGAATTTATTCATGCTTGCACCTCATGTCTTTCCGGACACATTTTGTGAAACTTCTTCCCGAAATTGATACCCTACGCCGATCACCGTCTTGATATAATTCTCCGGCAGCTTCTTGCGCAGGTTCTTGATATGGGCATCGATGATCCTGTCATTTCCCACGTAATCTTCATTGAAGATCCTTAAGATCAGCTGCTCCCTTGTAAAGACCCGCTTCGGCTCCTTCTTCAGGACCTGCAATAACAGAAATTCACTGAGCGTGAGCTCCAACGGTTTCCCGTCGTAGAATGCCTGATAAGAGTCGTCGCAGATCACCAGCCCTTTTTCCTCCTGGCTCTTGGTCCGCTTCACCCGCCGCAGTATCGTCTCCATCCTTTTTAACAGGATGATGGGCGAGACAGGCTTGATCACATAGTCGTCCGCATAGAGATTGAACGCCTGTACCTGCGTCTTCTCGTCCCCCAGTGCAGTCAGCATGATCGTGGCCATCTCCGGCCGCTCATCCTTGATATAGCGCAGCACCTCAAGCCCGCTCACTCCCGGTACCATAATATCCAGGACCGCCATGTCAAAGCTGCGCACCTTGAGCATCCCCAGTGCCTCCTCCCCGTCCTGCACACAGGTGACCTCATACCCCTGTATCCGCATATATTCCGTCAGAACCTCCTGGATCGTCGGCTCGTCTTCCAAGAACAGAATGTCCATGGCCACTCCTCCGTTTCTGCTATATCGGCTCCCTTAGTCTCTTTGTACCTGCCTATGGGCTTCAGAACTCTCGGGAGACTGTTTGTCTTCTTGTAAAGCTTATTCTACCATATCCGTGTGAATTTCATATGAAGAGGGTATGTAACTTCGATGCAAAAGACAGGATACAAAAAGGCAGCCGCGACACTCCCACAAGTGATCGGCTGCTTTTATACGAATCTTTCCTTTTCCGCTCTTTTATGCTATGATAATATTATACTTGCGCTTCTACGTCAGTCTCTGACACAGATTCCCATAGAAAGAGAAGTGCTAAAGATAAATCGAGGGACAATATTATGAATGCGATTACACTTATTATCATATATCTGGTTTCTGTCAACTGTATAAGTTTCATCGTCATGGGTGTGGACAAGCACAAGGCCCGCAAAAGAGCCTGGCGCATTCCGGAATCTACACTTTTCGTCCTCGCCCTGATCGGCGGTTCGCTCGGCTCCATCCTAGGAATGCACCTTTTTCGCCATAAGACAAGACACTGGTACTTCCTGTACGGTATGCCGGCAATCCTGATCATACAGATATTACTCGTACTTCTGCTCGTGACATCCCCCATCGAGATTCATGTGATGTGAGGCGCCGGTCCGTTCCTTTCCTGCGAACAGTCGGCGCTCCATACAGACAGGTATTTCAAATACTGAGTACCGGCTACAGCGTCACGATAACTCCGCCGTCATTGGCATACATACTGCTGATACCTGCCGTGTCTAAGATAACGACATTCTTATAGGAAGCTCTTTTCTCCATCAGAGTACGCACATACTCCGCCCGCTGCGGACAGTTGCAGTGGGAGATCATGAGCGTTCTCTTCTCCGGATGCGTCACATCCGCCACGATATTGTCCGCCAGCTTGGCAAGCGCTTTGTTGATACCGATCGCCTGTCCCTTCTGTTCGATCACGCCCAGATTCCCTATCATCACCGGTTTAATATTCAACGTGGAAGCCACCAGTGCCTTGACGCCGCTGAGTCTTCCGTTCTTGCGCAACGTCTCTAAGTTGTCCAATACGAAATAAGTACGCATCTTCCGCTTGAACACTTCTATCTTCTTCACCGTTTCCTCGAAAGACAGTCCTGCTTCCTTATACCGCATAAGCCGCATAGCCAGTTGAGTTTCTCCACAGCTGGCAGACTCCGAATCCACCACATGGATCTTCTTCTCTCCGTATTTCTCATGGTAAAGGTTCCTGCCCAGCTCCGCACTGTTATAACTTCCGCTCAGATGAGAGGACAACGTCACCACAAACACTTCCTCCGCTTCACAGTGATAAGCTTCCATAAACTTCTCGGGGGAAGGACAGGAAGATTTCGGACATAACGGACAGGATGCCACTTTCTCCAGAAAAATCTTCTGATCAAAGCTCTCATCATCCTGAATCGCATAATCCCCTACCTCGATTCCGAGAGGGATGATCTGGAATCGCTCGTCTTTCTTATACTTTATGGGCAGTTCACAGCAGCTGTCTACAACAATCTTATAATTCATAAAGCCTCCACAACTATTCGATGTAGTTTTCATTACTACTTATGATAACATGAAATCTTATGTGTTGTAAATAGATTAGAATTATTTTCTTCTTTTGAATAATTATGCTATACTATAGTAAACAACATTATATTGAACTATCGAGGTTACCTATGATCGCACTTAAGATTACAAATGTGAAACAATTTATGGGGAGATTGCTTGGCGGGGAAGATTTTGACAGTTTTCTGCTGGAGGAAGCCGTGATCAGCACCTACAATACTTTCCGGATAGACGGGCATCAGAACCGTGATTTCTATACGAGTGAAGAATGGGAGGACAAGGAGCTGCGTCCTTATGAATTTACGAAGTGGCAGACCATACGGCCGGTCTGTTTCGACCTGATCAAAGGCCGGCGCACCCCTGCCGCCTTTCAGTTTGTGCTGCATCTGATTCCGGAATACGTGGGCTCCATCCTGAAGAAGGGCGATACCGGCATAACACCCCATCAGGTCAAGGCATTCGTACTGAGTATCCGTTATGACGGCGAAAACCTTACTCTTGTCACCGGCACTTCGTATAATACCTTTCTGATGGATAAGACCCCCGACACCTTGTGGGATCAGTCGATCCGGCAGTTCCTGTCCAAAAGGGAGATTGCTTATGAAGAATTATAGACCGGCTGTCAGATGCTGATCCGGTCCCTGCACGACCAAAGGATGCATCGCACGCGCGCTCTGCATCCTTTGAAAGTTCCTTTACCAGTATATAACGCTGCCGCACCGTATGGCATAATCGATCACTGCCATGATCATCGCGAAGAACAGCATTGCCGCCAGCATCAATATAGCCGGAAGATCATAGATAAACTTCTCATCATGCGTCCTGCACCTGTAGTTTTCTATCAGGATCTCTATGCCCAGCAGAATAAATACCATCGGCCAGCACTGAAATATAATATGATATTCCAGATATGGTACAAAGATCCTGATCAAGAACAAGATACCATAACAGATCAACGTGATTCCGAATGTTACTGAACCGATTCTTCTGACCTGACAAGACTTCTCTTTCTGTTCCATAATAACCTCCATTCTTGCTCAACTTGCGAATTCAGGCGTAAACTTCTCCTCCTGCTGACTTCCTTAATGCCTGTTTTCCGGCAGATCCGAGCCATCGGCGACCGGTCCTTCTCCATAGATTATCCTTCCGTCTACGACAGGCTGTGTTTCACGCACTGTCATCTGTACGTTCTGTTCTCTAAAACCGGCCGCTCCGGGCCGATTCCCGTCATGTCCCGTCCAGTCCCCGGCCGGCTGTTGTTCCCGATACACCGGCTGTTCATCTGATGTTGGTCGTTCATGATATTCCGTCCACTCATCTGATGTCTGCTGCCCGCGATATCTCGTCCATTCCTCTGCCGCATCGTCCTTATCTTCGATCGCTATCCGCTTTCCACGGATCAGGGCAAACCCGGCCCAGATCACACCGATGCCGACCACTGCTCTCGGCAGATCATCCCGTACGAAATAGTAGACCGCACTGAGAAACCAGTTATCCCATCCGAAGATATCGCAGAGGAGATTAAAGACCACCTGCCACAGCATCATCACTCCCAGCACGATGAGAATAACCGCCGCTATCTTTCGATTCCTGCCCTCCAGCTTAAACTTCCAATTGTCAAACTCTCCGAATCCAAACAGATATTCGTCTCTGATACTGTGAAACATGCGGTCATCCAGGGTCGCCAGATTATTGGCGTGGAAAAAGCTGTAAGCATACAGGGCGAACGGGAAGATCGCCAGTGCCCCCAGATTCGTGATCCCAACGACTGCTGTCAGGACCATGAATCCCATCATAAGGCTGAGTCCCATTTTCATAAATCCCATATACATCTCCCCTGCTCCGGGGATAAAAGACAATAGAAACACCAAAAACCTGCTCTTCTTTCTCTGCATCATATTCATCCTCTCTTTCCAGTTTCCATGATCATTCACTTAAAACGCTCCAACTATTCCATATCTCTGTCCCATGACAGTCTCTTTCCCAACTGCGAAACCCTGGCACCAATATCGCCTAGCATTCCTCTTACGCCGCCGCTTGCCTGTTCTTCCCGGTATGCTTCCCATTTGTCATCTATGTTCTTCCGCCGTTCCACTGCTGCCTGTTCCATAGATACCGCGGCCGTCTGTTTTGACAAGAACGGCTGTCTTTCGTCTTCCACACTTCCTGCCGGCATCAGGATCAATACCGTGAGCGCCGCTGCCATCGCGATCAGCACCTTGGCGCGGTAGGCAAAAATCTGCCTTTTTCTGCCTGCCCTGCGCTCTTTCCTGATCTGTGTCAATACATTTTCCTTCAGGTGTGCCGGTGCGCGCAGCATTTCTTCTCTTTCCACCTGTCCGATCAGTTCAAACAGTGCTTCTTCGGACAAATAGCCGGAGAAGTCGTCACTGTCTCGCTGTTTCATCTTTTTCTTTTCATTTTCTAATTGATAGATCATGCGCCCTTCTCCTTTCCATACAACTTGCGTAGCATTGACCTTGCCCGGTAGATCTGCGTCTGCACGGTCTTGACCTTTATGCCTCTTAATGCAGCGATCTCGCTCACATCCATTTCATCATAGTAATACGCCTTGGCGATCTCATCATAAGGCGGCTTTAACGACCTGCATCTCGTAAGCAGTGTCTCCCGCACTTCTTCCTCCAGGCACGATTGCTCCGGTGTGTTGTCAAATCTCTGGCCTCTTCCCATAGTCTCCTCTATGCCGGTGTCTTCGGTCGGAATACTTCTTCTCCCGGCACTCTGCATATAGTCCAGACATTTGTTAGTCGCGATCCTGCACAGCCACGCCTTCTCGTGTTTCCCATCGAAATCCTTCAAGTGATTGTAAGCCGACAGGAAAGTTTCCTGCGTCAGATCCTCGGAGGCAAAATAATCTGCTGTCATTTTGTAGCATATGGAAAAAACAAGATTCTGGTAGGAATCGATCAGCGCTGATAATTGTTCTTCCCGATTGATATGATCTGCCTCCTCTCCTGACTCAAGTCATGAACTGCTCTGCATCAGCCACTTTTGGCTGCACATCCAAGCAACTCTATCTATTATAACGGGACGCGACTGACCATGTCTTCAACTTTTCAAACATTTTATGAAAAAAAGCAGACATACCACCCGGATACGCCTGCCTGAAACCTCTCCTATATACTTGTAATCCTGCCTGGTACATTATCCCTGAAAACCGGATATGAACACATGTTGCACACACTTTCACCTGCTAATCTATGATCAGCCCCTCCATAATATAAAGAAGCTGCTCGTCCACCTTCTTCTCCGATATGCCGAAGGTCTGCGCATTGATCTTCATCCCCTCCAGCACATACATGATATTGCTGGCCGCACCCTTCGGATTCTCGCAGTAAAATTCCCCGCTGGAGATTCCCATCTCGATCAGTTTCTCTAAGACACGCACGCCGGCTTCAAACTGCTTCCTGAGCATATTGTTCTTATCCGTGGATCTATTGGCAAAGAAATATTCGTACACAGCCACCGTCAGCGTATTCTTCTGCAGCAACTCCTTCTTCTGCTCTTTCAGAAAAAGTGTCAGAATATCCGCCGCCGTATCCCCTTCCGTGATATTCTCGGAAAAGATATCGTCCGTCTCTTCCGCCTCCATCTGTAGGATTTCCAACAGAATCTGCTCCGTGCTGTCGAAATACAGATACAGCCCTCCACGGCTGATCTCGCAGGCTTCCACGATATCCTTCATGGTCACGTCCTTATAACCCTTTTCCACGAAGACCTTCCTCGCCGTATCCAATATGTATTTCTTCTTCTGTATTGATTTTTCTCCCATTTCCCCGTGTTTCCTTCTCTGACTATATTTATATGGCTCTCCCGGATATATCCTCTCACTTCATCGGCCGATCCCAAAACTCCAGATTCTCCTTCATCTTCCGCACCACATTCCGGAAGACTCCGCTATAGACAGCCTCCGTCCATAACCGCCCTTTCGTCATGCCGCCCAACACATACTTGGACAGAATACCCTTCAGAATATCCATTTCCCTGATGCCGGCCCGTTCGATGGCCGCCAATTCATCCTTCACGGTCCTGATCCTGTTCCTGGAATAGACGTACGGATAATTGCGGTCAAGCAGTCCCGTCCGCTGAACTTCCTTGATAAAGCTCATCAACATGCCGTCATATACAGGAAATGTGATCGAACTTTCTTTAATACCGGAGCCCTCAAAGGTTTCCTGCACATTACTCCCCGCCTTCTCATCAAGCCATGGAAGATAGCGGATCAGTTTCTCTACATCCGGCTTATAGGTATTCACAACCTGTTGTCTGTATGCAATATCGTCCTTATCCATAGAAATTACCCCTTCTCATATCAATCATCCTGTTTGAACATAGTCTCATAATCGACATACCTGTCATATAATTCTAGCATACTTTCCCAAAAAGTACAGCACAAAATGCATCCAAAAAAGTAAATTCCTTCGGAATTAACTTTGCATATTGGCGCTTGCATAACTCACAAAATCGCATACAGAGCGATTTTACTCGCGGAATAGTGCAAGGCCGAACTGTTACATATATTCTATAACCCGTGCAAATTCCCGAGCTAAATAGATACATATTCTTCCTTGTTTTTATCTTCTATTCGCAGTATACTAAAATATAGCGGATAAATACCGCATATAAATCTTATAAATTATTATTCAGAAGGGATTTCTGCATGATCTGCAGATAAAGGAACATCTTATGGCTGTAAAAGAATTCCCTGCCGGGGAACTACTATTTCAAAGCGAACAACCGGTCACCGCTATCCACTTGATCACGAATGGCACCGTCCGCGCCACCTATCCCGGTGGTGAATTTCAGTTGACCAAAGGAGATGTCATCGGAATCTGTGAACTTCATTTTGGTTCTTATTATATTACTTATAAGACGGATGAGGCAGTTTCTCTTGCCCCTTATCCCTGTTCCAAGGCACAGCTATCCGACCTGATGGGGGTTAACGCCGACATGTCAGGCCGGATCATTACATCATTGTACAAACAATTACGTTCCATTTTAAATCAGTATGAACAGGAACGGCTGGATTGTGATAAGTTTTACCATTATCTGATAGACAGTTATAAGCAATACACCTCTTTTTGTAACAAGCACGGTGTGGCAGCCAGAGCTCTTCCCGGTCTCGAAGCACTGTCCGAACTGGTACTTGACGAGGATGTCGCCGACTGGCTGGGAGGCTACTATTCCCAACTGCTTGCTCTCGTAAAGAACTCTCCCGCTAAGAAGAAGAGTTCCGCTTTCATGTTTGGTCTTATGGCCAAAGCAAGTGAGGACATTTATCAGGTCATCTCCGTATGCCGTGTCCTGCACGATTATAAATCCGAACTTTCCAATCTCCTGATGAATGAAAACCGGCTGGATCTGTTCGACTTTTACGCCAGCCTGCTCTACAGGATCGGTTCGAATACAGAAGACTCCTCGACGCTGAGCGATACGATATCTGCCATGATGTCCCAATTGGAGAAGCATCCTTCTTTTGACCACGATATGTATGAAAAGCGTGTTGCCGAGTATCATCACAGGTTAAATTCTCTGAGCGCACATACCGGAGATTCTGCCGATGCTGCCGCCGGCGCCAGCGCAGAGATCATCGATTCACTCAATACCATATTATCCTACTCGAAGGTAAGTGAAGAGACGGCTTACGCCTTTAAGATATCGGTGGAACAATACCGCAAGATGACTGATAAGAACAGCTCTGATGATGCCGCAAGAAAACTGCGGCAGAAGATCACCAAACTGTTCTACGAAGTATATGAGAAAGCTTTTGTACAGAGTCTTAACGATGCCTCTGTACCCAAAGTCTTAAAAATGTTCTTCAATTTCGGATATGTGGACGAACAACTGGCCGGCATGAAGAATGCTTCTTATCTTCATTCTATCGTAGACTATCTGCCCACAGATCCTTCCAAAGGATTATACACGATCTATGAGTGGTTGATGGCAATCTACAAGGGAACGAAATCTCCCAGCCGGAATGAATTTGACACTGACTTCCAGGCCCATGTGCATGAACTGAAGACAGGCGGTAAGATCACCGCAGCGGAAGAAGCTGCCATGCTCAATGATAACGAAAAGATGGTTCTCTTTGAACTCCAGAGCGTATTCCCTGCCATCAACAAGATCACGTTCGGACGTATCAGCAGTTTCTGTCCCGTCTTCTCAGAACATAACATTCTGAAAGATCTGGATACCTCGCTTGTATCGGTGTCTAAAGTAGAAGAAGCCTTTAACCATATCCGTTCCGTTGATTTCGGTGCATACTACCGTGATACGATCTACACGAACACGGAACTGGGCATCGCCAAAGAATACGTCAGTGTGGAAATACTTCCGGACATCATCCTCATGCCTAATATGGGAATCAGGGGTGTTATGTGGCAGGAAATCGAAGGCCGCAAACGTACTACACCTGCCCGCATGATGGTATCCGTTTTCCAGATGGAGGATCTGACCAATATTTTCATCCGTCTGACCGCCGATTTCCGCTGGGAGATGTGCAAGCGTGTCCAGGGTCCGAGATGGAATGATGTGACGGAGCCTTCCCTGACAAGCGAATACTTTGATTATATCCAGTTTTATAAGAAGAATCATGAGTTGTCCACGGATGCCAAGGAGAAGATCAAACTGGCCATGCAGAAGGCAAAGAACAGCTTTAAGGAGATGTTCATCAGAGATTACGAGTCTTGGGTTCTTTATGAAGGAGCCGGCTCACCACGTTTGAATAAGATCGCCCGTGCGATCCTCTTCACCTATTGCCCTTTTGCCAAGGGAATCCGTGATACGTTGAAGGCAAACCCCCTGTATAAGGAAACCATGGAACGCTATGATGTAAAGCAGGGACAGCGTCTCCATCATTATAACAATCTGTTCCAGAAGATCAAAAATACTGGCGCGGCCATTCCGCCGGAGATTCAGGCACAGAAAGAGTTTCTTGAATTTTAAATTTATTCACCTGTGCGGCTTCCAATCAAAGACCCCGCTGCAAGCAACGGGGTATCAAACTTGCAGCGCTGCAGAGCAGCGGGGTATTTGACCCTCGCGGCAGTCGCCAAATGTCTGCAAGCAGCCACTTGGCTCGTTGCTCGCGGGAATAAAGCGATTTGTCTGTATGCCGTTTATGGCAATGCAGGCAGGCCGCTTTATTAGCAGCCGCACAAGTGGATTTTCCAGATCTGCTCTGCGGATCCGGAACTTCTCTTCATCTACTGCACTCTCGCAGTACCTCCTCAAATCTCATCGTTCCGCCAAACAGATCAAGAGCGCTGCCCACCGTCACATGTACTCTGTCTCTTCCAAGCTTCTTCAATGTTCTTAGATCCTCGAAACCATGTACACCGCCCGCATAAGTCACTGGCTGCATTCCCCAGTCTCCCAGAAGCCTGACCACTCCTGTTTCTATACCGCTTGACTTTCCTTCCACATCCACGGCATGTACCAGAAATTCATCGCAGTACTCCGACAGCTCATCAAGTACTCGCTCCGTCAGTTCCACCTGCGTATATTTTTGCCATCTGTCGGTTACGATAAAGTAACCGTCCTCTTTTTTACGGACGCTTAAATCCAGCACAAGGTGCTGTCTGCCTGTTTTTTTAACCAGTTTTTGCAAATGATCGTACTGGATCTGTCCGTCTTTGAAAACATAGGAAGTAACGATCACATGACTTGCCCCGGCATTCAGGAATTCTCCTGCATTGTCCGGCGTGATCCCGCCGCCTGCCTGTAGTCCGCCGGGATAAGCTCTCAATGCGGCCAGCGCCTGTGCCTTCGTCTCTGCATAGTGAGACGATTTAGCTGGATTCAACATTATTATATGGCCATTCCTGATCTTGTATTCTTTATACAATCTGGCATAAAATACTGCATCCTGCTCAGATACATAATTCTCCACTGCCTCGTCATGCAGATCCTTCAGGCTTCCGCCCACGATCTGTTTAACACTGCCGTTATGAATATCGATACATGGCCTGAATTCCATATCCGTATTCACTCCTCTCTAACGCTCCACGGATCCGGCACATGATTCCTCTGCGGAATCGGCGGTCCGTTACGTATATTTTATTTTTTAACAGACATACTAACACAAGAGCAGCTGTTTACACAAAACAGACTGCTGTAAGCAGAAGTACGAGATCACACTTCTGGATGAAGGCAAGATTGAGAAACTGATATGCCGATTTTCAATCACGAGTTTGTGTCGGAGCCACAATCTCGGAATCGCAGAGTCAAGTCTGAAATTTGGCTCGCAGCCTTCGCAAAAAATGCTCCGGCATGGAGGTAATTATGAAAAAAATAAGAACATTATTACTTGTTTCTCTCATGACGCTTTCCATAGCTTCACTGACTGCCTGCGGAAGAAAAAACGACGATGCAGCAAATGGCAGTGACAATGGCGGCGTTACGCAGTCGGATACCAATAATGATGCCGGTACAAACGGCACTACTACCGACGATACCGGGAATGTGGACAACACATCCCAGAACTCTACCAATAATGGTACAACTAACGGTACTACCAATGGTACCACCGACAACAATACTACGAACAACACAGTAAACGGCACCACAAATGACATGGGCGGCACAGACGCAAACGAAAATGTCAACGACGTAACTGCCGGCGACCAGACCGACAATGATTCCGTACTGGATAACGTCGGCGATGCAGTAGATGATGTAGGGAATGCTGCTTCCGATATCATTGACGATGCCTCTGATGGTGTTGAGAACATGGTAGATGATGTGACTGGCTCCAAAAACTAAACCGGTCATAAAGCTTTCCGGCAGCGCAAATACTGTCAGCGCTGCCGGAAATTTTATCTTTCAATGATCGTGCCGTCCCTGTAAGCCTGTAAAAGCTCCTCCAACTGATGGATCGTCTCCCGAAGTTCCGCACCGACATCGGTATCGGAGATCTTCTGTCTGTGTGTACTCGTCTCCAGGATCACCGAATCCGAGAATATATCCGACTCATGAAGGATCGCCGACTCCGTGGACTCAAAAGGCTCATGAGCCACCAGGCGCATTCCGTAGGAATTGACTACCAGCGTATAGCCGGCAATTCCTGTTTTGTCCTGGTACGCCTTGGAAAATCCGCCATCAATGATAAGCAGTTTGCCGCCGCATTTGATCGGTGACTCTCCCTTCTTGCGCTCCACCGGCACGTGCCCGTTCACAATATGGGAATCCTTGCCGTCCAGACCAAATTCCTGTAAGATCTTCTCGATCACCTGCTCATTATCCAAAAGCCTGTAATAACTGTTCTTCGTCTCTTTCTGAATCTCTTTATCCTCGAGAAAATATCGTTCAAAAGTTGCCATCTTATCTTTCCCATATACCGGGGAATTGGGGCCGGACCAGATATACCACATGATATCCTGTCCTTTTAATTTGTCACGCAGATTATTAGAATAGTAACCCTTTCTGGCGTAGTGCTCCAGCACGTCATACAGCGCCTTGCCGCTGTATTCCTCCCCATACACATTGACCTTCTTGAAGTTCCCTTCCTCATCCATCGGAACACAGCCGTGATAGAGCAGATTGGAATTGTAGACCTTATACAGCCCGCCTTTGGAAAATAGAAATCTCACATGTTTCTGCAGCTTCTCACACTTCACAAAGCCATGACGCAGTCTCTCCATGACCTGTTCTTCTTCCGGTGTCAGCTCATACGGCTTATCTCTGTCAACTGTAGGAAAGTCAACATCCTTCATGGGATAAACCACGCCATCGATCGTGATGGTTTTGTTCTCATAATCTATATGTTCAAACAAAAGCCTGTCATGCATCTCAAATTCCGGCCTGCGCATAGCGATCTGCCCCTCCAGCTTAAACTGGATCATGGCGATCGCCTTGTGCATCTTCATGTCAAGACTCAGATCTTTAGTATCATATTCCGTATTATATCTGATAGCAAACGCACTGCAGTCAGTGTGCTTATAAGTCTCTAAGGCAAACGTAGCAAGTGGGATCAGATTGATGCCGTATCCTTCCTCCAAAGTATCCAAATTGCCGTACCTTGCCGCCACCCTGATCACATTGGCAATACAGGCAAGATGCCCACTGGCCGCACCCATCCACACAATATCATGATTTCCCCACTGCACATCCACCGAATGATAATTGCAAAGCGTATCCATGATCACATGTGGCCCGGGACCTCTGTCAAAAATATCTCCGACAATGTGCAGATGGTCGATGACAAGCTGTTGGATCAGATTGCTCAAGGCGACGATAAAATCCTGTGCTCTTCCGATCCGGATGATCGTATGTATGATCTCATTGTAATAGGCTTCCTTATCCTGAATCTCCGCTTTCTCCGTGATCAACTCCTCTATGATATAGGAGAAGTCCTCCGGCAGCGCTTTCCGCACCTTAGATCTCGTATACTTGGAGGAAACGCGTTTTGTGATCTGTACCAATCGATGCAGCGTGATCTTATACCAGTCTTCGATTGAATTCTCATCCTCTTCCCGAAGTACGATATCCAGCTTCTCCTCCGGATAATAGATCAAAGTCGCAAGGCTTTTCTTGTCCTTAATGCTCAATGTATTACCAAATTCTTCGTCGATCTTGCGCCGCACAGATCCCGAACCATTCTTCAGGATATGATTAAACTGTTCATATTCTCCATGAATATCCGTCATGAAATGTTCTGTCCCTTTGGGCAGATTCAAAATTGACTGCAGGTTGATGACCTCTGTCGACGCGGCAGCGATCGTCGGATACTGCCTGGAAAAGCTTTTCAGATACTTTAATTCTAAATCGTCCATACTCCCTCCGTCTTATCAGTGCTAAACTCTCCTACTGCGGTAGAGTTTAATCACTTTTAGCCGATCACATCACTCATATCATACATGCCGGCCGGTTTCCCAGCCAGAAACTTCGCTGCCTGTACCGCCCCTTTACCGAACACTGCTTTCGAGTAAGCTCTGTGTGAGAAGGTAACCACCTCATCTGCTCCGGCAAAGATCACATCATGGTCGCCCACGATCGTGCCTCCTCTGACGGCGCTGATCCCAATCTCTTTCTGCGTCCTCTTCTCTCTTATTTGGCTTCTGTCATAGACATACCGGTAAGTGTGATCAAGTTCTTCATTGATCGAATCCGCCAACGCAAGCGCCGTTCCGCTGGGTGCATCTTTCTTCAGATTATGATGCTTCTCCACGATCTCAATGTCAAATCCTGCCTCTGCGAGAACATGCGTCGCCTCCTTCAGCATCTTCAGAAGCAGGTTGATGCCCAGAGACATGTTGGCCGATTTTAAGATTGCTACCTGCTCCGATGCCTCCTTCGCCGCCGTCAGCTGTTCTTCGGATAAACCTGTCGTACACAGCACACAGGGAACCTTCTTTGCGACACAGTAAGTGAGCAGAACGTCTACCGCAGGCGCCGCACTGAAATCAATCACGACATCCGCCTCCACATCACAGGCATCTATGCTGTCAAATACAGGATAAGGATTCGTCAGCCCGCCATATGCGTCTATCCCTGCCACGATCTCTATCCCTTCATCGGCCGCGATCAACCCCGATATCGTCTGTCCCATCTTGCCGTTACAGCCATGCATGATCGCTCTGATTTTCTTTTTCATGATAATTTACCCTCCTTTTCATTCCATGAGCGGTCTCGGAAACTCTTTAAGCCCGAATTTCCGCTCTTTTTTCATGTTCTT
>ERZ779637.206-NODE-206-length-44048-cov-6.057941_pt1 | contig 44048 bp, 40 predicted proteins | sample MGYA00514196_ERZ779637 | MGnify/ENA primary metagenome ERZ779637 (study PRJEB29562, sample SAMEA4376700) | mouse gut metagenome | isolation source: Cecum | study: EMG produced TPA metagenomics assembly of the A DSS colitis mouse model was used to assess the...
AGCACTGTGTGACTGGAGATCAGACGTGTGCTTCTTCCGATCTTGTTCCTCTACATAAGCCTTCGGCGTTCCATAATAATGATCGCAGTACCGGGCATATTCGATCAGACCGCCGCTTTCTATTTCTTTTTCAAAAACTTCCTTCGTGGAAAAAAAGTACTCCACTCCGTCACTTTCTCCTTCTCTGGGACTTCTTGTAGTCATGGAAACGGAAAGAGCGTAGTTGTCGTAAGTTTCCAGCAGCTTTTTCATCAGCGTGCCTTTTCCCGCGCCGGAAAATCCGGATACCACAATCAAAATCCCTTTATGCCTCATCGCTGCCTCCGTTCTCTGCCTGTGCTCTGCTTGCAATGGTTTCGGGAAGAAGCGCAGACAATATCAACTGCGTATTGTCCATAATCAGCACGGACTTCGTTTTTCTTCCCTGGGTCGCATCCACTGCCGCTCCGGTCTCTTTCGCGTTCTGCACCATCCTTCGAACCGGCGCCGAATCCGGACTGACAATCGCTACAAGCTTATCCGTATTAACAATATTGCCAAAACCAATGTGTATCAAACTGCTCAAAATCTCACCGTCTTTACTCTATATTCTGAATCTGCTCGCGTACCTTTTCTATTTCGGTCTTTAACTCGATGGCCCGTTCGGAGCTCTCCAGATCCGTCGTTTTGGAAAGAATGGTATTCGCCTCGCGGTTCATCTCCTGTGCTATAAAATCCAGCTTGCGTCCTACGCTTCCGCCTTCCGTTAAAATCTTCCTGGTAGCCTCGATATGGGAACGCAGCCGCACCAGTTCTTCGTCAACGCAAACCTTATCCGCAAAAATTGTTACTTCCGTAATCAGGCGGTTCTCGTCCATCTGTACGCCCTGAAGCATCTCTTCCACTTTTTCTTTCAGTTTTTGTTTGTACTCGTCGATAATCCGGGGAGAGCGTTCTTCAATGAAAGCAACGTGGCCAAGCATTTCTTCCAGCTTGACAAGCAGGTCATTTTTCAAATTCCCGCCTTCATTTTTTCTGGTTTCCACAAATTCTTCCGAAGCCGTATCGATGGCTTTTTTTAAAAGCTTCCAGATTTCTTCCTCATCCGGAGACTGATCTTCCATTGTGAAAACCTCTGGATACCGAGATAACGAAGAAACCCTGATATCGTTCTCCAGCCCGAAATCCTCCGCCATCTGATTTAAATATTTCAGATATTCCTCCGCAATATCGCGGTTGTATCTGACACTTACATTATTCTCGCTGAAGTCCTCAAAGTTAATAAATATATCCACCTTGCCTCTCTGGATATAATTCTTCAGTTCATTGCGGATCGCAGCTTCAAAAAAATTCATCTTCTTCGGCATCTTGATATTCACGTCCAGATACCTGTGATTTACCGATTTCATCTCAAAAGTAATTTTACGTTTTTCATCACTCAACTCACTGCGGCCGAAGCCTGTCATACTTTTTATCATCCGTTCTCTCCCAGAATCCGAGTCTTAAGCAACATTTTAATTATAAAATAATACCACGTCCCCGTCAATGATTTCCTTGTACATTGTTCGGGCTGTCAAGCGTTCGGGCTCAATAATGATTTAATAAAGCTTGCGGTGTTGAAATTCTTCTGTACAATGCTGAATGTAGCGGTCTTGCTTCCCACAAAGCCGGTATTGCCGTTTGCTGCTTCGATTACTACGGTTGCTTTACCTTTTAATGTATTGTTTGCATAAGTAACTTTAAATCCTTTGGACTCATAATCGGCGCTATTCCCGTCAAGGATTATGGTTGTATCTTCAAGACCCCTGATTTTTATAACAGCCTTGTATGGCGTTACTGTATTGCCCGTATAAGCCACCCTGGCAGTTTTGCCTTTTTCATCCTGCAGAAGAATCTTTGCACCGGAAAGATCTTTCTTTTCTGCTCTCACTACATTATACGAGGCTGTCAGTTCTTTGCCGGTTTCGGAAATATAGTTTACCTTATTTGCCTTGGGTTCAACCTTAACGTATACGGTTTTAAAGCTTTCTTCCTCACCCAATTCAATTTTATCAGGTTTGGTACTCCAATCATCGGTTTCATTTAACCGATAATAAACGATATACTCTGACGGCTTAACCAATTCACCGTTAACGATTAAGGATGGAACCGATTTATATACCGCTTTTTTATTTTGATATATCTTGTCGCCAACTATTAACTGTATACCTTCGCCTGCCGCCTCACTCTTATGATCGTTGCTAAGTACGATGCCTTTAATTGTAAAATATTGCTTATCTGTCTTTAAGCCCTTGTAATTACCGATTCCGGTTACAACATATGCGGCAGTATTGTTTCCTGCTTTCTTGTTGTTGCTGTAGGTAACCTTGTAGTCTACGCCTTCTGTCAGCGTTGTTTCAACAACAGCGCCATTATATTTATAGCGTACTTCCAGATCATCACCGACAGTAACTCCTGTGCTTACGAAGTCATAACCGTCAGCATTTGCCGCATCAGGAGTCAGAACAGCTTCAAGGGAAGCATCTGTTTTTCTGGCCGGCCTGATGGAATATGACAGGGTTACTGTTCCGATACAATTTGCACTGATACCGGTAATCGTGACTTTCTTAGTTCCTACATTTGTTGTATCGGCAGGATATGAGATAACGTAGTCAACACCTTTTTCCAGCTTCTTATCTGCCTCTGTCGCGTCGCTTGACATCTGATTCTCACCGGCGCTATTCATTACAGTAATTCCCGGTATTTGAGATTCAGCGTTATAGTATCTGATTTTATCGGCGTTACCATTTGCAAATGCCGCCTTAATTTTTGCATCTTTCTGTTGTGCCGCAGTGACGACGATAACATTAATTGTAACTTCACCCGTATAGTTGCCTTTACTCTTAGCTTTAAGAGTAATGGTAGGATTGTCCGCATCTTCAGCCCATGTTGCCTTTGCAAGCTTAGTATCGTCGATAGATCCTGTAACCGCTATAACTTCATAATCTTTTGCAGTAAGTTTCATGCCGCCGTAAAGCAGTACGGGAGCTGCTTTTTTATTCGGGAGCACTACTGCATCATTAGCTTTTAAGCCCTCATCTGCCGCCACGTCAGCCGCATTTACCGCCGCCTTATCGTCTTTGGCATTATCAAAATTCTTTGGATTTATCTTAAAATTAACAGATTTTTTTCCATTCAGGTTTCCTTTACCTGTTACGGTTACCGTAGGCCATTTTTTCTGATTATCTGCATAAATGGCAACCAGATCGCCGTTTTCATTCATCGTTTCGGACGCTTTTATGTTATTGCTGTACTTAACTGTGTAGTCTGTTCCTTCTACAAGCTTATCCCCGTTATTCCATACGGTAATCGAAGGTTTGATTGCAGAGCCGGTGTAGGTGTATACATCGCCGTCGTCAAATTCGATGCGAAGACCGGTTCCTTCCGGCAGTGTATCTTCCGGCTGTTTACCTGTTACGGTTCCCGTTACAAGGGTTATTGGTTTACCATATTTTGATTCGTTTATATATGGCGTTACATCTACCGAAATCACTTTTCCGATGTCAGCAGTCGTAACTTTATAAGTCGTGCTGTTCTCGGACGCTTTTATTTCGTTTCCACCACGATACCATTGGATTGTAGAATGATCGGATTCTCCTTCACCTAAAGTCAAACCATAGCTTACGGTTAAAACATCGTCCGGCTTAGGAGCGTCCACACTGCCGGTACTGTTCAGTTCAGGGGGCGTTGTAAAAATCAGATTATCTTCTGCTTCTTCTTTTACCGTTCCGGTTTGCGCAGATTTTGCAGTACCTGTATTGCCTGCTGAATCTTCAGGAGTTACTTCTACTTTAATTCGATATCCTTTATCCTCCCCTGTGACCGTGTAGCTCTTTATACCATCCGTAGCCGCCACACCGGTTTTTATTGTTGCATCGGTTTCACCCGCTTTGATGCGATACCATGTGATTGTAGACGTATCGGTTGTGCCTTCGGCCAAATCCAGCGTATAATCTACAGTCAGGACGTTGCCTTCATCAGGCATCGATAAGACAGGGTTCTCCGTACCTGACGTACCCCGGGCTATTGACAGCGCAGGACTTTTTGTAAATGCAGGAGCGTCGCCTTCATTATCACCGCCGTCGCTGCCGCCGCCCGTGTTATTGTCATCCTTATACCAATATGCAGTTAATATCTTAATTCCTGTATTTTTGCTTATTTTCCTGCTAAAGTTATACTTATAAGCTGCAGATGGCGCTTCCCCTGATGCAGTAACTACCGGGTGCATATACCAGCCATTCAGGGTATGGCCTGTTTTGGTTGCTGAAGGCTCAAGATAGCGCTCACCCTCCAGCGCCCGCTGGGAGGCTACGGCCTCTCCTCCATTTGCATCAAATGTTAAGGTGTAATAATTTGCGCGTACGCCGCCTGCGTACGTTACATATATGGCAAGAAAGTCGATTCCACTGCCATCTGCCGTATAAAGGCAATAGGTTGTATTTGCCGCTAAAGCTGCTTCAACAGTGTCTGCTTTGGTGTCGCCGATACCGGCATTATTGTCTATTCTAATACCGCCGGCCTGGTAAACATTTTCGGTTCCGTCATGGAGCTTATATTTACCGGTGAACTCTGTTAATGTTTCCATTCCACTCGAATCATCTTTCGTGACAGTTCCGATCCCAAGCCTGGATGGATCATCATCGCTGGCTGATGCACATACAATTTTCAGCGTTGCCGCTCTGTCACCGGTAGTGAACTGAATACTTCTATAGTCCCCGGTTCCGACGCCGCCCATTTTGAGCCTTGCCGTATAAGGAACGCCGTCAATCGTTTTATTGTCGGCAGCTACCGTAACGGTCTTACTCACGTTATCTTCTCCGCTGCCTTCATTTACGTCTGCCTTGATGGTGAAACCTGTTTTTATGATCGTATGGTCATATGTTCCGTCCGGGATATCTCTTGCGATAAACTCCAAATTACATACGGGGACAAAGTCTGCCCCTGCTACTGCTCCTGTCGGGTCTGTTTTCACGGCAGTCCCTGCTGCAACCCATTCATACGCAGTATCAGGCGTTACTTCTGCGGTGATTGTACAGCCGATAAGATCGTCCGTTATCGTAAGGTTTTGACTGGCGATAAGGGTAGCCTTATCTGCATCGTAATAACTGGTGTTGTAACTTGTGTTCTCATAGTTCCATAAATGTTCCAGGTTATGTGCGTTCCATGCTGCTTTCTCTTCATCCGACATATCCTGAGTAAAATAGAACTGGTAACCACAATAACAGTTATAAGATCCGATCGGTTTTGGAGCCCCTTCGGTGTCTATCAGCTCTGATGTACCGTCGCTGCCGGTTTTGTACCACTTGATTGTAGAAGAGTCTGTTCCTCCCTTATCCAATGCGTAATTTACGGTCAGGATATCACCCGGTTTTGGACAATCCAGACTTATGATTCCCTCTCCGCTGATGGAGAGTTTCGGACTTCCTTTTTCTGTAAATCCTGCTGCTTCTGTGTCGCCTCCCTTATCGTTATTTAAAGGATCCTTGGCAGTTTCGGCTTCCTCAAGCGCCGTAAATTCCCCTCCAAAATCCAAAACATTTTCAGACACTGTATTTTCTGATGATTCTTCTTTATCTACCTGGGGTATTCCCTCATCCATTACTGCATCGCCGTCTGCTGCCTGCGTTCCTTCATCTGCCGCTGCAATGCTGTCTGAAACTTCGGTTTCCATAGCATCAGATTCTTCGGCGTATACAACACTGCGAGTATTGTCCGGCAGCAAAGCCACAGTCAACAGCAACGCAAGAAATCCAGCAATAAACCTTTTTCCCCTTCTTTTTACTTTTTTTGAATCCATAATAAAAAATCCCTCCATTTTTTATATATTAGGCTTATACCACAAATAGTTTTATGGCAGATCTGCTTATAATTATAGCACATATCATTTTTAAATAAAATTGCTTTAAATAATTTTCATGCTATCCATATGTTTTCTGATCTGTTATAATAAGTACCGTTCTATTATTAATGCCTTAATTTCAGCAATCACAAAAGGAGGCCCCCATGGCATTCGACGGAATCACCATAGCTGCTGTTACAAAAGAATTAAACGACACGCTCATCGGAGGAAGACTCTCCAAAATTGCACAGCCCGAATCCGACGAGCTTTTGCTTACCGTTAAAACTTCCGCGGGACAATACCGGCTTGTTTTATCTGCCAGCGCTTCTCTCCCGCTTATATATCTTACCGATAAAAACAAACAAAGTCCTATGACGGCTCCGGGATTTTGTATGCTTCTTCGCAAGCATATCCAGAACGGCCGCATTGTTTCCATTTCACAGCCGGGACTGGAGCGCATTGTCAATTTTGAAATTGAACACCTGGATGAAATGGGCGATCTCTGCCGTAAGAAGCTGATCATCGAGTTGATGGGAAAACACAGCAACATTATTTTCTGTCAGGAGAACGGCGTTATCCTTGACAGCATCAAACATATTTCGGGAATGGTCAGCCGGGTGCGGGAAGTACTTCCTGGAAAAACCTACTTTATTCCCCATACCCAGGATAAGCAGGACCCTTTTTCTGCCGTGAAGGAATCTTTCCTTTCCCTGCTTTCCGATAAACCCATGCCTTTATACAAAGCCATATACACAACTTATACCGGGCTTTCTCCCGTCATTGCGCAGCAGCTTTGTTACGCTGCCGGACTTGACGGCGATCTGCCTGCTTCCGCTTATACGGATCATGAGCTTTCGGAGCTTTTTTCCGCTTTTTCTCAAATAATCGAAAAAATTAAGACGGGCGCCTACTCTCCCGCCATTGTGTATGAAAAAAACGCGCCGGTTGATTATGCCGCAGTACCCTTAACGCTTTATGAAGACAGCCGTCATGAATCGGTTTCTTTTCCTTCCATGTCGCCCTTGCTGGAAGTCTATTATGCCCAGAAAAGCGCCCTGACGCGTATCCGCCAAAAATCCGTCGATCTTCGGAAAATTGTGCAGACCGCTCTGGAACGAAACCTGAAAAAGTATGACCTGCAGTGCACCCAGATGCGGGACACGCATAAGAAAGAAAAATACAGGGTCTACGGAGAACTTCTGAATACCTACGGATATTCCGCCGCCCCCGGTGCAAAATCACTCGAGGTTATAAATTACTATACGAACGAACCTCTTGTTATTCCTTTAGATCCCACGCTGTCTGCCGTTTCAAACGCAAAAAGATACTTTGATAAATACCAGAAGCTGAAACGTACCTATGAAGCGCTCAGTGAACTTACCGTGGAAGTCAAAGCCGAAATCGACCATCTGGAATCCATTGCCACGGCTCTTGATATGGCAATAAAGGAAGAAGATCTTGTGGAAATTAAAGAAGAATTGATACAAAGCGGCTATATCCGCAGAAAAGCCGGAAGCAGACAGCAAAAAAAAGCAAGTAAACCGCTGCACTATTACAGCCCGGAAGGTTTTCATTTTTATGTCGGCAAAAACAACCTGCAAAATGACAATCTGACCTTTAAATTCGCCTCCGGCGGCGACTGGTGGTTTCACGCCAGGGGCATCCCCGGTTCCCACGTAATTTTAAAAGCCGACGGAACACAGGAAATTCCCGATACCGCCTTTGAGGACGCCGCGCGCCTTGCCGCGTACTATTCCAGAGGACGGAATCAGGATAAAGTCGAAATCGACTATGTTCAGAAAAAACAGGTTAAAAAGCCTGCCGGCGCAAAACCCGGATTCGTCGTGTATTACACCAACTATTCCATGATGATGGATACGGATATCTCCCGCCTGACGCTCCTGGAAGAATCCTGAAGTCAGCGCACCAAATGAAGCTTTCTTGCAAGCGCAAGGAGGCTTCTTCCTTTTGGAAGACCAAGAATCTCTTTTTCCGACAATCCGCCGAATTTTATTACCAGAACAAAATATACGGGCAGCGCGGTAAAAATAGCCGCTGCAAGACAAATGGTGTTGGAGGAAACCAGAAGCTTCAGTCCGTAGTACACTCCCCATGCGGCCGCTCCCATAAATAAAGACGCCATAAACGGGATTACATAGGTCCGCATCCACTCCTGTCTGTAATTTAAGTGTTTTTTAATGGAATGTCCGTTTAAGAAACACATCACCGCAGAATAGACAATATTGGTCACCGCCAAAGCATATACGCCCATATCCGTAAACAGCAAAAGCACCACAAGCACCAGCGTCTGCAGGATCAGGGCAATGCCTGCGTTAATCACCGGTATATTCACCTTCCCGATCCCCTGTAAAACCGAATTGGTCAAAGTGGAAAGAGAATAAAATACAACCGATACCGCCAAAGCCGTCAAAAGCATCGACGCCATATCCAGTGATTGTCTCTGCGGAAACAGCAGCTGCGTTACCGGCTTTGCCAATACTCCGATTCCCACTGCCGCCGGAATTGCAATCAGCATAGTGCTCTTAATTGCCTCCGCCACACTTCTTTTTGCCTGTTTCAGTTCTTTCCTCGCATAAGAGGCTGCAATCCCCGGCAAAACCGCCGACGCCATGGCAGAAGCCAACGCAATCGGAATATTGGAAATCACCACCGCTTTTCCTCCGTAAATTCCATATAACGTATAAGCTTCCGCCTCGGTCAGCTTCCGTACCCCCATCATAATCTGCGTATAAATCGTCTGATTCAGCGATGTGGTGGAATTATAGATAGCCGTGCTCAGAATAAACGGCGTAACCACAGAAAGCAGCAGCTTCAAAATATCTTTGTAAGAATCCGCTCCGGCGCTTCTGTCCCGTTCTACCCTTCTCAAAATCATTTTCCGGTTCAGCAGATACATACCGTACATAAAAAACAATGCGATCAACACGCCGACTCCGGTGCCCAATGCGCTTCCCGCCGCACCGTACACGGCATGCTTCGTATTCCATTCCTTCTGACTGTCCGTTAAAAGGTCATCCGTATCATGGTCCGTACTGCCAGGCAATTTCGTTCCCGTATCATCTTTTGAACCGGTTTCGTTTCCCGACACAGACTCGTTTCCCGACACATTTCCGGACACCGTTCCGTTGTCCCCTCCTTCATAAATTCCCAGAACATCATTTATCTCTCCGGGCGTATCGGCCTGACTGCCGCCGGAAATAAATCCGCTTTTTTCAAAGACAACCTGACCCGTATCGGTATCAACCTTGTACACGTTCATACTGCCAAGCGCAATATGAATAAACAGACAGGCCGCCCCAATGCTGATCAACGCATTCAGGATCTGTTCCAGAATCTGCGAAGCCGAAGTCTGAAGCATCGAGCGGTGCGCCTGAAAATAACCGCGGAGCACCCCCAAAAGTCCGGAAAAAAAGATGGTAGGAGCAAAAATTTTCAGAACCATGGCGGCCGAACCCTTAACCAGGAGATGCCCGAAAAAGAAAACGAACAAACTGGCGGCTCCGCCCACCCCGATCACATACCATAAGGAACATATAAAAATTCTGTGCGCGTTCCTGTATTCCTTTACCGCAAGCTTCTGCGCAATTACCTTGGAAACGGCCGCCGGTATGCTGTAAGAAGAAATCAGCAGAATAATCGTATAAATATTAAAGGCCGAAGTATAGTAGCCGTTGCCCTCATCTCCGATAATGCCCGTAAGGGGTCCACGATAAAGCAGCCCTATTATACGGCTGATAATTCCCGCAGCCGCTAATATGCCTGCCTGCATAATCGTACTGTTTTTTACTCTTTGCCTGCCGGTCTGATCTGCCATTATTTCTCCCACAATCAAGCCGCCGAATCAAACAAGAACAGACGGAAACAGAGTCCCGTTTCCGTCCGAATCCTTATCCTATCAGCCAGTCATACATTTCCTGATACTTTTGTGCCGATACATGCCAGGAGAAATCCGCCGCCATGGCACGATCCACAATCTTATTCCATTCCCGCTTCTTATCATAAAAGATACGCTCCGCATAACGGATGCATGCAAGCATTTCATGGGCGTTATAATTGGTAAAGGTAAAGCCCGTACCCCTGCTCTCATACTCATTATATGGTTCAACGGTATCCTTTAGACCACCCGTCTCCCTTACAATGGGTACCGTACCGTACCGAAGGGACATCAGCTGGCTTAGGCCGCAGGGTTCAAAAAGGGAAGGCATCAGGAACGCATCACAGGCAGCATAAATCTTGTGAGACAAATCCTCGGAATAAAAAATATTGGCAGAAACTTTATGATTATATTTCCAGTCAAAATGCCGGAACATATTCTCATACCGCTCTTCACCGGTTCCAAGCACGACGAACTGAATCCCGTCCTGACAAAGCTCATCCATCACACAGGCAATCAGGTCCAGTCCCTTCTGGTCCGTCAGTCTGGATATCAGGCCGATCATCATGCACTTATCATCCACCGGAAGATCCAGCTCCTGCTGAAGCGCACGCTTATTTTTTACTTTTTCCTTCCGGAAGTTGACCGCATTATATTTATTAACGATGTAAGGGTCCGTCGCCGGATCAAACTCTTCGTAATCAATTCCGTTCACAATACCTCGCAGGTCTTTGCTTCTTGCACAAAGCAGCCCGTTCAGGTTCTCTCCGTAAAATTCGGTCTTAATCTCCTGCGCATAGGTGTCGCTCACCGTCGTAATGGCATCCGCAAATACAAGACCGCCCTTTAATAAATTGGCGTCTTTAAACGCCTCCAGCTTATCCGGCGTAAAATAATAATCAGGCAATCCCGTAATCGCCTTCACTTCCTTAATATCCCATTTGCCCTGGAACTTCAGGTTGTGAATGGTCATTACCGACTTGATTCCCCGGTAAAAATCGCCCCCCTGAAAACGTTCCTTCAGGTAAACGGGAATCAATCCTGTCTGCCAGTCATGGCAGTGAATCAGATCCGGCCTGAAACCGATCACCGGTAAAACGGAAAGCGCAGCCTTGGAAAAAAACGCATACTTTTCTATTTCAAATAGAGCGTTATCTCCGTAGGGCTTAAACCCGCCAAAATACCGTTCATTATCAATAAAATAATAATGAATTCCGTCCACCACCGATTCAAAAATACCCACATATTCGTTGTGTCCATGGATATCCATGTAAAAATTGGTGATATAGTTTAACCTATCCTTCATCTCCTGCTTCATACAGGTATACTTGGGTAATATTACCCGGACATCGTAGTAATTCCGGTCAATACATTTGGGAAGAGAACCTACCACATCAGCAAGTCCTCCCGTTTTAATAAAAGGAACACCTTCCGAAGCAACAAATAAAATATTTCTCATCGCCGTCCTCCAAACATTAAAATTGTGCCGAAAACTTCTGCTGTTATTATACACCAATTATGCCATGTTTGAAAGATGTTTTTGGAAAATCCTTCTTCCGTCCTGATTTTTACTCCCGGTACAGCAAACGGATTTTATCCGCAATCAAAGCAATAAATTCCGAATTGGTGGGTTTACCTTTTCCAGTATTAATCGTATATCCAAACAAAGAATCCAGCGTTTCCATACGTCCCCTGCTCCATGCCACTTCAATGGCATGGCGGATGGCTCTCTCCACGCGGCTGGGCGTTGTTTCATATTTTTTCGCAATGGTAGGATATAATACTTTTGTAATACAATTAAGCATCTCATTGTTGCTGACCGAAAGCATAATGGCTTCACGCAGATACTGATACCCTTTGATATGAGCCGGAACCCCGATTTCATGAATCATATCCGTTACATCCTTCTCCAGATCCCTGACCCGGGGCGCAGCCGTATCTTTTTTGGCAGACACCGCCTGTACTTTATCTTTCTGTCCCGACGGAACGGTAATCATGATTTGAAATTCCTTATCCGTATTCATCAGCTCATTCAGCATCCTGTATACTTTCTCATTATCCTTTGTTGCGCTAAAACTTAATTGTTCCATAAAAATTCCTCCATTGCTGCACATTTCGAATGAATTCCCGAAAAAAGGTAAATTGCTTCCAGATTTTCTCAGGAATCGTTAGTATTGATTATAAGATATTGGGGAATTATGGTTCAATATGTAGTTATCGCGCAACCGGTCAATATTCGACAATTCCATTTTATTCCAGACGCATTTTCACGCACATGCCGCCGGCATCCGCTTCTATATCCGCCATACTTCCGGTTATAAGCGGCATCATCGGCGGCAGGTGGCCCAGATCCGCATCCATAACGATGGGAACCTGATATTTTTCCAGAATACCCAGTACCGCCCTGTAAGTATCAAGTCCCATCATTTCCTGTCCGAAACACAGCGGACGCCCGAAAATGAAGCCTTTAACGTGTTTAAACCAACCGGTATGCTCCAGCTGCCACAACGCCCTTCTTATATCGAAAACGTTTAAATCACAGGACTCCATAAACCAGACGATTCCGTCCTCTTTGTAACGCATCGCAAAATCCGACACCCGGTCATACACGGTTCCTGCCAGAGTACACAGGATATCCAGGCACCCTCCTAAAAGCCGTCCCGAAAACCGGACCGGTTCGTTATCCGTTAAAAGAGTACCGCCCCGATAGCATTTCCTGACCACCGGTTCCGTCAACTGGTACGGAACGAGCGGATGTTCCTCATCTTTTGCGGATTCCTTCTCCCATCGGTCATACCCGCGCAGGATAAGCTTCTCTCCCGTCAGAACCTGAAACGCGTCGTCGATCGACGTATGCCACGGTTCCATGCCGAAAGCCGGCGCACAGGGTCCGTAAACAGCCGCCGTATCACACAGCGTCGGCAACAAAAAGGTCAGATTCGTATTATCCGAATATCCCATGTACCACTTTGCCGGATTTTCTTTTATGGCTTCAAAATCTACAAAATCCAGAATTTCACACATCAGTTCGCCGCCGCCGCAGGAAATCAGGCAGTCCGTATCCGCACTCTTAAAAAAATCATTCAGTTCCTGTCCGCACTTCTGCGGTGTATTACTGATCCCGATCCCTTCTCCTTTCCGGCTGTTCGGCCCCTCTTTTAAGAAATACCCTTTTTCCAGAAATTTCTTTTCGGCGTTGTCAAATCCGCTCCTGTACGGTTCTATATTACATCCGAAAGACGGCGCTGCAAATCCGATTGTCCCTCCGGGCTTTAAAAAATCAGGATACCGCATCACTTTGTTCCTCCTTACTGTTTTGTGCTTGTATCATACCTTTGAATTCGTGAAAAGTCAATCTGTCCTTGTGCTTTGCGACAGATTTCGCTATAATGAAAAAGCAGATTCAAAGCAAGATTGGGGGAACATTATGATCAAGACAGAAATAAACGAAATCAAAAAACTTTTTACCCAGAGCAAATGCTCCATAACACGCATCTGCGGCTGCTATGTTGACGGCGAAAAAAATAAAAAAGCCGAATTAAAGGAAGCTTTTCTCGCCCTTCCTGAAGAAGATATATTTAAATATTTTGAAATTTTAAGAAAAACCCTTTCCGGTACCCCCGGCAAAAACTTAATTAACATGGAATTTCCTCTTGCCGCGGAAAATGACGGCGGAACACAGGAACTATTGCTAAAGCTGCGCGACAGCAAATTGAAGGACGACACGCTTTTGGACGCCTTTTACGACAAAATCATCGAATCCTACGATTACCCCTCGAATTACCTGATTCTTTTAATCCACGACGTTTATGACATCCCGGGGAAAACGACGGACGGAATTATGATGGAAGACGCCTCGGATGAGGTATATGAATATATCCTGTGCAGCATCTGTCCCGTAAATCTTTCCAAACCCGGCCTTTCCTACAACAGTGAAACCAACACTTTCCAGAACCGGATTCGGGACTGGATCGTGGATATGCCCGAAACCGGCTTTTTATTCCCCGCCTTTAACGACCGGGGCAGCGATATTCACAATATCCTCTTTTATTCCAAAGACGCCGACGATCTTCACGACACGCTGGTAGAGCATGTGCTTGGCTGCGTCCTGCCCATGACCGCCGGCAGCCAGAAGGAAACCTTCCAGGTTCTGATCGAGGAAACGCTTGGCGAAGACTGCGCTTACGAAACCGTTAAAAACATTCACGAAAAGCTAAGCGAAATGGTAGAAGAACACAAAGACGTGCCCGAACCCCTGTCGCTGAATAAGCAGGAAGTTAAATCGCTTCTTGCGGACAGCGGCGTAGACAACGAAAAACTCGAAATGTTCGATCAGTGCTACGACGCCACAGCCGGCAGCGAAACCTCTCTTCTGGTAAACAACGTATTTAATTCCAGAGCGTTTGAAGTAAAAACGCCGGACGTCTCTATCAAAATCAACCCGGAGCGGCTTCATTTAATTGAAACCAAAAACATCGACGGACGCGCCTGTCTCGTGATCGAGATCAACGACCAGATCGAATTAAACGGAATCCCCCTCAAACCGCTTGGGATTTGAGGGGGATTCCCCTTTTTTACCATTCTTTAAAAGCTTCTTAACCTGTCTTCCCTGTCATCCGGCGACTTATCGATTTTGAGAATCTTCACATAATACCCGAAATTCTGATTAACCTGCACCCAAACCCGGTCGCCCTCCTTATGCCCCAGCAAAGCCTTGCCAAGCGGCGATTCCGTACTGATCAGGCCTTCCAGCGAATTTCCCCGAACCGTTGTGACGATGCGGTAATTCTCCACAGCCTGATCCTCTTCTATTAATACCTCCACGGCGTTATTGACCCCCACTTCATCTTCTTTCGAGGTATCGTCGATAATCTCCGCCGTTTTAATCATTCTTTCCAGATAACGGATACGGCCTTCATTTCTGTTTTTTTCCCTCTTTGCGGCATAATACTCAAAGTTTTCGCTTAAATCCCCATGTGCCCGGGCTTCCTTTACCGCTTCTAAAAGTTCCTTGCGTTCCACAAGCTTACGGTGCTCTATTTCTTCTTCCATTTTCCGAATGTCGCTTCTTGTCAGCTGATTATGCATAAGATACCTCACTTCTGTCAAAATCTATGTTTCATGCCATATGGATAAATTATCCAGGTATTCTCCCCTTACCGCAGGCACATAAAAAGTTCCGAATACTTCACGTTCCTCTTCCGGTTCACAGCCCTCTTCCAGTTCTTTTCTCTGCTCATCGGATAAGCGGATCAGAAAACAGTAATAGGGAATTAAAATATTGCTTCCGTCGTTCCGGTAAACCAGTTCTCCCTTGATGACTTCTTCCTCCCCCGGAAAATCACCCGGAACATTTGTAAAATACCGGCCTTCGTTTAAAAGCTGTCTTGCGTTCTCTTCCCTGATTACGGGATAGTTGCCCAAGGATTCCATATCCTTTATGTCCGTCTGATAAACGCATAAAATTTCTCCGCCGTCATTAAAAATAACCGCCGTTTTATTGAGGCAGTACTGAAATAACGTATCCTGTTCCTTTTCCTTTTCGCGGTAAAAAACCGCTTTATACAGATTCGTCCCGCTTTCTGTGTCAAATCCCAGGCCGCAAAACGCAAAACGATTATATTCTTCTTCCATCAAATCCTTCTGTTGGTCTTGAAGGTATACGGCCAGTGTCTCTCTTCCTTTTTGATTTTCTTCTTCCAGGGAAAAATCCAGCATAACAGCCGCAGGAATCCGTTCATTTTCCGTCATTCCCGCTTCTTTCAGTTCCTCCTCACAGGGCAGCGTCCCCTGTCCTTTTTTCCGATATACCGGGAACAAAATTTCCTCTTCGGAATTTTGCTTATATTCCGGTTCCGTCCATGGATTCTGGTCCGTCAGCTCCGCCTCGGATAACGCCCAGAAAATTTCGGGGCGCCCGTCCATGTTCCGATACGTATCTTCCAGCCGCAGCACCGGCAGATCCAAATCGCCTTCCGCAACCGGCTGTTCTTTCGTAACTCCCTGATAAATACAAATACCGACGACAAACACCGCCAAAACGGTTAAAAGAATATTCCAGAATATCCGCTCTTTTTTCATAATCGTTACAAAACCCTTCTCTCATTCCGGCTCTATTTTACTTTTCGGGCGCCGCATATTTCCTGAAATTGTTCAACCGGTACGGCCGGACTGTATAGATAGCCCTGATACAAAAGACACCCCGTTTCTTCCAATACTCTCTTTTGTTCTTCCGTTTCCACATACTCTGCAAGAACCCGAATACCGAAATTATGGGAAAGTTCGGTAATGGACGCTATAATGTCACGGCTTCTTGAATTCGTAAGTATATCCCGGCTTAATCCTCCATCAAGCTTCACCATATCAAAAATATTGGTCTGCAGATATTTAATGGAAGTGCTTCCCATGGAAAAATCATCGATTGCAAGAGAATAACCCATCTCTTTTATACGGGTAAGCCTCTGTGTCAGCTCATCATCAAAATTCAAGGCCGCCTGCTCGGTAATTTCGACGCAAATACGGGTACTATAATGGGGATAGCGGTCTCTTAATTCTCTCAAAAACAGCTCAAATCTTTCACTCTGTATCGTGGTCCCCGTCACATTAATTGATATTTTGGCTTCTTTTCCGATTACGTCTACAAGAGACTCCATATCCCGGACTACCGCCCTGAAAACGCCTTCTTCCAATTCTTCTAAAACTCCGGCTTCTTCGGCAAGCCTTACTATCAACGGCGGATATACCGTACCGTAAGACTGCGTTTCCCACCGAAGAAGCGCTTCGGCTCCCACACAATTCCCTTTCCGGTCAAACTGCGGCTGATAAAACAGCCTCGGAAGCTGTCCGCCGATTTTAAAACGCAGTTCCTCCGCAATTTCCTTGGCAACTTCCCCGGAATAATTCCGAAGCGTCAGTAATTCAACGGGTTTGTCTTCCACCTCGCTTTTTCTTAATATATGTAAAAGTTGATCCATCTTTTTGGAAGAATCCTTATTCTTCTCATATTCATAGATTTTGATGAACGGACAGTATATCATTACGCCTGCCAGTACGTTTATGATCTGCAGGACCGCTCCCGCCGCCGATCCGGTGGCCAGATATCCGCTGAGGATAATCGGCGTCGTCCACGGTACCTGCTGCGTTACAACAGGAACGAGATGCAGCTGCACCGCAAGACCGGCAATTAAAATCTGAACTACGGGAGTCGCCAGAAAAGGAATCATCATAATCGGATTAAATACGACGGGAAGTCCGAACATCATAATTTCATTAATGTTAAATATCATGGGCAGCGCCGAATACTTTGCCAGCCTCCGGTTCCCCCGCCTCCTGCCAAAGAGCAGAATGGCAAGCAGCAGGCTGAGCGTTCCGCCGCTTCCCCCCATCAGAGCAAAAACATCGTAAAAGGTCTGACTGTATATTTCCGTAGGCTGCGCGCCTGCCTCCAGCAGCTGCCTGTTGATTTCGATTCCCGGCATAAAAATGTTCACCGTTACCGATTCCAACACATTATCTCCGTGAATTCCGAACATCCACATCACGTTTGTAAGGCATAAGTACAAAACGGTAGTTCCCAGAGAACGGCCCATTCCGCTGAAAATATGTGTCAGTACGTTTGAAAACAACATATTAAATCCGGTTACATGGAAAAATTTGACCAGAATCAAATTGAAAACGGCAAATAAAAGGGAAATAATTACTATGGGAAAAAGCATGGCAAGAGATCTGTTAAATTCTCCGTCGGCTCCGTCCGTATACAGCCTTAATGAACCCGTCATAGCTTTAATCAGAGAGCAATACAACGCAGAAGCGGACAGTGCGCAGACAATGGCCGTAAACAACCCCTGAGCCCCCAAAACGCCGATGGAAAAACCTTCCTGGAACATGCCTGCACAGATACAGAAACTAATGAGCGACGCAAACAGCGAGCCATAGCTGAACGACTTGTCCGGCAGCCTTTTTCCGGTATAACTGACAGATATGGATATTGTCAGATATACCGCCAGAAAACCGACTGTCGCACCATATAAAAATACAAATATATCCGCCAGAAAACCGCCGCCGAAATTACTGATGAAATCCTGGTAAACAGGTATCGGCAAAGACCGGAATAAAATTGAAAAAGAACCGATCATTAAAACCGGTATAATCATAACCAACCCGTCTCGAATACTTTGCAGCGCTACGCAGTTTTCCGTTTCTTCATAGATTTTTTCCAATGCCCCTGCGATACTCTTTTTTCTTATCATAATCGTTCCCCGCCTTTTACTAATGGACTAACATATTTTCAATGAAAATCCCGTACCCCTTCGCCGCATCCTGCACCAGTACATGCGTAACCGCTCCGATAATCCGTCCGTCCTGTATAATCGGCGCTCCGCTCATGCCCTGTATAATGCCTCCCGTCTTTTCCAAAAGACGGGAGTCTGTAATCTCAAGTAATATTCCCCTGTTTACATTATCGTCATTCAAATGCAAACCGGTAATCTCTATATCAAAATAATCCGTATATCCGTCAACCGTGCAGATGATCTGGGCTTTTCCTTCCTGGATTTCCTGCTTTAAAGCAATAGGCATGGACTCTCCCGTAATCTCTTCCAGAAGACTGGAATTACCCACACCAAAGATCCCTTCCGGACTGTTGGTTGTAATTCTTCCTAATATATTTTCTTCCGAATAATCAATCAGCCCCGTCATCTCACCGGGAGTTCCGCTCATTCCCTTACGAATGGCAATAATATCCGTGTGGTAAAGTGTCCCGCTTTCCAGTTCAAGAAGCTCGCTGGTATCCACATCATTAATTCCATGTCCCAAAGCGCCAAAGCTCCCTCTCTCATCTAAAAACGTCAGGGTTCCCACACCCTGCGCATTGTCACGAATCCAGATTCCCAGTTTATATTCCCCGTTTTCGTTTAACTCAGGAAGACATTTTACTTCAAAAATCTCGTCTTCCCGCTTCACCGTCAAAACCAGTTCATCACCGCCGGATTCCGCAATCGTATCCATAAATTCGGCTTTGCTTTTCACTTCCCTGCCATTTACCTTTAAGATGTAGTCTCCGGTTTTTAAAAGATAACGGGAAGGGGAAATGTTAGCGCCGGCAGCGTTTTTAAATTCTCCCACTCCGATTACCAAAACGCCTTCCGTCTTTACATAGATTCCGATGGGAATCCCCGCCGGGATCAGTGTTTCATCCTCTATAACCTGCACTTCCACCTGCTTTAGAGGAAGAAAACCGAATAGCTTAAGCTGCAGCCGGTATGTTTCCGGATACAGCGCAAATAACGTTACGCTCCTGTGCATTTCCATACTGACCGAACTCTTCGGAATATCCGAATCCGGCCGTTCGCTTACGGCTATCGCTTCCGGGTATTCAATTTTTCTGGTAAATTCTCCGGTTACGGGAACGCCAAAATCAATCGTCTGTTCCGTTCCGGCCCGTATCTTCAAATTCCCCGGCACCGAAGTGTAACAAACATAATATCCGGTAACCAGCAAAAGCAGAATACTGCACACAAAACTGACTGCTAAAAATTTCTTATATCGTCTAACTCTGACTTCGTCCATGTTCGATCATCACTTTCCGTTATGCAACATTGTTTCCCATAGTATGTGATGATCTTCCAATTTTAAATTAGTATTGTTTTGCTTCTTTTGCCAATTTTTTCATTTCACAGGCATTTTGCAGCGCCGCTTCCGTCATTTCCCCGCTTCCAAGAAGTCTCGCAATTTCCCGGATACTGTTTTCCTCATCCAGAAACTGAATCTGCGTAGATGTGCTGACGCCGTCGCTGTTTTTTTCTATTTTAAAATGCGTATCGGCCATGGAAGCAATCTGCGGCAAATGCGTAATACTGATTACCTGATGTGCATTCCCCAGAATTCCCAGCTGTCTGGATACCTGCCATGCGGTTTTACCGCTGATGCCCGCATCGATTTCGTCAAAAATCAAAGTATCGATCGTATCTTTTTTTGCAAGTACCGTCTTAATGGCAAGCATGATTCTGGATAACTCGCCTCCGCTTGCAACCTGGCTTAAAGGCCGGATCCGCTCTCCCGGATTGGTGGAAATCAAAAATTCCACCTCGTCGTATCCGTCGGTTCCCGGCATTTCCTTTTGTTCCACCGAAATTTCAAACCGTACCGTCAGAAAGCTTAACTCTTCCATCGCAAGGCGCATTTTATCCGCCAGTATGCCGGCGGCTTCCCGTCTGATTAAAGATGCCTCGCCGCATTTCTCCAACAGCTGTTTATATTGTTCACCGCTTTGTCTTTCAAGTTCTTCTCTGTATGCGTCATAATCGGCAAGCCTTTCAAGCTTTTCCTGCTGCTTTTGTCCGTACAACAGTATTTCCTCAATTGTCTGCCCGTATTTTCCCTTTAAATGATTAATCCGGTTCAACCGTTCTTCCACTTTTCCGAATTCGGAAGGATCCATTTCCAGATCTCCCATATAACCTGCCGCCGAACGGTTAAAATCATTCAGCAGATTATCAATTTCAGAAAGTTCCTCTTCAAACTGCGACAGCTTTGGATCAAACCCGGCTACGCCGCGCAATTCTCTTAAGGCTCTCGAAAGAAGCGCTCCCGCTGCATTTTCTCCGTCGTATCCCGTAAGAAAAGCGCAGGCCGACATGGCCTCTCCAATCCGTTTCAAATTATTCATCTTATGGTAATCCAGTTCCAGCTGCTCGTCTTCTCCGGGTTTTAAAGAAGCTTCCGCGATCTCTCCGGCTTCAAATTCCGCAAGAGCCGCCGTTCTTCTTTTTTCTTCTTCATCCATGGAAGTAGTCTGAAGTTCCCGTACCGTAGACTGCCATGCATGATAAAGCCCGGAAATTTCTTCTTTGACCCGGGTTAACGATTCCCCCGCATATGCATCCAGAATCTCCATATGCTTTTTCTTATGAAGCAGAGACTGATGCTCATGCTGTCCGTGAATATCGATCAGCAATTCGGCAAGCTCTTTTACCTGCCGTGTGCTCACCGGTTCCCCGTTAATCCGGCAGATACTCCTGCCCGGCTGAATTCTGCGGCTGATACAGACCGAATCATCCTCGGCCGGCAGATCCAGTTCCTTCAGTTTCCGACGTACCTTTTCATCCTCGGCCTGGAACAGAAGCTCTACCAAGGCAAAATCCGCGCCTTCCCGAATCATCTCTTTTTCCGCCTTTGCGCCCAAGGCCAGATTGATGGAACCGATAAGCACCGATTTCCCGGCGCCCGTCTCTCCTGTCAGAATATTCAGTCCCGGCTCAAAAAACACTTCCGCTTCATCGATCAAAGCAAGATTCTTCACGTGTAAACTCAGTAGCATAATATAACTCCTTCTATCTCTCCCTATGTTCTCCCCTGTCAGAGCATGCTACATAATAAGCTCAGCTTTCCAGAATCTGACGGATTTTTTCCATGAGAGCAGGCGTATCCTCCGCAGTCTTAAGCGCGATCATAATGGTATCGTCTCCCGCGATAGACCCTACGACTTCGGGCTGCTTTAATGCATCGATCGCTGCCGCCACAGCCATTGCCATACCGGAAACCGTCTTTACCACCAGGATATTCTGCGCCTGATCCATGGAAATAAAACCTTCCTTCAACACTCTGTTGTATTTGTCATTCAGATACGCGTCCTCCTGGCGCAGCACAACATAATGCTGCTTCCCCTCTTCATTCGCAACTTTGGAAAGCTTCAGTTCCCTGATATCCCGGGATATCGTCGCCTGTGTGGCAATAATTCCCTCTTTATGCAGTAATTCCGTCAGCTCTTCCTGTGTCTCCACATCATGATTTTCTACGATCTCAATAATTCTGCGCTGTCTTACTCTTTTCATCTTACCCTAATCCTCCATTTTCTTATGCAACACTTCAAGGAAACTTACCCGGCTCAGTTTTATAATTCTGGTCACCTGATCGGAACGCCTGATCCGAATCCGGTCTCCGGTGGAAAGCTCCATATTATGGCCGCCGTCGAACGCCACTTCCACGGTCTGTCTCCTTCCGTCCCGGTCGGCTCCCACACCGATTACAATCTCATCCTCAGAAGCCAATACGATACTCCTGGAATGAAGCGTATGCGGACAAATCGGCGTCATCAAAAGAATTTTCGCTCCCGGTTCCACAATCGGACCGCCTGCCGACATATTGTATCCGGTAGAACCCGTAGGCGTTGCCACCAAAAGTCCGTCCGCGCCATATCGGTTTAAAAACTGACCGTTTACGGTAATATCAAAATGAATAATCTGAAGAGGTCCCTTTCTGGTCAGGACAATATCGTTTAATGCATATTCGTCAGGCATCCATCGGCCGTTCTTTTCAACTCTTCCGGTCAGCATCATTCGCTCTTCAATTGTATATTCTCCCGAAAGAAGCTGTTTTAACGCATCTTCGATATTTCCCCGCTCAACCTCCGCAAGATACCCAAGGGTTCCCAAATTCACGCCCAGCAGCGGCAGTTTCCGGTCCATGGTATCTCTTGCCGCCTGAAGCAGGGTGCCGTCGCCGCCCAAAACGAGAACGCCGTCCACATCTTCGGGAATACGAGCACTGTCCGTATAGCGTTCCGTTTCCTGCCCGTCCATTCTGTTCACACGTACGCTGCACCGCTTACCCGCATTTTCAAGGAAACGGGTAATCTGCCCGGTTACCTCAGATCCCGGATCTTTATTCTCATTGGTAATGATAAAAAAATGCTCCATCTTAATCTCCATGCCCGCCTTTGCTTTTTATGAACACAGATCCTGATGGGCCAGTTTTACAACCGAATCAATCCGTTCCTGCCATAAACTGCCCTGTGAAATTCCGCTTCGTTCCGCACGCATCTGTTCCGATACCTTTTCGGCTTCCGCCTCCGAAATTTCTTCCCGCTCCTTGCTTAAGAGCGGATCTTTTTGTATAAAAAGCAAATATTCGATATTTCCCTCCGGTCCTTTGATGGGAGAATAATCCAGCTCCAGAGGTTCAAATCCGATCCACGCGGCAAAATCCAGGATCTTTTCAATTACTTCCCGATGCACCGCCGGCTCCCGGACTACCCCTTTTTTCCCCACCTTGTCGCGACCGGCCTCAAACTGCGGCTTTATGAGGCACACCATCTGCCCGGAATCCTTCAAAAGATTTCTCGCCGGTATCAAAATTTTGGTCAGCGAAATAAAGGATACGTCCACCGACGCAAAATCCGGCGTTTCTTTTATATCTTCTTTCCGCATATAACGGAAATTTGTTTTTTCCATGCACACCACTCTGGGATCGTTACGCAGCTTCCAGGCGAGCTGCCCGTGTCCTACGTCTACAGAATAAACCATTCTGGCCCCGTTTTGCAACATGCAGTCCGTAAAACCGCCCGTAGAAGCCCCGATATCCATACAGACCTGATCCCGTACCTCAAAGGGAAACTGCTTTAACGCTTTCTCCAGTTTCAGTCCGCCCCGGCTTACATAGGGCAGCGCCCGTCCTCTTATTTCAATGCGGCTCTTTTCCTCATCAAATACGGAGCCTGCTTTATCTTCCCGCTGTCCGTTTACAAACACCTCGCCGGACATAATAAGCGCTTTCGCTTTTTCTCTGGATTCGGCATGTCCCTGTTTAACCAGTAATACATCCAAACGTTCTTTCATTCCGTTAACCTGCTTTATAAAACATTTTTTATTTTCGCGACAATGCTTCCGGCGTCAATTCCCACTTCCTTCTTCAACACCTCCACATTACCGTGTTCCACATACGCATCGGGGATCGTAACGGAAAGAAACCGGCGCTCCGGCGTTTCCTCTCCCAGAAATTCCCGTACCTTTTCTCCAAAACCGCCGCTGGCCACATTCTCCTCCATGGTCACAACCAGTCCGTGATCCCTTAACGCTTCCCGGATCAGTTCTTTGTCAACAGGCTTTACAAACCGAACATTGACAAGGCTGCAGGAATGTCCTTCCTGTTTCAGACACTGCCTGACTTCTTCCCCTGTCTTCACCATACTTCCCACCGCAAACAAAAGAATTTCTTTCTCCTTGTAAATCCATTCGCTTTTTCCGTACTCGATTGCCGCCCGGTACTCGGAAAGTCCGGCATATGCCTCTCCTCTTGGATAGCGTATCGCAACAGGCCCCCCGAAATTCACGGCAAATTTCATCATATCGGAAAGCTCCCATTTGTTCTTGGGCGCCATAATACACATGCCCGGTATGGACGATAAATAGGATAAATCAAAAATACCCTGATGGGTTTCTCCGTCGCTTCCTACCAGCCCGGCCCTGTCTATGCAAAAGACCACCGGAAGATTCTGAATGCAAACGTCGTGAAGTATCTGATCGTACGCTCTTTGCAAAAAGGACGAATAAATTGCAACAACGGGAACCATTCCTCCCGCCGCCAGTCCCGCTGCAAATGTCACCGCATGCTGCTCCGCAATACCTACATCAAAAAAACGGTCGGGATACATATTATGGAATCTTTTTAAGCCCGTGCCATCCGGCATCGCAGCCGTAATAGCCACTACCCGTTCGTCCCTTTGTCCGAGCTTTGTCATAACGGTTGAAAAAATATCCGTATAATTAGCAGTCGTGCGCGGATTCAAAGGCAGTCCCGTATCGATGTCAAAAGGTTCCGCCCCATGAAATCTTGCGGGATGGCGTTCCGCCGGGCGGAAGCCTTTGCCCTTTTCTGTAAGGACATGAATCAACACGGCTCCTTTCACGCGCCTGGCTTCCCGGATCACACGAACCATGCCCTGAATATCATGGCCGTCAACAGGCCCTAAATAGGTAATACCCATATCCTCAAAAAACATGCCCGGAATAATCAATTGTTTAAAACTGCTCTTGGCACGGCGGATTTTTTCTACCATGGAATTTCCCACTTTCGGAACGCCCAGCAGTTTATGATAGATTCCTTCTTTAATATTCAGATAACTGTCCGCGGTTCGGATATTATTCAGATATTTGGATACTCCGCCTACATTCTCCGAAATAGACATGTTGTTATCGTTTAAAATTATAATAAAATTCGTCTCCAGCTGAGACGCGTTATTTAACGCCTCATATGCCATTCCGCCCGTAATCGATCCGTCTCCGATTACCGAAACGACCGTGTATTTTTCTCCTTTAAGATCTCTTGCTTTTACCAGTCCAAGTCCTGCGGAAACGGAAGTGGAACTATGTCCCGTATCAAAGCAGTCGCAGTCGCTTTCCTTGCGTTTGGGAAAACCGCTCATCCCGCCGTATTTCCTTAAATTGGTAAATCCGTCTTTACGGCCGGTCAAAAGCTTATGCGTATAGGACTGATGCCCCACGTCCCAGATAATTTTATCTTCCGGAAGGTTTAAGCATAAATGAAGCGCCATCGTCAGTTCCACAGCGCCCAGATTAGACCCCAGATGCCCGCCGGTCACGCTGATTCTGCGAATCAGAAAATCTCTTATCTCCTGCGCCAGATAATCATAATCCCCCGGATTTATTTTTTTTATATCGTTAGGCTGACAAATCTGATCTAATATCATGCTAGCTCCATTCCCTCGCGCCGGACAGTACGCCGTGCCTCTCCCTATTCAGTGCGTACGGTTTATTAAAGATAATATAAGCTCCCTTAAAAAAGTACCGGAGTCCGCCGTCTCATACCTCTGCACAAGCTCTGCCGCCCGTGCGGAAAGAAGGTTTACATCCTCCTGTGATTTCTCCATTCCGAATATGGATACATACGTTTCTTTATGGTTCTTTTCATCGCTTCCGACAGGCTTTCCCATTTCTTCCTGACTTCCCGCTACGTCAAGTATATCGTCCTGAATCTGGAATGCAATTCCCACATCCCGCGCGCACTGTTCCATCTGTGTGATCTGTTCTCCGGAGGCTCCCGCCAGAAGAGCGCCTGTCATCATAGCCGCTTCAATCAGGGCCGCCGTTTTATTCTGATGAATAAACAGCAGCATTTCAGCGTTTACCGGCAGACCTTTTTTCTCCGCCTCCACGTCAACGGCCTGACCGCCCACCATACCGTAAATTCCTGCTTTTTCCGCCAGAATCCGTAAGGCCCCTGCAACACGTGCGTAACCCTGCAGATCGTCTTCATCTAACAGTCCGAAAGCGCCTGCCGCCGTCTCATAAGCATAATTAAGCAATGCGTCTCCGGCAAGCACCGCCATGCCTTCACCGTAAACAATATGGGTTGTCTTCTGCCCTCTGCGGTATTCGTCGTTATCCATGCAGGGCAGATCATCATGAATCAGCGAATATGTATGGATCATCTCAAGAGCCGCCATAAACGGCTCTACAAGCTTTCCCGTCCCTCCGAACAGGAAAAACGTCTCCTGCATCAGTAACGGCCGAAGTCTTTTCCCTCCTGCAAGGAAGCTATAATTCATGGCCTTTGCAACGCTTTTTATAAAGCCTTCTTCTTTCGGAAGATATCCGGCAATGATACGTTCCGTTTCTTTTATTCTTTTAGACAGTTCTTCCTGATTCATTTAATTAACTCCCTGATCCGTATCCTGGTTCGTTTGATTAAAAGCCGTTAATTCTCCCCCGGAAGAAATCGTTAACACCTGCTTTTCCACCCGGTCTATGCTGTCGTTGCAGTGTTTTAACAGTTTCATTCCTTCTTCATAAGCCAAAAAAGACTCCTCCAGCGTTATATCCTCGGACTCCAGCCTGGTTATCGTACCTTCCAGCCGTTCAAAAGCTTCCTCCAGAGACATTGATTCTAATTCCATTCCCGTTTCTCCTTTTTTTGCACTTCTGCCAGCAATTCTCCGTTTTTTACCTGAATCCGCAGCAGATCGTGAAGATCCACCCGGTCCACATCCCGGACGTTTCTGCCTCTCTCATCCGTAACATAGGAAAAACCCTGATTAAGCTTTTCCAAAGGGGACAGACCCTTCATTTTTTCTATATACAGCTCCAGGCCGTGCCTTTTCCCGGAAAGTTTTCGTTCCATACAATGCTGAAGCTTTTCCTCAAGCTGCAGGGCATGGGTGCGCTTCTGACGAATCCGGCTTACCGGACTCAGATACTTCAAACGCGTCCGGTACTGCTGCAGCTTATCCACCTGCCTGCCGCACTGGTTCTGCATCAGGCGCTTCAGACGCCTTTCCGTCTGCGCAAGCTTATCTTCCGCAGATTCCAGTTCAAAAACGGCCAGTTCTGCCGCGGCCGACGGCGTGGGCGCACGCAGATCCGCAACAAAATCCACAATCGTCGTATCGGTCTCATGGCCAACCGCGGAAATAACGGGAACGCTGCAGTCAAAAACAGCCTGCGCCACGATTTCTTCGTTAAAAGCCCATAAATCTTCGATGGAACCGCCGCCCCGTCCTACGATCATCACATCGACCTGCAGATTCTCGAGGGCACGGATTCCGTTCACGATACTCTGCGGCGCCTGATCCCCCTGAACGACGGCAGGATACAGAATAATCTGTACGGCACGGTTCCTTCTCCTGGTAATATTAATGATATCCCGCACCGCCGCGCCCGTAGGCGCCGTTACCACGCCGACCTTCTTTACATATCGGGGAACCGGCTTTTTGTATTCGGGCGCAAACATGCCCCGCTCCATAAGTTCTTCTTTAAGCTTTTCAAATTTTTCGTATAAAAAACCCGTTCCGTCCGGAATAATCTGCCTGGCATAAAGCTGGTATCTGCCGTCCCGCTCATACACGTCCACAGTCCCGCCGACTACCACCTGCATCCCTTCCGCCAGCCGGAACTTAAGGCCCTGACGGTTTCCGGCAAACATGACGCAGGCAATGGTTCCTTTTTCATCCTTTAACGTAAAATAAATATGTCCTGAGGAATGATACTTGCAGTTGCTGACTTCTCCTTTAACGAAAAGCGACTGAAGCATATAGTCCTGCGTGAACATATTCTTAATATACGAATTTACTTGTGCAACCGAATAAACATTCTGCATCTTTTTCATGCCGTCTCAGACGAATCTGGCAAGAACGCCGTTGATAAACGCCCCGGAACCGTCCTGTCCGAATTTTTTGGCAAGTTCCACGGCCTCGTCGATCGCCACTCCCGTAGGAATGTCCTCGTCAAATTTTATCTCATAAATACCAAGCCGTAAGATGGTTAATTCCACTTTGCCCATACGCCCGGTTGTCCAGCTTTCGGCTTTTTCATTAACCATTGCGTCGAGCTCGGGGAGCTTTTCGATAATCTTTTCGTATTTGGAAGCAATATAGGCTGCGTCCCGTTCCCCCGCCCGACATTCTTCATCTTCAAAAAACAGATTCTTCTGCTCTTCCATATCCTGAGGTTCATTAAATTCTACGCGGAACAACAGTTTAAAAATCTGTTCTCTCAGTTCGTGTCTGTTCATGTTCTTTTATCCTTTATCTTGTCTGCTGCATATGAATGCCGGCAATACGGATATTCACATCGACCACATTCAGTCCGGTCATATTCTCAATAGCGGCTTTTGCCTTTGCCTGTACTTTCTGGCAGGTAGCCGGAATATTATAGCCGTATTCCATAATCACCGCAAGATCCACGGTAACCTGCTTCTCCCGCACTTCCACCCGAACGCCCTTTGTCAGTTTGTTCATTCCTACTTTGCTCATCAGTTCATTCGTGATATTGCCCGCCATGGCGCTGACGCCATCTACTTCCGTCGCTGCAATTCCGGCAATCATCGCAACTACATCGTCCGCAATTTTAACGGCGCCGATACTTTCGTCTTCCTGTAAAACATAAGTGTTCCTGTCTGTCTCTCTCTCCATGACCATACCTCCTGCATACTGCATCTTTTTCAGTGGAATTACAAATTATTATATCAAAATACAAAGACTTTGCATAGACCCATTCTTTTTAAGTCAAAATCCAGAAACTCAAGCTGAATTGTTCATCGTTATTGGAATAGGCGATGGTTCCGTCTGTCTGACCGATATATTCAAATACCCTCTGTTCACTGATCAAAAGCTGTTTCATGCGCTCGTAAACCTCGCCGTCCGAAGCCTTCAGCGTAATATAACCGCCGTTATTCCAAAATTCCAGAGCGAATAACTGTTGCAGCAAATCGTTATTGCAGTCCGTCAGATAGACGCCCTCTTTTACGTAATAATTACAGTCCATACTGACACATTCCGGCAGCGGGACTACATTGTTCAGTATATGCGTGCGTAAAAGCTGCTGCGTTGTAACTCCCAGATAATCATAATTAATTTCGGGGAAACTTGTGATCCACTTATCTTTCTCCCCTTCTTCTCTCTGATAGGACGCGTCTCCCCACGTCGTATCCACGTAATAGTAATTTCCGTCCATTCTGACTAAATTCCAGGCATGTCCCTCCCCCTCGGATACGCTCCCGATAACAAGCGTACAGAAAACGCCTGCTTTCTGCAAAAGATACTGGGTTGCCTTGGCATACCCCTGGCAGACCGACTCTCCAAACAAAAATACGGAACAGATATTCTGATTTTCTCTGGCCGCCAGATTATACTGCGTATGATTAATCAAATATTCATATATATACTTCACTTTTTCGTAATCGGACGCATCCTCATTAAGTCCCGCAAGACATTCGTTCACGTATGCGTCGATTCCCTCCTGACACAGCGCCGCTTCCTCCGGCGTCATGGTATAGGTTCCCGATAACGCAATTTTTACGATTTTTTCACCCTGCATATAGCTGGTATACGTATATCCCTGTACGTAAAAAATTTCCGGATGATCATTAAGCACACACTGAAAAAGATCGGAGAGCCGCTCCGGATCCGTCAGGGAAATCGGCTGTTCTTCTGCAAAAGAAGCTAAAATCCCATAAATTTCGCGGTATACCTTCCGGTCGTCAGCGGAAAGACTCTGATACGCGTACCCGTCTTCCCAGGACTCCGGAATCAGTTCCGAAGCTTCCTGTTCTTCCGTCTGTTCTTCCGTCTTCTCTTCCGCAGTTCGTAAAACCGCCGCTTCATCTGCAATTTCTCCCACCGCTTCCTGCGCGGTCTCCATTCCGGCCGTGCTTTCACCGGCAGCTTTTTCATTGGAAAGATATTTCAGGCTGGCCGCACATAATATACATACGGAAACCATCAGCAATAACAGTCGCTTTTTCATGAAACCTTGTCCTACTCTCCCTGTTGCGATCTTCTTTCCTTTTAATTTTTCCCAAATTCTGAAAGAATCAATCCTTTATTTCGATCCAGCGTCATCCCGATACTCCAGGAATTGACAAACAAAAGAAGCGGATTGCCTTTCAAATCCTTAACTTTCTTCATATCCGAAGTCCCTGTCAGGGATTTTAAATCCATATCCTGATTTTCCACCCAGCGGATATGTTCGTAGGGCAGATTTTCCATCTTGATTTCCACATTGTACTCGTTCTCAAGCCGGTATTTCAGCACATCGAACTGCAGCACGCCGACGACTCCTACAATGATCTCCTCCATGCCGGTGTTAAACTCCTGGAATATCTGGATGGCGCCTTCCTGCGCAATCTGCGTAATGCCCTTTATAAACTGTTTACGCTTCATGGTGTCTACCTGGCGCACTCTTGCAAAATGTTCCGGCGCAAAAGTAGGGATTCCTTCATATTGAATATGCTGTTTGGGCATGCAGAGAGTATCTCCGATAGAAAAAATACCCGGATCAAAAACACCGATAATATCTCCCGCATACGCTTCGGTCAAAATTTTGCGCTCATCCGCCATAATCTGCTGCGGCTGCGAAAGCCGCATAACTTTATCTCCCTGCACGTGCCGTACCTCCATGGAGGCGTCAAATTTACCGGAGCAGATCCGCATAAAAGCGACTCTGTCTCTGTGGGCTTTGTTCATATTGGCCTGAATTTTGAATACAAAGGCGCTGAAATCATTTAAAACGGGATCGATCACGCCTTCTTCCGCTTTCCGCGGAAGCGGCGTTGTCGTCATATCCAGAAAATACTTCAGGAATATCTCTACTCCGAAATTGGTCAGCGCCGAACCGAAAAATACCGGCGTTAAATTTCCTCCCTGCACTTCCTTTAAATCAAATTCCGCGCTTGCGCCGTCAAGAAGCTCAATCTCGTCCCTCAGCCTGTCTGCGGCTTCTTCTCCGATTGCCGCCGAAAGGGCCTCCTGATCGGTCAGAGGGATTGCAAGGGCCTGTCCTTCTTTCGTTCCTTTTTGTGTGTCGCTGTAGGTTACGACACACTGCCGGTTCCGATCATATACGCCCTTAAATGCCTTTCCCGATCCGATCGGCCAGTTAACGGGACAGGTCGCGATCCCCAGCTCTTTTTCAATATCGTCTAACAGTTCAAAGGTGTCGTTGGCGTCGCGGTCCAGCTTATTAATAAAAGTAAAGATCGGTATTTTGCGCATCACGCAGACCTTAAAAAGCTTTCTTGTCTGCGCTTCCACACCTTTGGATGCGTCAATCACCATCACGGCCGAATCCGCCGCCATCAGCGTCCGGTACGTATCCTCCGAGAAATCCTGATGTCCCGGCGTGTCCAGAATATTAATGCAAAAGCCGCCGTACTCAAACTGCAGCACGGAGGATGTTACGGAAATTCCACGTTCCTTTTCAATCTCCATCCAGTCCGACACGGCATGCCTTGCCGTCGCTTTTCCTTTTACGCTTCCGGCCAGATTAATGGCTCCTCCGTAAAGCAGAAATTTCTCCGTAAGCGTCGTTTTGCCTGCATCCGGATGCGATATAATGGCAAACGTTCTCCTTCTTTTTATTTCGTCCGCGTAATTGCCCACGTCTTTTTCCTCCAAATTCTTTTTATTTCAGCATGGAAGCGCCTTCAAATTCCGGCGCAATGCCAAAATATTGTAACACAGTTGCCCCTATATCTGCAAAGGTTTTCCGCGTCCCCATATTCCCTGGCGCAATTTTCCTCCCATAAAGCAGAAACGGCGTATATTCCCTGGAATGATTGGTAGATACGGTATAGCCGGGATCACAGCCGTGATCCGCCGTAATCATCAGCAGGTCGTCTTCTCTGAGTTTAGATAAAATTTGCGTCAATTTCCCATCAAAATAAGTCAGCGCCTCCGCATATCCCCGGATATCGTTGCGGTGCCCGTAAAGCATGTCAAAATCTACCAGATTGACAAAACACAACCCCTCAAAATCCCGGTCCATATATTCCAGGGTACGTTCGATTCCTTCGGCATTGCCGGCAGTGTATACGTATTCGGTGAGTCCCCTCCCTGCAAAAATATCCCGGATCTTACCCACGCCAATTACGTCAAAGCCCCTGCCGCTAAGCTGATCCAGCATGGTTGTGCCGGGCGGGAGCAAAGAATAATCATGTCTTCCCGAAGTCCGTGTATACTGTCCGGAACTGCCCGTAAAGGGTCTTGCGATAACTCTTCCTACGCCATACTCGCCCGTCAGCATATCTCTTGCAATCCGGCAGTCTTTGTATAATTCTTCCAAAGGAACAATCTCTTCATGTGCCGCCACCTGAAATACGCTGTCCGCCGATGTATAAACAATAAGCTTTCCTGTTTTTACATGTTCGTCGCCGTAATCCCGAATCACTTCCGTTCCGGAATAAGGAAGATTGCAGAGAATTCCTCTTCCTGTCTTTTCCGAAAATTCCAGCAGCAGATTTTCGGGAAATCCCTGTTCAAAAACAGGAAGGGGGCTTTTTGAACAGATCCCCGCAATCTCCCAATGTCCGATCGTAGTATCTTTCCCTTTGGAAGCCTCAGTCATACGGGCATATCGGCCGACCGGCGCATCCTCCCTGACCCCGCAGCTTACCCCGTCCAAATTGAAAAGTCCCAGCCTGGCCATATTCGGCACATGAAAACAGGAGCTTGCCGCCACGCTGCCAAGGGTATTCACTCCCTCATCCCCGTAATCCGCAGCGTCCGGCATAGCTCCGATTCCAAAACTATCCAATACAATCAAAAATACTCTTTTCATCCGGTATCTCTCCTGTCTTCTCTTTTCCGTAGTATACCACAAACTGCCTCATTGCACCACTGTGCTGATAATGATATTTTCCGCGCTGATTTCTGTTTTTCTCTTAACAATATCTTCAATCTGTGCGCGCTGCGCGTCGGTAAGCTCAACGGCATTTACTACCACATCCACGCCGCTGTCGCTGATGCTGACTACTACATCCTCAAACCCCTTTGCTTCCAGCAGAATTTCCGCAGCGGTTTCTTTTTCCGCAATACCTGTCATTTGAATCATACTGTCTACGGCGGTCTGTTTCTGTTCATCCGACAAGGTGGAACTGTTGATAATATCCAGCAGCGCTTCCTTGTTTTTTGCGCGTGTCTGCTCTTTCAGCAGTTTTGCTTCGGACAGGGTTGCAATACTGTTTGTATTGGTAAAAACCGCTTCTCCGGGCACTTCCCCATCTTTCGGCGTTTCTTCATTAAGAGCTGTCTGCATCCCCACATTCAGATAATCGTCCATAATTACATCCGCATCCGCATCCAGACTTTCAATATCCGAAAGTTCCGCCGTCTGCAAATCTTCCTCCGACAAATCCAGCAGGGAGCTCAAATCATCGTCCGACACCACTTCTACCCCGTCTAAGCTTCCTGTAGTTTCTTTGTTATCTTTAATCGTATCTCCTGAAGTAGACAGGTATTCTTCCTTTTCCAGATTTGTTCCTGCAAAATTCAAATAACCTGCTACCGCAATCATAATGGCAAGCGCGGTAATCATAATCTGGTTTTTCTTTAAAATACTTTTCATGCCACTTTTCCCTTCTTTAACTTGTTTTCACTTTAACTATTTCCATTTTATTCTCCAAAACTTCCCGTTATACCTAATTATCCCTTAAATTCTTTTACGGCTTTTACGCTTACCGGTCCGTCTCTTTCATTTTAACTACCTTTATTTTGTGAGCTTCAATTCCGAATAATGCCTGAATGGCTTCCGTAATGTTATGACTGACGCTGCCGGTTCCGGCTCCCTCGCAGACTACCACAACGCCTTCTATCTGGGGACTGGCAGTTCTGATCACATAAGGCGTACTTTTTCCGGAATCGGTTTCGTAAACGGTCGTCTCACCGGAATCCAAATTATTCACCGCCCTTCTTCCTCCTTCCGAATCGGCTTCATCCGTGTTCGACCTCGTTACGGGATGATCTTTTTCCACTATTTTTTCTTCCGATGTCTTCAGTGTAATAAGCACTTCCGCCTTCCCTACCTGGTCCATGCTGGAAAGGATCTGTTTTAGTTTATTTTCCATATCTTCCGTATAATCTCCCCCAAAATCCGCCGCTTCCTCCGCTTCGTCTTTTACGCCTGTCACAAGCCCGTCCTCATCCTTTGAAACGGAATCTTTTTCCCCTGAAAAAATATCTTCCAGGAAATTCTTTTGTCCGCTCTCCTGGTTTCCGGATTTTGGTTTTCCCACGGGCAAAGCAATCACAAGCAGAAGTATACCGGATAAAATAAGTATTAATAATTGGTCCTTTTTCAGCTTTTTGCCCTGTTCCCTTTTTTCAGACAGCCAATCTTTCCACTTACTCATACCATATTACCTCTATTTCTTCCCGCCGGATACCAAGTTCCTGTTCAATCTCATTTGATAACATTTGTAATTTATTATTTTTTTCCGCGTTTTCCTCTTCTCCTTTTTCTAAAGCCGAAACTTCCGATACCGCGCCGATCTTGTCGATATGGATGCTGATATCCGACCGCGCTGCCTGCTCTTTTACATAAACGGTCCACTTTGCCGGTGTCTCTGCCGTATCAAGCCCTATATAACAAACGCTTAATTCATGTTCCGATGCTATTTTACCTATCTGTGTTTTTACTTTTTCTTCCATTTCCTTTAAAATTGTTTCTTCCCGAATGCTGTTTTCTATCTGCAGCTGCGCCATTTCCTGTTCCATATTCCCGCCGATTTCCTGAATCCGCCAATTAAAAAACGCCTCCCCGTCGCTTGAGAAAAAGCGTAAAAGCGGTACTAACAGCTGGACTAACACCATTACGCTTATTAAAAGCTTTAAATATTTTTCGTATTTGGCGGAAGGCTTAAAATGAAGCACTGCCTGCGCACAAATCATAAAAATACCGATTTGCCTGATCGTTCCCAAAAGCTCCATACTGATCCTCCTTAAAATCCCCGGTTTGTGGTAAACGCCGCTATGGCAATTAAAACAAGGAACAGGAACATTGCGGTTCCCGCCGCCCGGAACAAAAGAAAGCTTCCCTCACCTACTTTATTCGTGCACCCTACAATCCTTTTATCACTGACGATTCCCATAAATGCCGCCCCCATTTTCAGGCATCCGGCTATCAGAAAAATTTTGGCCAGCGGAACAAGGCAGACAGCCAAGAGTAAAATCATAAAAATAATCCCAATGCTGTTTTTAATTAATACGGCAGAGCCTACCATCATCTCGACGACTCCGTCAGCCACATTGCCGATTCCCGGAATCGCGGATACTATTTTTTGCAGCCCCTGGGATTTTATAGAATCTATAACAGGCGTTATCATTGTTTGAAAGACACTGACTCCCGTAATTACTCCAAGCGATGCCTTTAACAGTACGCCGATCCCTTTATGTAAAAAATCCAGCAGGATATTCAGCCGTTCTTCAGACCAGATTCCGTTTATCACCGCCAGCATAACATAGGAATAAATCAACGGCATAACAACAGCCAGCAAAACCTGTTCCACGCCGTAGATCAGAAGCAACAGCAGCTGATAACCCGCATAGGCCGTGACGACGCCGCCCGCCGCCCCCACAACCAGATAATAGGTGGGAATAAACACTTTGATAAACGTTACAATGTTTTCCACCGCGCCTCCCGCAGTCCTTGCCGCTTCCTGAAAGCACTTTAAAAGAACGGCCATCAAAAGCAGATACACAAGATAGAAACTGATATCCGCTATCTGGTGATTTTCAAAAACATCCGTAAAATGCGACAACAATGCAGATACAATTCCCAGCACAAGCAGATACAGCAATATATTCCGGATGCTCCCCACCTCATCCGCAGCGCCTCTGAGCATTCCGGAAAAACCGTCTTTTAGCGCACCTAAAATATCTCCTGTCAGAATTCTCCCGAACATGTCCTCAAAAGAAAAACCAAACTGAGGAAACATCCCGTCTATTTTTTCCTGCAGATCCGTAATATGATACTGATCCCAAAGCTTCGAAATATCAATGCTTTCTAAAATACTGGTATCCACACCGTATCTCCTTTCCTACTGCATAAACCCCTGTATATACTCCATAACGGCAAACAAAATGGGCATTCCCGCAAACATTACGGTAAGCTTGCCAAACACCTCGATCTGCCCGGCTATTGCCGAATATCCTGCGTCCTTGCAAACTCCTGCCGAAAATTCACAAAGATAGGTAATACCGACAACTTTTAACAATGTTCCCAGATAGGTCCCGCTTCCTCCCAAAAAGAGCTGCAGACTTTCCATCTGCTGCAAAACCACCTGTAACATCTGTACCGCATAGGCAAAAATAATCAGGCTGACGGCAAAGCCAATATAGAGGCTGTATTCCGTTTTCTGGCTTTTAAACTGTATTGCCAGAAGCACACCGATAATCCCGATCAACGCTACCTTTGCAATTTCCATATATACCCTCCATGATGCCAATGACCCGCGAATCTGCTTATAAAGAAAATAAGGACTGAATGGTCACAAACAATTGGTAAATATAAGGAACGATCCATGTCAGAACCAAAATCAGTCCTGCCAGCGATATCAGGAATGCGTGTTCTTCCCTTCCGCTGTGCTTGAGCACCTGGCTTAAGATTGTTACAAGAATTCCCACCGCTGCAATTTTAAATATCAGACTAACGCCCATGCTTCCTCCTTACAGCAGTACAATCGTAAGAAATATCCCGCTTATGAATCCCATACTCATGACTACCTTCGCTTTATTTTCCATATTTTCTTCCTGCTTTCTGACAGACTGCGCAAACATATCACAATATTGTTCCAAGGCCTTGATCTGCATCCGGTTATCTGCAAATCCTGTATTATGGGAAAACTGCTGAAACAATTCCCTTTCCTTTTTTCCAATCGGAACCGTCTGTAAACATTTTCCCATCTCCTGTCTCCATACCTTATCAAAAGGCAGTCCCCTGTTAGTCTTCATAATTTCGTAAATTTTAAGCAGGCTGCTCCGATACGGCTCTTCCATCCTGCCGGCAGTCATTCTGCATGCCTCCGGAAGCGTCGCCTTGGAATATGCAATTTCACTTTTTAAAAGTTCCAGAATCATTAAAAGGCTCCGCGTGTTAAATAACACCTGTTTCATATCCTCTCTGTATGCCGCTCCAAAACCCGTACATCCCATAATTACCAAAAGCGCGCCTAAAACCTTTAACATGCTTCCATCCTTTCGTCATAAATGCCGGCAACCGCCGGAATTCCGTTTCGTTTTTGTAAAACAATGTATCTTTGAAAAAAATGTTTTTCAACGGCTTTTTTCATAAACTCTTTTTTCATCATATCCGCAGGATTTTCCGCATGCAGTGTGGCCAGTATCCTGCATCCGCTGGCCATAGCCTGTCTCAAAAGCTCCAATTCTTCGTCATTGCCCAATTCATCTACGGCGAGCACTTTCGGCGCCATGGAACGAATCGCCATCATCATTCCCAAAATCTTCGGACAGGCATCCATAACATCCGTACGTATTCCCACATCATTCTGCGGAATCCCCTGAAAGCTCCCCGCAATTTCACTCCGCTCATCAATTACGCTGACGGCACATCCCTTTCCCCATGAATTTCCGTCGGAAATACACCGTATTAAATCTCGAAGCATTGTTGTTTTGCCGCATCCGGGCGGGGAAAGAATCAAAGCATTGCATACCCTTCCTTCTTTATATAGGAAAGGCAGTACGCCTTCCGCCACGCCCCGGACCTGATGGGCAATACGGATATTCATATAGTGAACATGTTTCAGATACCGCATTTTCATTCCGTTCTCCAGCACAGCCTGTCCCGCCAGTCCGATCCGGTGGCCTCCCGGCACGGTAATGAATCCCTGGCGGATTTCATCCTCAAACGCATAAATCGAATAATTACATATGTGATTTAATATATCCGTTACCTCTTGTCCCGATATGGTACAAGCATTTTTTACATCTTCCCCGATTCCTCCGTCTTTTTGCAGAAACATTTCTTTTCCTTTTAAAACAAAAATAATCGGAAGCTCCGCGCGCAGGCGGATTTCCTGTAAAACGGATGCATATTGTACGCACAATTTAAACTTCTCTCTTAAATGTTCCGGAAATATATGTAAAACGCTTTCTTTTTCAATTCCCATATTCCGCTCCGTTCCGCCTCCCTCATACGCTATGCGGCAGCTTCTTTTTCTCTTATCTCAATATATGAAAAGTTGTCCTTCTTATGACACTTTTTTCCTTTAAATTTGTATTGAAAAAAATACAAATATTTTTAATGTACCATATAGACAAAATTCTGCCGGCGTGCTAATATAAAGCTACAACAAATAGTAATCGTTACTAATATTGTTTTAAGGAGGTATTATTATGGCAAACACAAATACAGCGCAGGTTGAGAATCTTGTTAATTTATTAGACGGATACGCAACAAAAGGCGGACACCATTTAAATGTTAACGTTTTGAATCGTGATATGCTTCTGGACGCGCAAAAGCATCCTGAGAACTATCCTCAGCTTACGATCCGCGTATCCGGATATGCGGTTAATTTTATCAAATTAACTCCGGAACAGCAGGCCGATGTTATTTCCCGTACCTTCCACGAAGGAATGTAACTTTTTCTGACTTTTCTTAAATTTAAAAACCAAAGGAGTACCCTTTATAATTAGCTTTTAATTGTAAGGGTACTTCTTTTTTATGTTTCTTTCGGTCACAGTTATCGCATATTTTATACATTTTAAATAATATCTTAATACTTTATTAAAAATTATATTGATTTTTGTCAAAATATGGCATATAATGTATTCGTAGTCATAAAGGGGATTGATTCCGTGTACTATGGTGTTCTTCTTTGCATTCAGATTGCTGAATTACACTGTAGCAAGGAGACATTATAGCAATCCCAACAGCATTAGCAAAGTTTGGCAAACTGCTGGCTGTGCTTCAGGAAAAAATCTGCATTACAAAGGAGGTTAGAAATAAAATATTATGCATTTTTCATTTTCATCGCTCATAAATATGACGGTGGCCTGCTGTATTCTTACCGGGATCTTCTATTTATTGCTTCGATATAACAGACTGCTATCTCGTTTTGGTACTTCAATCGTTTTAGCCGTAGCTTCCGTAGCACTAATCAGATTTTTGATCCCTATAGAATTTCCTTTCACGAAATCTGTTTATATTTACAGAATTTATCCGCCCGTTTATCGCTTTTTTCACAGCGAATTGATTCGGATAGGCGGTAATTCATTTAATTTATATCAGATTCTGTTAGGAATCAGTATCATCGGAAGTATTATATTACTTATTGGCTCTGCAGTTAAATATGTACGAATTTATAAGTTCTGTGAAAACTGTGATTCCGTAAAGGATGAGCACATTGATCAAGCACTGACTCAGGTTTGTGCGGAAATGAAGAAGAATAAAAGATTTCATGTTGTAGAGTGTAATTTTATAACTACTCCACAGATTTTTGGAATCCATAAGTCTTTTATTCTGATACCGGCCGCCGATCACGACATAAAAAATTGGCGACCCATACTAAAACATGAATTGATTCACTATTATCACGGACATTTATTGTACAATATTCTTTGTAACATTATGTGCTGTCTCTATTGGTGGAATCCTTTAGTGTATTTATTCCGCAAACTTATGCGGCATCTCATGGAAATGGACGTGGATAACAAGATAACACGATCCGGTTCAAGAGAAGAAGTTTATGATTATCTACTTTGCCTTTCGACTGTAGCGGCAAAACAGGCAGAAAGTAACATGCAAAATCCATGGAGTGCTTCCTTTGCTCTTAAAAAACCAACTTTCTTTAAAAAGCGAAGCGAATTACTTCTTGAGAGCATTAAATGTGAACGAAAACCCTTTATGTGGTCCACGTTGTTCTTAGGATTGGTTATGTGTTCCTTTTTGCTGATATCAATATTTGTTATATTTGAACCAAGCAGTCGTCACGAAGAACTTTTTAACGAAACAGAGCACCGTAATTTATGGGATTTTTCTGAGGAGGGCTGTTTCTTGTTGAAAAATGAATCTGGTTCATATACTATATATGTAGATTGGAAAATTTTTGAACAGAATATAAAATTTCCTATAGATGATCCCGACATTAGAATATACGTTAATTTGGAGGAAGCTTATGAAAAAGAATCACAAAAATAGAAAGTTTTTATTTTCCATTACCCTGTCACTTTTACTATTTACAAACATGCCTTGCCTTGTAGAAGCCGCTGCCCCGGCAGAACCTGTTGCGCCTATACAAATATTATCTAACGAAAGCGGCATTGTTCCTTACGCAGACGATATTGGCTGGAAATATCAAACAATAGGGAATCATATCTATCGTAGAAAATATAATTATACCAAAGGCGTATGGATTGGTGACTGGGAATTATGGGTATAAAAATAATATCTAATACGCAGTAAATATTATAAAAATGCCGTCAAAAATAAATAATTTTTGACGACATTTTTATTTATTATACCTCACCAGCCAATTTATGATATACCGCTTATTTCCATATTAAATTTTTATACTCCCAAGTAATTCTTATAACATAGATTTTCTTGATTTCTTAGAAAGAATAGCATATAATGTATCTGTAATTAATAAGAAAGGATTGAATCACATGCACTTAAAAAAATCATCTTCAACACTAACCAAGCGTGAAATGGAAATCATGACCATTCTTTGGGAATCCGAAGAACCCATTGTTGCATCTGAGATTGCCCGCCGCGGAGACAACCTCACGGTTAACACAGTGCAGTCTCTTCTTAAGAAATTAATGAAGTTAGGCTACATTAAAGTTGCCGACATCGTATACAGCGGTACTGTTTTAAGCCGTTGCTATACGCCTGTAATCAGCGCAGATGATTACGAGATGAATAATATGATGAATGCTTATAACAAGATATCCGACAAACCTAAGGGCATGTCCCGCTTTGTCAGCGCTTTTCTGGACGATGACGAGGATCCTGAGCAGCTTTTATCAGAAATCAATGAACTGCAAACGTTACTCAAAGAAAAGAAAGCTGAATTAAAAGGGAAAGGTCAGTCGGAATAAGTTATGCATTTCTCGTTTTCATCACTCATTAATATGACGGTTGCCTGCTTTATTCTTACCGGAATCTTTTATTTACTTCTGCGGCATAACAAAATGTTGTCACATTTTGGAACGTCGCTGGTCTTGGGTGTAACTTCTATTGTGATCCTGAGATTTTTGATTCCGGTAGAGCTTCCGTTTACCAAATCCGTTTATATTTACAGTATCTATCCGGATATTTATCACTTCTTTATTGATGACTTTGCAACGATTAACGGATTTCCCATTAACTTATGCCGGCTTCTTGCCGGTATCTGGATCACCGGGAGCGTACTTCTCTTCTGCCGCTCCATTCGGGATTACATAAAAGCTTACCAATTTTGCAAAGCTTGCCCACCTTTGGAAAAGAATCAGATATTGGAAACATTTACGCAGGCATATGCGGAAATGGGAAAAAACAAAAGATTTCATATCGCGGTTTCAGACAAAGTAAACACTCCTTTGATTTTCGGTATTTCCAAATCTTTTATCATTACGCCTCCCATTGATCTTTCCGAACAAGACTGGTATTTTATATTTAAACATGAACTGACACATTACTACCGGGGACATTTATTCTACCATCTTCTGTGTGAAGTAATGTGCTGTCTGTACTGGTGGAATCCTGCCGTATATCTTATCCGCAGACTTATGCGGGCGTTATTGGAAATGGATGTGGACACAAGCGTAACACGTTTGCTGGCCACAGAAGACACATATGCATATATTGATTGTCTTACCAAAATGGCAACACTACAGATTGTCAGAAAATATTATAACAAATGGCTTGTTTCCTTTACTGCATCACGCAAATCCTATCTTTTAAAGCGAGGTCACTTTTTATTTGACAATTTGGAATACAAAAGGAAACGCTTTTTTGCGCCTGCTTTTCTGTTAGGAATGACTACTATTCTTTTTCTCTTAACATCCAATTTAGTAATATTTGAACCAAGCAGGCGATTTGAAGATAATATTGAGGACTTTAATTCTAAAAAAATATGGGATTTTTCCGAAGAAGGTTGTTTCTTATTAGAGGAACAATCCCATGCATATAGCATTTACATAGACTGGAAGGTATGTATGGAACAGGTTGCCTTTCCCATCGATGATCCCGACATACGGATTTATTCTTCTTTAGAAGAAGCCTATGAAAAAGAACCAACCAAGTAATACTTGAACTTTGAATATCAATATTGAAATATATCTATAATTACTTAATATAAGATTCTGCCACTGCCCTTACGGCAATGGCAGGATTATTTTTATACATTTTAATTATTCTTCCAGTCTTTGCAGCATTGTCAAGCAGCGCGTTCATTTCTATTGTGAAAAATAGATCTGTATGATAGAATAGGGAACATATTAAAACAACAATTTTGAAGTTATACAGGAGGGCTAATATGCTTGATATCATACCTGACCAAAAAGAAATGACCGCTTTAGTTGGAGAATCTCTATATGATGTATGGAATAAGTTATGCGCTTTAATTCACGAAAAATATGATATGGATTGTTTGTGGAATAAAGGCGGTAAAGCGTGGAAATATGAATATAAATACCGTCGGGGTGGTAAAACGCTGTGTGCATTATACGCAAGGGAAAACTGTATAGGTTTTATGGTTATCTTAGGGAAAGACGAACGGTTAAAATTCGAAGCAGATAGAGAGAATTACGGGAAAGAAGTTCAGGAAAAATATGACGAAGCTCAAACTTACCATGATGGAAAATGGATAATGTTTGAGCCAGTGGATACTTCTTTGTTTAATGATTTCATAAGACTGCTGGGGATCAAAAGAAAGCCAAACAGAAAATAAAGTTACGATCAAATCCTACAGTTCCCGGTTTGTCAGACTCATTATTGCAAAGCAGTTTTAGCAAATGCACATGAAGGAACGAATATAATAATCACCGGCCAGAACATAGTCAAGACCGGTGATATTGTTATACTTTTTCTGACGGTTCTTTCAAGTGGAAGTTGCAATTTCCACTCTCCTATAACCTTAATTTATAGCTTATTATTTCTGAGCCACATCTTTCATGGAGAAACTGATTCTGCCCATTTTATCTTTTCCAAGACAAACCACCGTAACGGTATCGCCAAGAGTCAATACATCCTCTACATGGTTAATACGCTCTTTTGCAATCTTGGAAATATGAACCATTCCTTCTTTACCGGGCGCAAATTCAATAAATGCGCCGAATTCTTTGATGCTGACTACCTTGCCTTTAAAGATCTGCCCGGCTTCAAAATCCGTAACTATAATCTTAATCATTTCTACGGCTTTATCCATCATGCCGGCATCCGTACCGCATACCGAAACCTGTCCGTCGTCATTGATATCAATCTTAACGCCTGTACGCGCAATAATCTCATTGATGGTCTTTCCACGCTGTCCGACCACGTCGCCGATCTTCTCAGGATCGATTTGGATGGAAATAATCTTAGGCGCGTAAGGTCCAACTTCGGGACGGGGAACTGCAATTGCCTTTTTCATACATTCATCCATGATGAAGAATCTTGCTTCGCGGCAGCGTGCAATGGCGCCTTCTACGATCGGCCTGGTTAATCCATGGATCTTAATATCCATCTGAATCGCGGTAATTCCCTCGGTTGTTCCGGTAACCTTAAAGTCCATGTCCCCAAAGAAATCTTCCAGTCCCTGGATATCCGTAAGGAGTACAAAATCATCGTCCGCCTCTCCCGTAACAAGACCGCAGGATATTCCTGCCACCATCTTCTTAATGGGAACGCCTGCAGCCATTAAGGACATACAGGATGCACACGTAGAAGCCATGGATGTAGAACCGTTTGATTCAAACGTTTCGGACACGGTACGGATTGCATACGGGAATTCTTCTTCCGTAGGAAGTACGGGAATCAGCGCTCTCTCTGCAAGCGCGCCATGGCCGATCTCCCTGCGTCCCGGTCCTCTCGACGGCTTCGTCTCTCCGACGGAGTAAGACGGGAAATTATAATGGTGCATATATCTCTTGCTTACTTCATTCTCATCCAGTCCGTCCAGTTTCTGCTGTTCGGATAAAGGAGCCAGCGTACAAACGTTGCATATCTGTGTCTGTCCGCGGGTAAACATAGCCGAACCATGCACTCTGGGAATAATATCCACTTCCGCGGCCAAAGGACGGATCTGATTCAG
>ERZ779637.207-NODE-207-length-43992-cov-13.196759_pt1 | contig 43992 bp, 45 predicted proteins | sample MGYA00514196_ERZ779637 | MGnify/ENA primary metagenome ERZ779637 (study PRJEB29562, sample SAMEA4376700) | mouse gut metagenome | isolation source: Cecum | study: EMG produced TPA metagenomics assembly of the A DSS colitis mouse model was used to assess the...
TCAGGGCGGAAAATACGCCGCCAAGACATGCGCGGGGAGATTTTAAACAGGCTCTCAGAGGCCTGTCTTCTTTGCCAGCCCCTCCAGGGCCTCGCTGATCTGCGCATCATCGAAGCAGAACTTCATGGCGGTATAGCCCTCCCGGAGCCTGACGATATCCTCCCTGACCTCTCTGCCCCGGAGGATACAGTCTGCCATGATCTGGGCCAGCCTGTCGAACTCAGCGGGGCCGAAGCCAAAGCGGGTCATCTCGTTCACGCCCATGCGCAGTGCGCCGGAGGCGGTGAAGCCCTCCTCCTCAGGGGTGGCCTGGTAGTTGCAGATGATGTTGTTCCGCTCCAGACGCATCGCCGCATCGGGGCCCGTGCCGTAGCCCACGTTGACGATGACCTGATGGGTCTCGGTGTAGCCGGCGGCCGGGTCGCCCGCCACGTCCAGGCCCGCGGCCTTCAGGCTCCTGGCAAAGCTCTTGGCGTTGCTAACCACGGCTTTCTGATACGCGTCCTTGAAGTGATTCATCTCGTAGGCCGCCATGAGCAGACCCAGCTGGGTGCCCAGGTGGTGGTTGGAGACGCTGCCGGGGAAGGCCCGGCTCTCAATGGTCTCCCAGAGACCGTACTTGAGCTCGCCCTTCCTGTAGTTGACGCCGATGACGCCCCGCTGGGGGCCGAAGAAGGTCTTATGGGTGGAGCCGGTGACAATCTCCGCGCCCTCCTCAAAGGGCTTCTGGAAGTGATCGCCAATGAGGCCCAGGACGTGGGCCATGTCATACATGATGGTGGTCTGGAGGCCCATGTCATCCACAAATTTCCGGATGGCGGCCACAGGCTCCCTGTGGAGCACCATGCTCTTTCCGAAGATGATAAACTCAGGCCGGTACTGTTCGATGGCCTTTTTGGTCTCCTCCACGTCGATTTTATAGATGTTGCCGGCGCAGACAGGGAAATTCACCAGGGCGTGGCGCTCGGTGACGGGATCAATCGCGATATAGTCGTGGAGAGCCCCCATGGGCTGGGCGGAGAGGTGCCCGCCCTTGATGATGTGGTTGTTCATGATGTAGCCCAGGCGCTTGGGGTCCTGCTTGCGATTGAGGCGGTTCTTCCAATCCATGAGGGCGGAAAACACGGCGGTGTTGGACATCTGGCCGCTGATGGCCCGGGTCTCCACCTCCGCGCAGCCCAGGAACGCCCTCATCTCCTCCACCAGCAGCTGCTCCACCTGGTCAATGAACTCGGTGCCCTGGTAGTAGAACACGTCTGCGTCGTAGAAGCTCTTTACCTTCTTATGCTCGGCGTAGCGGAAGGAGGGGTCGCTGGCGCACAGCAGGCGCACCGCCCGGGAGGGGGTCATCTCCGAGGGGATCAGATTCACGCACTGCTCCTGCCGCCAGACGTGGTTCTCCAGGGCCCTGCCGATGAGCTCCAGGGCCTTGGGCGTCCGGTCTCCGGAGGCGGCTGCGCTGCCGTCCTCGTTGGGGCGGTAGAGGATGGGGCGGGCAAAGGGCGGCGCGTCCACCCGCATATGGTAGGGCGGGATGACGGCCCTCAGGCGCTTGCCCCGGACGTCGATCTGCACCTCGTCGTCCTCCAGGGTGTCGCTGTCCAGAATGGCCAGGCCGATGGAACGCTTGGCGGTCTCCTCCAGGATAACGGTCCGGAGGCCCTCGCCCTCATGGCGGTAGTAGGGCACCATGGTGCCGCTGGTGACAAAGCCGATCTGCTTTTCACCCTTGTACACCGGCATACCAGCCCGCATGACGCCCTTGTCCAGCAGGGTGATGGGCAGGATGCGGCGGGGCAGATCTGTCAGGTCAGAGAAATCCCGGTTCTGGATGCGCTTGAAGGCGGCGTACTGGCGCTCCAGGGCCTCGCGGCCGATGAAGTCCCTCTTCTGCCCGGAAAAGCTGACGGCGAACTTGGCCAGGGGCACGGCGAAGATGGGGATCTCCTTCCCCGCGGGGTCAGCCCCCATCTCGTGGCCGTAGAGGGGCAGACACGCCTCCAGACGGCAGGTGTCCCGGGCGCCCAATCCGGCGGGCTTTGCGCCCAGCTCAATCAGCCGGTTCCAGAGCCAGGCGGCCTGGGCGCTCTCAATGTAGACCTCGTAGCCGATGGGCTCGCCGGTGTAGCCGGTCTTGGCCACCCGGACGGTGCGGCCCTCGAATTGCAGTGTGTTCAGGGCGTTCTTCACCGGCTCGGTGATGGCCGCGCCGCCGGAGAGAGCTTGCAGGATCTCCTTGGACCGGGGGCCTTGGACGGCGATAGCGGCCCAGTCGCCGGTGATGACGGTCATACGGGCGTCGTAGGCTTTGATCTGTTCGCTGAGATGCGCCAGATCCTTGTCTGTGTTGGCGGCGTTCACCACCAGCAGATACCGGTCCTCCTCAAAGCGGTAGAGGTAGGCGTCGTCCACCGCGCCGCCGTTTTCGTTGGGGATGATGGCGTACTGGGCCTGGTTGAGATCCAGGGCCATCACGTTGCTGGAGAGCACGTGCTGGAGGAAGGGAACCATCTCCGGTCCCTCCACCAGGATGCGGCCCATGTGGGACACGTCGAAGAGGCTGCACGCATGGCGGGTGTACAGGTGCTCGGAAACGATTTTGGCGGGATACTCGATGGGCATCTCCCACCCGCCGAAGTCCACCATGGTGGCTCCGGCGGCAGCGTGGACGTCATAGAGCTGGGTGCGTTTGAGATCGCTCATTGTCTGTTGCTCCTCCCTGTTGATTGTATTTGTTAACGAACAGATTCTGTCTCCCTGCCGCAAGCGGTGCAGCAAAAAAACAGGGCGTGACAAAATTGTCACGCCTCTGTTCATTAAAACCTGAGAGATTCCCGAAGAAAAATCCTTCGGTTGCCCCGTCGGTGCGCCGCAGCGCTTTCCAGATCTCGTCCCGGCCCAGTCCTATTTACCTGAGAGAGAATGGCAGTTGCTCCTTCGGCGCCGCTTGCGCGGACTCTCCTAGGCCGTTCATCCGAATATTTGATTATCGATATACGAAATTTTAATAATCTATCGTTTTATTCTATTAACAAAATATATCAAGTTTACTGATTTGTCAATGAGAATTTCTCTATGTTTCGCTTTTTGTTTGATCTTACAAGTTCTTGCGGATATTTTTGATAAATATCACAATCGATGTACCTCCGAAATTGAAAAAGCGCTCTGGCACAGGTGGAGGCAGAAGTTGAAAAGCTCCTTGATACACTGACCGGGGCAAACGCTACCCTGCTTGCCTACGCCAACAAGAAAATCGAGGAACTGGACACGCGCCGCCAGAAAATCACAAAGGCCATTGCCGATTTATCCGTGGAGACCATTTCCCAGCAGCAGATTGATCTGCTGTCCGGCTATCTGGACGACTGGGAGAATATCAGCTTTGAGGATAAGAGGAAAGCCACGGACGGCTTGATTTCATCAATCAGCGCAACCAGCGAGTATGTAAAAATAGAGTGGAAAATCTGACTTTTCCACTCTGCATATCTGAAACTTTTTTTATATCGTTTGTAGCCTCATGTACACTGATGTTTACGAGTGTAAATCCAACCGATTCGGACGCATCCTTCTACCTTTTTCTTCCTCTACTGTCCAATATATATTGTACTCCTACACAATTTTTCTGGTTTCAGGTTGTCTAAGCCTTGCCACAAGCCACCATATATGGTATAATTTAATATAATTTGGTTATTGTTCTGCTTTTGCGGTTTTGTGGCCAAACTAGCCACAGCGATGTATTCAGCATTTATATAACACGCGGAAAATTTTTGTATAGCGGCGTGCAAGGTCAGACGGTCTATCCTGCCTGTCTATGTCTTGTAGCGCAGCGGAAAGGCATGGCCACTCTATGAAAAAAGCAACGAACCAATCCACGCTGACAATGATTTTGAATGTTGGCTCCATTGTTGCTCTGCTGTTTATGCTGCTGCTCCTGATTGCATACAGTAGCATGAGCAACCGCTTGGATGCCGCTAACACGAACCGCTTTGAACTGACTTATAACGCGAACCGCTTCATGAATGGTTCGGCATATCTAACCAACGAGGTCCGGGCCTACACTGCCACTGGCAGCCAGACATACTACGATAACTATTGGAATGAAGTTAACAATTTAAAAAATCGGGATATCGGCGTGTCCGCCATGCAGAAAATTGGTATTACCGCCAGCGAACAGGGCATGATCGACAGCATGTATGCTCTTTCCAATCAGTTAGTTCCGTTGGAGGAGCAGGCGATGGAGCAGGTCCAGGCAGGCAGCCAGGAAGTCGCTGTTAGCTACGTCTATGGGGAGGAATACAGTAGTTCTATTGCAAAGATCAACACGTTGAAGGAAGACTTCCTGGAAACGCTGAATGCCAGGACCCTCCGTGAAGTGGAGTCGCTCAGCCGTACCAGTCTGATAATCCGTATTTTGATGGCGATCGCTTTGGTTATGGTGGGTACCTTTCAGGTTCTTAGTATGCGGGTCATCCGCAAACGTATTCTACGCCCTGTTATCGCTGTGCGGGATCAGATGGGAGAGCTTTCCCAAGGTAATCTCTCAAAGGAGTTCTTGTGGGAACCTGATACCTCAGAGATTGGCATGTTGATCGCATCTATCCACGAAACCAAGCAAGAGCTGAAAAAATACATATACGACATTGAACATACCTTGTCACAAATGGCTCAGGGCAATATGAATCTTACGGTCAGCGATAGCTACCGTGGGGAATTTTTGCCGATACAGAACGCTCTTCGCCAGATACTAGACGCGCTGAATGAGGCGCTCCGTCACATCCACCAGACAGCTCAGGATGTGTCTGCCGAATCAGAGCGGGTTTCCTCCGGCGCACAGACCTTATCGGAGGGTGCTGTCCGGCAGGCGTCCACGGTGGGGGAGCTTTCTGCGGGTATTCAGGATATTTCCGGGGAAGTGAACCATACCTCCGCAGATGCTGACAAGGCCCGGAAGTTCTCTATGGAGGCGGAAGTACAGTTGAAAGTATGCAGCCAGAAGATGGACGCTCTTTCAACGGCAATTTCTGATATCTCGGAGTCTTCCCGCCAGATTAACGGGATTATCAAGACCATTGAGGATATCGCGTTCCAAACGAATATTCTAGCCCTGAACGCCTCCGTAGAGGCCGCACGCGCTGGAGCCGCGGGCAAAGGTTTTGCGGTTGTGGCGGATGAGGTACAGCGGTTGGCCAGCAAGAGCGCGGAGTCTGCAAAGAACATTACCGAATTGATAGAGAGTTCGGTTCAGCTTGTTCAATACGGAACGTCTTTGTCCAATGAAACCACTACGGCTCTTTCCATGGTGGTGGCCAGCGCTCGGCAGTCGGCGGATTTGGTGGATCAGATCGCAGAATCTGCCCAGCAGCAATCTGAATCTCTGAGGCAGTTGACGGAAGGGATGGAGAGCATTTCAGGAGTGGTTCAGACCAATGCCGCTACGGCACAGGAGTCGGCGTCCTCCGCAGCAGAGCTTCATCAACAGGCAGAAAAGCTGAAAATGTCTATCCAGAGGTTCCAGCTTCGGTGAATAAGTCCCGCTTTTTGAATGTTTTATCGAAAAGCGGGACTTATTATGTTCAAAAAATTTTGTAGTATAGGTGAGCCCTCTTTATAAATGGAACTCTCCATCCGAGAGGTTCGCATCGTTGCTTGGCGGGGCCGTCATCGTGGTGAGCGCGGCCATTCAGTGGGCGGACTGGCGGGAGACCCTGGAGATGTCCGCCCTGCTGGCCGGAAGCATGCTGTTCGTCACAGTCCTGGGTCTGCCGGCTCTGTACCGGTTTGGCGCGAAGAAGGGGCGGTATGTGATGATCCTGATCATGGGCGTTGGCGCCGCCCTGGGGGTGATGGGCCCAGCCTACGCCATGGCCCTGGCGCTGGCCCTGCCTCGGATGACCATCGCCAATGACAAGCGGCGCTGGGACCGGTACGCGGTGATGACGCCCCTGCGGGCGGAGCTGGTGGCGGCGGAGAAGTACCTGCTGCATCTGGCCTGCATCGCCCTGGCGGCGGCGTGCATGGCCCTGAGCTTCCCGGCGCAGAACGCGGCGCTCCGCCTGATGGGCCGGACGGAGGCCATGTGGGGCGCGGAGCTCAATCTGCCGGCCTATGTCCTGATTCAGGTCTGGCTGACGGCGCTCATCGCCGCCGGAACCCTGCCGCTCCTGTACCGCCTTGGGGCCAGAGCGCCGATCCTGGTGAACATTCTGGTCATGCTTTTCCTGTCCCTGACCGGGACAAAGCTCCACAACATGCTCTTTGGCTTCCGCGGTCCGGCGCTGGGGGCGGCCGCGGCCGCCATGGCCCTGGCGGCGGCTGGAACCCTGGTCCTGTCCTTCCGGGTGAGCGTGGGATTCTACCGGGCCCGCCTCCGGGGACGCTTCGGCTGAGAAGGGGGATTGTCCGCAGAAAGGCAGCCATTACTATTAGTTTGCAGGGAACAAGCATAGATCAGCTTGTTCCCCGCAAACTAATTTTTATGTCTATTAGAGAGCAACGATGGTATGACTAGCTATATATCCCGCACTTATGAGGGGCGAAGGACCATTCAAAGGCTTTGGGAAGATGATGTCCAAGCGAAAGAAATCGCGGACAAGCTGGATGCCCCATTATCCTCCATCTACTCGGAACTGCGGCGCGGTCAGGACGTGAGTCGCTTACCGAACCAGCGGCTTTGCTGCAATGCGGACCTTGCCCAGCTGAGAATCCAGCAGTCTTTCGAGCGGAGAGGGCGCAAGGCCGGGGAGAGCCCGGACCGGAAAGGAGCGGATGGAGCATGAGTACCTTTGAAAATATTACCGTGTCGCCGGAGGCGCTGGGGAAGTTCCTAGCTTCTCTCCCTGTTGCAGGCGGGCCGTGGGATGTAGTCTTCTCACGGTTGTGTTAAGTGTAACAACTCAACTTTAACCGATTCAGACGCATCCTTCTACCTTTTTTCTTCCACTACCGTCCAATATATTGTACTCCTACAGCCGCTGCCCTGTAAATCGCCCACAAGCTCTTGCAATGAGACGTGAGATGTGGTACTATATATACGCATTCCAGCGATTCCCAGAACAGTTCAGTATGGGGGGCACGGCTGCCTGCGCCCCCGGAAAGGGAGCGGCAAGAGATGACGGAATATACGGCGGCCCGCGTCAGAGAGAGCCGTTTTGCGTGGATCCAGCCCCTGCTGCCCCTGACCCCCTTTTTCGCGGGGCTGGTCATCGTCATCCTCATCTGGGGATGGGAGCCCGCCCAGCCCGCCGGGGAGCCTCTGCCGAAGACGGAGGATCCGGTCAGGACCGAATACCTGGTAACAGCGGAGCAGCTGTCCCGGATGAGCTACACCGACAGCGCCCTGGGCGATCTGAGCTGGCTGGTGACGGAATCGTCCCTGGAGGAGCTGGACCAGGTGCTCCGGGAGTACGGCATCCTGTCCGTGGAGGAGCGCAGTCAATTTCTGGCCCAGGCCATGGTGGAGACCGCCGGAGGCAAGTGGCTGACCGAGCTGGGGGACGAGGCCTACTTCAACCGCTACGGCTACACCACCGGCACCCGGGGGGCCGGCTATCTGCACCTCACCTTCGCCTACGGCCAGATGGCCTTCGCCACCTGGATGATGAAGCGCTCCATTCCCCAGCTGGCGGACATCACCTATCACAATCCAACCTGCCACGGCAAGGCGGAGATCGAGGATGCCTACTACGCCGCGCTGCGTCTGGCGGCCAACCTGGGGCTGGACGTGTCCGCCTACTCCCGGATCGTCTACGACAGCCGCAGCCCGGTGACCACCGGGGCGGACTACATAGGACAGGCCTTCCCCTGGGAGAGCGCGGGGTACTACTGGCACATCACCGGCATCGGGGACGCCCTCTCCGACAGGCCGGGCACGGAGAACACGGACACCGCCTCCAAGCTGGTAGGCGGCAGCAACTGGCAGTCCCGCCGGGAGGCATACGAGGCCATCTACCCGGTGTTAGAGGATATGGCAACCACGGGCGACACAAACGATGTAAAGGAGAAATGACTTATGGGCTTGTTTGGCAGACCGACAAGGGCAGACGAAGAGGTAACCGCCATGCCGATGGACACGCCGGAGCAGTACGAGGAAGTCCCCGGCCTCCCCACTCCGCTGAGCACAACGGTGATCGCCGCCGGCGTGACGCTGGCCGGCACCCTCCGCGGTGAGGGTGTGGTTCAGGTGGAGGGCAACGTGGAGGGTGAGATCGAGCTGAAGGGCGCGATGATTGTCACATCCACCGGCCGGGTAAAGGGGCCTGTTACGGCGGACGTCGTTCAGGTGGCCGGCCACATTGAGGGCGGCGTTCTGGCTCGGGATCACATGCGCCTGGAAAAGACCGGCAGCCTGGAGGGGGACGTGACCACCGTATCCCTGGTGGTGGAGGACGGCGGCCGCCTCAATGGACGCAGCAGCATGCTCAAGCCTGGGAACGAGAACCCCAAGTACGAGGCCCCCGCAAAGCCTGCGCCCAAGGAGGAGAAGAACTGAGCCAGCGGTCTCCGGAACCCCGTCTATCAGCCCTCCGCCGGGGATCCGGCGGAGGGCTTGCTTCTTTCAAAAAATTTTTCCCGGGGTTCTTTATTTGTTCATATTTTATAGGTATACTGGACATAACTTGATGAAGGAATCGAGGTCCTCTCCATGCGGAACGTCTTTTATCGGGCGAGCAGTGCCCTGGCGCGGTTTATGTACGGAAGGAACGGCTCTGACCAGCTCAATGTGGCCCTGCTGGCGGTCTATCTGGTTGTCTGCCTGCTGCGGGCCCTCTTTGTCCGCAGCGCGGCGGCAGCAGCGTTCTTCAATATCCTGACCCTGCTGGCGGCGGCGCTGCTGCTGTTCCGCATGTTCTCCCGCAATCTGGTCAGGCGCAGGGCGGAGAACGCCCGGTTCCTCGCCTGGTGGGCCCCTATCCGGGGGCGGCTGGCCGGGATGCGCCAGCGCAGTCTGGACAGGGAGCACAAATACTTCACCTGCAAAAGCTGCAAGACCATCTGCCGTGTGCCGGCGGGCAAGGGGAAGATTGAGATCACCTGCCCCAAGTGCGGAGAGAAGATCATCGGCAAGAGCTGAGGCGGCAGTACGGGGGCCTATGCCGGCGTTTTCCGCCGGCGTACCGCCCTGGAAAACAGATATATCCTGCGTGGGAGGCGTTCCGAAAGGGGCGCCCTCTTGTCTATCCGGAGGCCATCTCTCCGCCGGAGGCGCTGCGGGGAAACGGGGAAAATGGGGAAAACAGGGGGGCGGCCCTGACAATTTGCCGGTTTTTGCAGGAAACATGCCCTGGTATCCATTGACAAGCCCTGTTCCGGTCATTTATAATACGGAGGAAGTCTGACCGCCTCTCCCGGCGGCGCAAATAAAGAAAGGAAATCACTCCCATGACTGAGCTGCATGTGTCTGACGCCATCCGCTATGTGGGCGTGGACGACACCACCATTGACCTGTTTGAAAGTCAGTATCCGGTCCCCAACGGCGTGTCCTACAACTCCTATGTGATTCTGGACGAGAAGGTGGCCGTAATGGACACCGTGGACCGCCGGGCCGCCCCGGACTGGCTGGAGAATCTGGAGGCGGAGCTGAAGGGCCGTGCCCCCGACTATCTGGTCATCCAGCACCTGGAGCCTGACCACGCCGGCAGCATCGGCCTGCTGGCGGAGAGGTATCCCAACATGACGCTGGTGGGCAACGCCAAGACCTTCTCCATGCTGCCCAAGTTCTTCCCTGCTCTGGCCGCCGCCCCCGCCCTCACCGTCAAGGAGGGGGATACCCTCCCCCTGGGCAGCCATACCCTCACCTTTGTCATGGCCCCCATGGTCCACTGGCCGGAGGTGATGGTGAGCTACGAGTCCTGCGAGAAGGTCCTCTTCTCCGCCGATGGCTTCGGCACCTTCGGGGCCCTGTCCGCCGGGCAGAGCTGGGAGAAGGAGGCCGCCCGCTATTACTTCAACATCGTCGGCAAGTACGGCGCGCAGGTCCAGGCCCTGCTGAAAAAGGCGGCCGGGCTGGATATCCGGACCATCTGCCCCCTCCACGGCCCTGTGCTGCGGGAGAACCTGGGCTTCTACCTGGACAAGTATGACCGCTGGAGCCGCTATGAGCCGGAGGAGAAGGACGCGGTGCTGGTGGCCTTTGCCACCATCCACGGCAACACCGCCCAGGCCGCCGGGAAGATGAAGGAGATCCTGGAGCGCAGGGGCTGCGGCCGGGTGGCGCTGGTGGATCTGTGCCGGGAGGACCAGGCTGTCGCGGTGGAGGAGGCCTTCCGCTGCGGAAAGCTGGTGGCCATGAGCCCCACCTACGACGGCGGGCTGTTCCCGGCCATGGACCACTTCATGGCCCACCTGCGGGACAAGACCTACCGGAGCCGCACAGTGGCCCTCATCGAAAACGGGTCCTGGGCCCCCTCGGCGGCCAAGCACATGCGGGCCTATCTGGAGGCTATGAAGGACGTGACCATCTGCCCCACGGTCCACACCATTCAGGGCGCGGTAAAGGAGGCCGACGTGGCCGCCATGGAGCGGATAGCGGACGAGGTGCTGGCATAGGCCGGTTTCCACAGCCCTTGATGGCCGGCACGCCGGAATCGCTAAAGAGATCACCCCCTCCGTCCAAGCGGCGGAGAGGGTGATTTTCTGTATGCACAGCCGTTGAATACGGGCGTTTATTCCTCCAGCTTTCCCGCCTGCCGGGCCAGATCCCGGAGCAGGCGGTTTTTCTCGTTCACAGGCCCGAAGCGCTCCAGGGGGCACACCACCCGGCGGCACCGGTCCATCACCGCCCGCGCCTGCCGGAAGGCGTCCTCCCCCACGCTCTGGAAGGGCCGCTCCGCCACCACCCGGGCGGCCAGGGCGGCGGCCACCGGGAAGTCCACGTCATTTTCCGGCAGGACCCCGGCGGCAAAGGGCACGCCCTGGCGCTGGAGGCGGCGGTAGACCGGGATCCCCGCCCCGCCGCCGCCGATGACGAACACCTCCGGCTCCCCCGCCGCCCGCTCCAGCTCCAGGGAGCCGAAGAGGGCGCTGTAGCTGCCCCGGGTTCCGCCGTAGAGCTCCATGATGTACTCCGCGGAAAAGATCTCCTCCGGCGGGCCCTGGCGGTCAATCCGGTCCCCCCGGACGCAGACCACCCAGTCGCTGACCTTCTGGGCCAGATCCAGCTCGTGGAGGCTCATGAGCACCGCCAGCTGCCGCAGGCGGACCATGTCCTTCAGTATGGCCAGCAGCTCCAGCTTGTGGCGGATGTCCAGGAAGGAGGTGGGCTCGTCCAGCACCAGCACCTCCGGCTCCTGGCACAGGGCCCGGGCCAGCAGCACCCGCTGGCGCTGGCCGTCGCTGATGCGGGAGAAGTCCTGCTCCGCCAGCCCGGAGGCGTGGACCAGCTCCAGGCACTGGGACACCTTCTCCCGGTCCTCCCGGCTGAGGATGCCCAGCCGGCCCGTGTAGGGGTAGCGCCCGGTGGCGGCCACGTCAAAGCAGGTCATCAGCTCCGGGTGGATGTGGCCGGTCATCAGCACGCTCAGGCGGCGGGCAACCTCCCGCTCCGGCATGGGGGCCATGTCCCGGCCGTTCAGGTACACCGCCCCGCCCACCAGGGCCAGCTGGCGGATGACGCTTTTGAGGATGGTGGACTTGCCCGCGCCGTTGGGGCCTATGAGGGTCATGATCTGCCCCTGGTGCAGGGAGAGGGCGATGTCCCCAATGAGGGCCCTGCCGCTGTAGCCGACGGTCAGATTCTCCGTGCGCAGCTTGATCCCGCTCATGGGTTCCCCCCTCTCCCGCCCCGCCGGGAGGCCATCAGGCAGAGCACCACAGGCGCGCCGAACACGGCTGTGACGGAGCTGATGGACATATCCCGGGGGGCGAAGGCGGTGCGGGCGATGAGATCGCAGCCGAGGCAGAAGGCCGCGCCCCCCAGAAAGCAGGCGGGGATGATGAGCACGGGCCGGGCCGTGCGGAAGAGGCCCTTGACCAGATGGGGGACCGCGATGCCCACAAAGGAGATGGGGCCGGCGAAGGCGGTGACGCAGGCGGAGAGAATGCTGGAGAGCAGAATCAGCTCCACCCGGAACCGCCGGATGTTCACCCCCATGTTCTGGGCGTACACCTCCCCCATCTGGTAGGCCCCGATGGGCTTGGACAGCAGAAAGGACAGGGCCAGCCCCGCCCCCACCACCAGGGCCATCAGGCCCACGTTTTCCCAGCTGGTGCCGGAGAAGCTGCCCAGGGACCAGTTGTGGAGGTTGACAATGTTGGAGTCGTCGGCAAAGGTCACCACAAAGTCGGTGACAGCGGAGCAGATGTAACCGATCATCACGCCGCTGACCACCAGCATGCTCATCTGCCGCACCCGCCGGGAGAGCAGGAGGATGAACCCCATGGAGAGCATGGATCCGGCGAAGGCCGCCAGGATCAGCGCCATGGAGCTGATGACCACCCCCCGGCTCAGGAGCAGCACCATGCACAGGGAGACCGTCAGCTTGGCCCCCGAGGAGATGCCCAGCACAAAGGGCCCGGCAATGGGGTTGGCGAAAAAGGTCTGGAGCAGGAAGCCGGACACGGACAGCGCGCCCCCCAGAATGGCGGCCGCCAGCACCCGGGGCAGGCGGATGCCCCAGATGATGCCCCCGTCCGGCGGGGAGAGCAGGGCGGAGAGGATCTCCCCCGGCGCGAAGTACACGCTGCCGGCGCTGATGTTCCACACCAGCAGCACCGCCAGCACCGCCCCCAGCAGGGCAAAGCAGATCAGATAGCGAAGGGCTCGTCTCATGGTTCCCCCTGTCATTTCAGCCGGTGCAGATAGGTCAGAGACCCCTCCGCCGGGTTCTCCTCCGACACAATGGCGTGGATATCCAGCATCATGTCTCCAACGGACTGGGACTCCTGGAACATGCTCTTGCCCGTACACCACACGTCCCCGCTCTTCACAGCCTTGAAGTCCGCCAGCGGGGCGCTCTTGTCCACCAGCTGCTCTATGGTGTCCAGGTCCGCCTCAATGGCGCTGTTGTAGATGAGCACATCCGCGTCCCTGGCCTGATCGTAAAAGGTCTCCATCTGGATGTTGATGGTGGACAGGGCGTTCTCCTCCTCCGCCAGCTCCTGAAAGGCGTACACGCCCCCGGCCAGGGCAATGGCCTTGGCGATGTAGTCCCCGCTTTTGCGCACGGTGACGGAGCCGTTGGAGGTGACGGAGAAGAAGGCCACGGTCCTGCCGGTGTTCTCCTGCTCCAGGATGGGCTCCAGCCGCTCCAGCTGCGCGGCGAAGTAGTCCTCCGCCTCCTGCCGCCGGCCCAGGAGCACGCCATAGAGCTTGATCCACTCCATCCGTCCCAGGGGGTGGCTCTCGTAGCTGGACCGCTCCACCAGCACGGGGATCCCCAGCCGTTCCAGCTGCTCCTTCACCTCCGGGTTGTGGTAGATCATGGTGGAGGTGAGGGCCAGGCCGCAGCCCTTGGACTTGATGAGCTCATAGTCCGGGGCGCTGTACTTGCCGGCGTAGGCCATGCGCCCGTCCTCCATGGCCTGACGGGCCTCGGGGATGTACCAGCCCTCGGCCTGGGTGCCGGAGAGGGTGACCGCGTCGATGGCGTCCAGGCGGCGGAAGCAGTCCATAGCCGAGGTGGCCTGGAGGTAGATGTTGTCCAGGGGCTGGCGGAGAACAGTCACGTCCTCCGGCAGCTCCGCCGGGACCTGACCATCCTCCGGCACCAGCAGGTAGGTCTCCTGGTCAATGACGATTTTGGCGCAGCCCTCCGGCGAGAAGTCCACGGCAAAGCTCTGGGCGTAGGTAAGGTCCAGATGCTCGCTCCAGTCCAGCCCGCCCCAGAGAAGAGCCTGCTCCGCCGGGGGCGCGGGGGTCCCGGCGGGATTCTCCTCCCCGGCGGGTTCCCTCTGGGCGCAGGCGCACAGCAGGGCCGCCGCCAGCAGGAGGGCGGAGAAAAATTTTCGGTATGTCATCGCGGTCTCCTCATTTACGCGTCCTCCATGGACGCGTAGTCAAAGGTCAGGGTATACTCCACCTCATGGGGCTCGCTCATGGCTACAGTGTCCGCGATGATGGGCAGGGGCGTATCAAAGGCGGACACGAGGATCTCAAAGGTGGAATTGCCCTCCGTGCTGATGGGATCGTACCGCTGGCCGTCCACCTTCATGTAGTCAAAATTGGGGCTGCTCCAGACGATGGTGGCCCAGCACTTTCCGGTCTCGTCAAAGTGCAGCTTCGCGGGGGACTCCACGCTGGCGCGGCCGGAGCCGCCCTCCAGCGTCACGGAGATCGTGTATGTATCCCCTGCCCTGACGCTCTCTCCCTCCGGCTCCGGCGCGGGGGCCGGGGCGGCTGCGGGCTCCGGGTCCGGCGCGGGGGGCGGTTCCGGTGTGGGATCCGGGTCAGGCGTGGTCTCGGGAGCAGGAGCGGGCTCCGGAGCAGGCGCGGCTTCGGGAGCAGGCGCGGGGGGCTCCGACGGGACGTCCCCGGCCTCCGGCTGGGTGGCCGGGGGAGCCGCCGGTCTGCCGGGCTCCGCCGAATCTTCCACCGGGGAGACAGGCGCCGCCGCGCCGCTGTCCGGGCCGGGCTGGGCCGGCGCGCCGCCGCAGCCGGCCAGCAGGGCCAGCGCAAGGACGGCGGCGATCCATAGGCTGCGTTTCATCATGATGTATTTCCTCCTTTTGGGCTGTCTATTGTCCGGGCGCAAAGAAAAACGCGGCCATCCATCAGATGACCACGGTGTTCCCTCGCCCGGCGGCGCGTGCGGTACGAATCAAAACTCCGTGATCCCGGGACGGACTGCGTCCGTCCCTGTACCAAGCAGGCGGCAGGTCTCCTGGCTCACGGCTCCGGCAAGCCCCGCCTTCCCGGAATGCATCCAGTGGCTGCCCTGCGACAGACAGGGGCTCACGCGCCGCATACAGTGACGGAATCGCACAGGCCTCGCACCTGTTTCCCTATTCTCCGCCAAACCTCTCCGGGCTGGCGGCACCGGCTGCTTCGCAATATGTCGTTTTCATGGCTGCCGCACGTTCGACAGCATAGGGCAAGTATAGCACGTCCTCAGGGGAAACGCAACAGAAATTTCCCTGCCGCCAGGGCAGGGAAATGGTGAAGGGGAGCGGTTCAGCGCTTTTTCCGCTGGGCGGTCTACAGGAGGAGCGCCGCCTCTCCGTGCCCCTGGAGGGCTGACCGGCGGGCACAAAAAGAAGGCATACCTCCCCAAAACAGGAGGTATGCCTTGATTCATCGCTTACCGCCGGCGGCCCCGGTAGCCGCTGCTGGTGCGCCGGCCCCGGGAGGAGACCTTCCGGTAGCGCCGGCGGCGGGCCCGGAGGAAGGCGCGCAGGCCCAGGAGCAGGGCCACCGCTGCCGCCGCGCTGCCCACGCAGATCCACAGCGCAGGCCGGTGCAGGAAGGCCAGCAGATCCCGGCGGAACACCAGAAGGCGGGAGGCGCTCACGTCCTCGTCCGCCAGCAGGTCCACCTGGGCGTACACCGTGTCGCCGCTGCTGAGGGTGATCTGTCCCAGCACCTGACCCTTGGTCACCGGGGCCTCCACGCTCTCCGCGCTGCGGGTGATGATCCGGGAGATGTCCCGGGTAAGGTCTATATCCTTGGGAAGCAGCCGCTCGATCTCCTGGGCGGGGTGGACCTTCACCGTGTTCTGCTCCTGGGACAGGGTCACAGGGACCTCCCCCACCAGCTCGTCAGCCCGCAGGATCACCTGCCGGCTGAAGCTGTCAAAGCCCCAGTCATAGAGCTTGATGGTCTCCGAAAAGCTCTGGGTGAGGATGGTGCCGTCCTCCAGGGTGATCCGCTCCGCCCCCAGCACCACGCTGAGAAGGCTGCGGCCGCTGCGGGACGCGCTGGCCACCAGACAGTAGCCGGCGGCGCTGGTGGAGCCGGTCTTGATGCCCTCCGCCCCCTTGTATATGTACCCGCTGGTGCGGTAGCTGGAGATGAGGTAGTTGGTGGTGTAGAGCTTGCGGGGATCGGACAGGTTGGTGGCCGGCACCTCGTAGAAGATGGTTCCCACCAGGGGCATGAAGTCCGGATGGGTCCTGGCCTCCTTGGTGATGAGGTAGAGGTCCCAGGCGGTGGTGTAGTGGTTGGAGTCCGGCAGGCCGTTGGTGTTGACAAAGTGGGTGTCCGTACACCCCAGGGCCGCGGCCTTCTGGTTCATCTGCTCCACAAAGCCGTCAATGGAGCCGGACACCGCCTCGGCCAGGATGTTGCACCCCTCGTTGGCCGAGGAGAGCATGATGCAGTAGAGGAGGCTGTCCACCGTCAGCTCCTCCCCCACCTTGATGCCGGCGTTGCTGCCGTCAGGGGGGATGGAGGTGACCGCCGCCTCCGAGGCGGTGAGCACCGTCTCCCTGGTCAGCTTGCCGCTGTCGATGGCCTCCAGCACCAGAAGGCAGGTCATGATCTTGGTCAGGCTGGCGGGATAGAGCCGCTCGTGGATGTTCCGGGCGTAGAGGATCTCCTCCGTGTCCGGGTCAATGAGCAGGGCTGCCTTGGCGGCAACCTCCCAGTCCCCCACGTCGTCCTGCGCGGCCAGGGCGGGGGCGGTGAGCTGGAGGAACAGAACACAACAGAAAAAAAGAGAGAAAAAGCGGCGAATTTTCATATCATTCTCCATAAAAGTATGGTATACTGGTCATAAAGGATTGCTTCCGGAGCCTCGAAACAGGGGGACGGCGCCCGTGCTTCATCCAGTATACCAAAAAAACAGACGGAGTTCAACCGTGAAAGTGGCAGGAAAACTGACAAAATCTGAGTGGGCCCTTCTGGCCCTGACGGGAGCGTTTCTGGCGGCCCTTGGGCTGCTGTATCTGGACGCGTCCCATACGGCGGCAGGCACGGACTACACCATCTCCGTTCAGCGCATAGACCGGGAGCCGCCGGCGCCCCAGCTCCCGGCAGAGCCGGAGCCCCGGGGCCCGGTGGACGTGAACACGGCGGACGCGGCCGCCCTCCAGACCCTTCCCGGCATTGGCCCGGCCCTGGCGGAGCGGATCATCGCCTACCGGACCGAGCACGGCCCCTTCCGGACGGTGGAGGAGCTGCTGGAGGTGAAGGGCATCGGTGAGGCCACGCTGGAGAAGCTTCGCCAGGAGGTGACCGTGGGGGAAGAAACCGACAACACGCAGGAGGATACTGTTCCATGAAAATATTGGTAGTGGATGATGAGAGGCTGCTGGTAAAGGGCATCAAGTTCAACCTGGAGAACGAGGGCTACCAGGTGGAGTGCGCCTACGACGGCGCAGCCGCTGTGGAGCTGGCCCGGTCCGGGGGCTTTGACCTCATCATCCTGGATCTGATGATGCCGGAGATCGACGGCCTGGAGGCCTGTATGCGCATCCGGGAGTTCTCCAACGTGCCCATCATCATGCTCACCGCCCGCAGCGAGGACACGGACAAGATCATCGGCTTTGAGTGCGGGGCGGACGACTACATCACCAAGCCCTTCAACATCCTGGAGCTGAAGGCCCGCATCCGGGCCATGCTCCGCAGGGCCTCCGCCGGGGGCCAGGGGAAGCAGGCCAAGTGCATCACCGCCGGGGACCTCACCCTGGACACGGAGCAGCGGGTGGCCATCCGGGACGGGCAGGTGGTGGAGCTGACGGCCAAGGAGTACGATCTGGTGGAGCTTCTTATGAAGAACCCCCGGCGGGTCTACAGCCGGGAGAACCTGATGAACGTGGTCTGGGGCTACGCCTACACCGGGGACTACCGGACCGTGGACGTGCATATCCGCCGCCTGCGGGAGAAGCTGGAGCGCAAGCCGGCGGAGCCGGACCACATCATGACCAAGTGGGGAGTTGGCTACTATTTTAAGGGGTAGGATCTCATTACAGCTGAAGATCAGCGCCAGCTATATCGCCATACTGCTCATTGTCCTGGTGCTCATGAACACCTATCCCCTGCTGGTGAGCCAGGATCTGGTGTTCCGGGCCAAGCGGACCACGCTTCTGAGCAGCGTGTCCGCCCTCAACGCCGCCGTGGCCAACCTGGACGAGCTGACGGAGGAGAACGTGGCCCAGGCGGTGTCGGCGGTGGAGGCGGAGGGCTTCTCCCGGGCCATCATCACGGACCCCTACGGTCAGGTGCTCTACGACACCCGGGAGGCCGGCAACGCGGCGGGGCGGTTCGTGTTCTATAACGAGCTGGTGGAGGCGCTGCGGGGCAGCAGCGCCATGTACAGCGTATATAAGGAGGGGGCCTTCCACTCCTCCGCCGCCCAGCCGGTGCTCTACCGCAACCAGATCATCGGCGGCGTGTACGTCTATGAGTACGACACCCAGCAGGCGTCCCTGCTGGAGAATCTGCGCACCACCCTTCTGAGTATCTCCCTGGGCATCGCGGGGCTGGTGGTGACCCTGAGCATGATCTTCTCCCGGCAGCTGACGCGGCGGCTGGGGAGCCTTCAGGGGGCCATCCGGGGCGTGCGGGAGGGGGCCTACAACCGGCGGGCGGTCCTGTCCGGACACGACGAGTTCACCCAGATCGCCGGGGAGTTCAACGATCTGGTGGACCGCCTCCAGGAGACGGAGAGCGCCCGGCGGCAGTTCGTCTCCGACGCGTCCCACGAGCTGCGCACCCCCCTGGCTGCCATCCGGCTGCTGACGGACTCCATCCTCCAGAACGAGAACATGGAGGGGGAGACCCTGCGGGAGTTTGTCAGCGACATCGGCCAGGAGGCGGAGCGGCTGAGCCGCATCACCGAGGACCTGCTGCGCCTGACCCGGCTGGACAGCGGCGTGGCCGAGGCGCCGGTCCGGGTGGAGGTGGAGCCGGTGATGGAGCGGGCGGGGCGGATGCTGCGGCCTGTGGCCCAGGAGAAGGGAGTGGATCTGCTCACCATCTGCGACAGCGGCGCGGCGGTAATCGCCACAGCGGGGGAGCTCCACCAGATCATCTACAACCTGGGGGAGAACGCCATCAAGTACAACCGCCGGGGGGGCTTTGTGCGCATCCGGGCGGAGGCCGGCGAGGACGCCACGGTCATCACCGTGGAGGACAACGGCATCGGCATTCCCCCCGAGGACCTGCCCAACGTGTTCAAGCGGTTCTACCGGGTGGACAAGGCCCGCTCCCGGGCCGCCGGCGGTACGGGCCTGGGGCTGAGCATTGTCAGCGACACGGTCATCCGCCGGGGCGGGTCCATCTGGGCGGAGAATGTGGCCACCGGCGGCTCCCGGTTTACGGTGACGCTGCCCAGTCTGGAGCAGGGGGAGGCGTGCACATGAGGCGGCGGTGCGCGGCGTTCCTGGCCGCCCTGGCCCTGGTCCTGGGCGCCTGCGGCCGGGGCGGGGAGCCGGAGGCCCGGCCGGGGGACGTTCTGATCTATTACCTCTCACCGGAGGAGGACGCCCGGGGCGGGGACCGGATCCAGAGCCGCATGGAGAATCTGGAGCTGCCGGAGGGGGCCGGCGTGCGGGACAGGGCCGAGGCCGTGGTGAAGCGGCTGCTGGAGGGCCCGGCGGACGGGACCCTGCAAAGCCCACTCCCGGGCCTGGAGCTGCTGGGCCTGGAGATCCGGGACCGGACGGCCTACGTGGATCTGAGCAGCGGCTTCAACCAGCTGGTGGGGGTGGGGCTCTCCATGGCGGACTACTGCCTGACCCTCTCGCTGACAGGGCTGGACGGCATCGGCGCGGTGCGCATCACGGCCCAGGGCCGGCCTGTGGGCCAGCAGCCCAAGCAGGTATTTTATGAGCGGGACGTGCTGCTGTCCACCATGGACGACGTCCTCCAGACGGTGGATGTGACCCTCTACTTCCTCAGCGGCAGCGGAACCCTGGCGGGGGAGAAGCGCACCCTCTCCCTCTACGAGGGACAGACCCTGGCGGAGTCCCTGGCGTCGGCGCTGCTGGAGGGGCCGGAGAACCGGGATCTGAGCCGGGTGATCCCGGAGGGGTTTTCCTTTAACTATGTCCGGGTGGACAGCGGGGTGTGCTATGTCAGCCTGCCGGCGGCGGCCCTGGAGCTGCTGCCGGAGGATGGGGAGCGGCAGGCGCTGATCCTGCAATCCCTGGCCCGGAGCCTGTACTCCATGGAGACGGTGGAGGAGCTGCGGCTGCTGGTGGACGGGGAGGAGCTGGAGCTGTTCGGCCAGATCCCCGTGGAGAGCGCGGCCCTCCGGCCAGATCGAGGCGGCGGATAGGGCGGCTGGAATCGAAGAAAGGAGCGGTATCTATGAACAACAATCTGGCATATCTGAGGGAGGGACGGGAGGAGCTCATCAACGGCAGAATCGTAGCCATGTCCCCCGCCGCCACCAACCACAACCGGGTGGCGGGAAATATCCACGGGATTTTCTGGAGCTACCTGAGGGGGAAGCCCTGCATCCCCTTCGGGGACGGGGAGAAGGTGTTTCTCACGGAGACGGACCACTTTGTCCCGGACTTTATGGTGGTCTGCGACAGGGACAAGATCAAGGCGGACGGCGTCCACGGCGCGCCGGATCTGGTGGTGGAGATCCTGTCCCCCAGCACGGGCGTGCACGACAAGGGCCGCAAGAAGCGGGTCTATGAGCGGTGCGGCGTTTCGGAGTACTGGATCGTCAGCCCGGAGGCCCGGAGCGTGGACGTGTATCTGCTGGAGGAGGGCCGGTTTGAGCTGCGGGGCTCCTACTCCGTGTACCCGGACTATATGCTCATCCACATGACGGAGGAGGAAAAGGCAGAGATGGTGACGGAGTTCTACTGCCACCTCTATGACGATCTCCACATCCGGCTGGACGATATTTTCAGCGATATGTTCTGACAGACCTGATAAAAGGTGCTTGGGACGCTCCCGTCCCAAGCACCTTTTCGCGTCAGTCCCCCGCGCCGCGGGGATGAAAGTTCGGCCCCAGATCATTGGCCATCCAGTGGCGGCGGCACAGGCCGATGTACTTGTCGTTGGCCCCCAGCACCACCTGTGCCCCCTCCTTGAGCACCCGGCCCTGCTCGTCAAAGCGGGCGTTGAAGGTGGCCTTCTTTCCGCACCAGCAGATGGTCTTAACCTCCTCGATCTTGTCCGCCATCACCAGCAGGGCGTAGCTGCCCTCAAACAGCTCCCCCTTGAAGTCCGTGCGCAGGCCGTAGCACATCACCGGGATATTGCACGCATCCACCAGATGGACCAGGAACAAAACCTCCTCCCTGGTGAGAAACTGGGCCTCGTCCACAATGACACAGGCGTACCTTTTCAGCGCCTCCTCCCCCATGGCCCGCATCTCGTGGAAGTAGACGCAGGGGTGGGTCAGGCCGATCCGGGAGCGGACCATGTGGTCTCCGTCCCGCTGGTCCAGCTGGGGCTTTACCAGCAGTGTCTCCTGCCCCCGCTCCTCGTAGTTGAAGCGGGCCATCAATGCGTTGGCGGTCTTGCTGGAGCCCATGGCCCCGTACTTGAAATAGAGCTGTGCCATTTTTCTTCTCCTCATCCGTTGATCTGCTGTTGACCGGACAGATATTCTGTCGCCTGGTCCAGAAATTTTCCAAAGGCCGACGGCACCGCCATAGCGTCCAGCGCCTCCTGATCCGCCCAGGTAAGGGCGGGGCAGTCCCCGCTGACCGTCAGCAGATAGCCGGTCATATGCCACTCCACATGGGTGAATATGTGCCGGGCCTCCAGCTTTCTGCGCCAGTCCAGAGCCGTCAGGCCCCAGGCCGCCACCGGCCCGCCGGCCTGGTCCTCCGCCAGCGCGCCGGGCACGTGGGGAAACTCCCACAGCCCCGCCAGCAGCCCCCTGTCCTCCCGGCGGCGCAGGGCAACCCGTCCCTCCCGCAGGAGAAGGTACACCGTCATCTCCTCCCGGCGGCGCTGGGCCTTTTTCCGCCGGACAGGCAGCTCCCCCTGGCGGCCCAGGCGGTTGGCCTCGCACAGCGCCGCCAGGGGACACTGGCCGCACAGGGGCGGACTGTTGGGCAGACAGACGGCGGACCCCAGATCCATCATGGCCTGATTGAAGTCCCCGGGCCGGTTGGTTGGCATGGCCTGCTCCATCAGCCGCCGGAACATCTGGCGGACCCTGCCGTCCATGATGTCCTCCTCAATATCCGCCACCCGGGCTGCCAGACGCAGCACGTTGCCGTCCACCGCCGGGACCGGCCGGGAGAAGGCGATGGAGGCGATAGCCCCGGCGGTGTAGTCCCCCACCCCCGGCAGGCGCAGCAGGTCCTCGTACCGGTCCGGGAAGCGGCCGCGGTACTCCTCCACGATCATCCGGGCCGCCCGCTGGAGGTTTCTGGCCCGGCTGTAGTAGCCCAGGCCCTGCCACAGCTTCATCAGCCGCTCCTCGTCCACCGCCGCCAGGGCCTCCACCGTGGGCAGCTCCTCCATCCACCGCTGGTAGTAGGGCATCACCGCCGCCACCCGGGTCTGCTGGAGCATGATCTCCGACACCCACACCCGGTAGGGGTCCCCGGTCCCACGCCAGGGCAGGTCCCGCTTGTTTTCATCGTACCAGGCCAGCAGGGGCCCGGCCATGGCTTGCAGCCGGCCTTCTCTCATGGTTTGTCCTCGTGTTCCTTCTCTCTTTTTCCTTTCCCCATAACCACCCGATACACTGTAACTTATGTTTTAAGCTCTTTTTTTGCAGATATAGAGCAGATGGCTGGAACAGCCCAATAATTCGCGCCTTTCGCAATGATGCAGATGGTACCTTGTATAGTCCTGAAATTCTTCATCCGACATGGCAAAGTCACTTCTGCCCTCCGCAAGCTGCATAATGCCGTCCGCGGCCACTGTTGCGATTTTCTCTACAGCGAACGTATCAAACAGGGCTTCAAATTCATCAATGTTAAACCCTGTAAAAATCTGATTTTCAAAATGCCTCACCTGGTAATCTTCAGAGAAGTTTTCTTTTTCTCCGTTTTTCCAATTCCCTCGAAGATAATTGTCAAACATGATCGCATGGACCGACAAAAAAGCCACCATGACAAGACCGTTCTCCTTTGTAACTCTAACGGCTTCGTTCAACGCTTTTAATTGGTCTTTTCTGTCATATAGATGATATAACGGTCCGAATACCAGTGTACAGTCGAAGGTATTATCCTTCAAATCAACCAAATCAAGCGCATCACCCTGTACGGCGGAAATCGTCTCTATCCCTTTGCTGTTCTCCTGAAGCATTGCAAAGTTCTTTGAGGCAAGTTCCACCGCAGTCACCGTATGCCCTTCCTTTGCAAGCGTTACCGAGTATCTCCCTGTTCCCGCGCCAACCTCCAAAATTCTGGACATATCCGGAACAAGCCTGTGAATATAGTGCATGGTTGTCAGATACTCAAGTTGTCCATGCCTGCTGCGCAGCAGCCGATCGTTTTCACCATCTTTGTCGTAAAATGAATTGATTATTTCTACTCTGCTTCCCATTGCTTCTCCTCCTCACAGCGTGAAATTTACCGATTTGATGCCATCAGGCGATTCATCGGTTAAACCGCTCCGCAAATCCGCACCGGCGGCACAACGCCTCGCTGGGCCGCCTCTGGGAGAATCCGTCGCAGATTGCGCGGGCCCGGGGACTGGCGAGAATGCCGTCCAGCTCCTCCGCCAGCAGGTTTCCCAAGGGAATGTCCCCCTCGTGGTCCAGGCAGCAGGGCGTCACCGTGCCGTCCACCAGCACCGCCACCTGGTCCCGCAGTCCCAGGCAGAATCCTGCCGCCCGCTCCGGGCCCTCCAGCTCAGGCCAGTCGAACTTCTCCGCCTGCTCCAGGTATAGCCTCTGCCCCAGCTTCCAGCTGCCGCGGCGGAGCTGGGGCAGGTCCAGGGGGTGCGTCCCCAGCCTGTCCCCGAGAAAGGCCAGGATCTCGCCGTTGCGCGTCTCCTGTCCCCCGATGTTCCACAGCCGCAGGGCGCAGATGATCCCAGCCTGGGAGAGGGCCTGGACGCTCTCCCACACACCGGTGAGATAGCCGCCCAGGGCTCCCGCGTTGTTGCCCTCCATGCTGTGGAGGGAGACGCTGAGCTTATGGAGCGCCGGGGCGGACAGCAGAAGCTCATGTCTTGCCTCCAGCAGGGTTCCGTTGGTGGTCAGGCAGATCCGGAATCCCTCCGCGGCTCCGATCTCCAGCAGCTCCCCCAGCCGGGGGTGGAGCAGGGGCTCCCCCATCACGTGGAGGTAGAGAAAGCCAGTATGGGGGCGCAGGCGGCGGGCCAGAATACGAAACTCCTCCGGCGGCATGAACCGCCCCGGCCGCTTTGTGCCCGGGCAGAAGGCGCACCGGAGGTTGCAGATATTGGTGATCTCCACATAGGCCCGTTTGAACATGGCTGTCCTCCGCTGCTGTCGCTGCCGGTTTGCTGCTGAGATGCTACCGCGGCGCTATTTCCCGCTTGAAGAAAAAGAGGCCGTCTGTGCGCTGCACAAGCTCCCAGCCCGCCCTCCCCAGCGCATTGAGCTGCGTCTCAAATTCCTGCGCGACTTTTTCGTACCCTTTTGTGGTGACGGGAATAGCCGTTGCGATGGCGATCACTTTATATTCGTACTGCTTCATGGAGAAATCCTCCTGTCTTAAGAGACGCTCTCTTTGTACGCGGCTCTACGCCAGCAGCCCCACGGCCAGGCCCAGCAGCGCCCCCATGAGCACCTGCAGGGGCGTGTGGCCCATGACCTCCCGGAGGCTGTCCGCGAAATCCTCCGCCGTCAGCCGCTCCACGTGCTCCAGCAGCTGGTTGACCAGCCGGGCCGTGTCCCCGGCGCTGCGGCGGACGTTGCAGGCGTCGTACATCACCACCGACGACATAATCACCGACAGGGCGAACACCGGCCCCTGGATCCCGTACAGCTTTCCGATGGCGGCGGTGCAGGCCACCACCAGGGCGGAGTGGCTGCTGGGCATTCCGCCGCTGGAGACAAAGCGGCCCAGCTCCAGCCGCCGCAGCAGCACCGCGTCCAGAAGCACCTTGATGAGCTGGGCCAGGAACCAGGCCAGCAGGCCGCAGTCGATGACCGGGTTGTTGGTGAGCATTCCAAGGCGCACGGTCACTTCCTCCTGTCCGCCAGACTGTCCGCCAGAGCCAGCAGAAACCCGCTGTGCCGGAAGGCGGACACCGCCTCCTTGGCCAGCCGGGTCTCCTCCGCCACCAGCGCGCCGCACCCGCCCAGGCCCAGCAGGTCCACGAAGGTCCGCTTGCCCTCCGCCCGGTCCGAGCCCACCGGCTTGCCCAGCTCCGCCTGATCGGCGGTCACGTCCAGCATGTCGTCCCGAACCTGGAAGGCCAGTCCCACATGGGACGCGAAGGCCTCCGCCTGCGCCCGCTCCATGGCGGAGGCGCCTGCGGCAATGGCCCCCAGAGCAGCCGCCGCCCGCAGCAGCGCCCCGGTCTTCAGAGCGCAAAGCTGCCGGGCCGACGCCTCGTCTCCGGCCAGCTTGTCCATGTCCAGCACCTGGCCGGCCACCATGCCGTCAGCGCCGCAGGCCCGGGCCAGGGCCAGAACCGCGTCGGACCGCTGCTCCCCGGTCAGGCCGCCGGCGGAGGCGATCACCCGGAAGGCCTCCCCCTGGAGGGCGTCCCCCGCCAGCACGGCCATGGTCTCGCCGTAGACCTTGTGGCAGGTGGGGCGGCCCCGGCGGAGATCGTCGTCGTCCATGCAGGGCAGATCATCGTGGATCAGGGAGTAGGTGTGGACCAGCTCCAGGGCGCAGCCCAGGGGCAGGGCCAGACGCCGGTCCCCGTCCAGCGCCTCGCACACGGCCATGGCCAGCACCGGGCGCACCCGCTTGCCCCCGGCTAAAAGGCTGTAGTTCATGGCCTCCTGGAGACGGCCGTAGGGCGCGCCGGTGGAGAACAGGCCCCCCAGAAAGTCCTCCGCCTCCCCGCGGAGAAGATCGTACCGCTCCTGAAAATTTATCATAGGAGCTCCCCCTCAAAGGGCAGCTCCTCCGGCTCGCCATCGGGGCCCTTGCGCAGCTTGACCACCATCTGTTCCGCCTGGTCCAGCATGGTATTGCAGGAGGCGGCCAGCCTGGTCCCCTCCTCGAAGAGGGCCAGGGAGTCGGCCAGCTTCACGTCCCCCCGCTCCAGCTGGCTGACGATCTGCTCCAGACGGGCGATCTGCTCCTCAAAGCTCCTGTTTTCCTTTTCGTTCTCACACATGGTCATTCCTCCTTGATTGCTTCCTCAACCCGGCAGCGCAGCGCGCCCTCCCGCAGCCTTGCCGTGATCTCGCTCCCCACCGGCACGTCCTGGGCCCGGCGCAAAATGCCGCCGTCCGGACTGGTGACCAGGGCGAAGCCCCGGCCCAGCACCTTCAGGGGGCTCAGCGCGTCCAGGGACGCGGCCAGCTCGGCGGTGCGCCGCCGGGGGCCCGCCAGCCGGTTCATGGCGCTGTGGGAGAGCTCCTTCCGCAGATGCTCCAGAAGCATCCGCTTGTCCTGCACCGGGGCCATGGGATCGGTCATCACCCGCTTGCCCGCCAGGGCCTCCAGGGACCGGCGCAGCTGCTCCAGCCGCCGGTCCTGGCTTCTGGTCATGTGCAGGGACAGGCTCTGGAGCCGCTCCCGCAGCTCCATCTGGTCCGGCGCCGCCAGCTCGGCGGCGTGGGAGGGGGTGGCCGCCCGGCGGTCCGCCACAAAGTCCGCAATGGTCACGTCCGGCTCATGGCCCACGGCGGAAATGACCGGGATCTCCGAGGCGAAGATGGCCCGGGCCACCTGCTCGTCGTTAAAGGCCCACAGGTCCTCGATGGACCCGCCGCCCCGGCCTGTGATGATGAGGTCCGCCACACGGTACTTGTTGGCGTAGCGCAGGGCCCCCACGATCTCCGCCGGAGCCTCCTGTCCCTGGACCCGGATGGGCAGCACCTTCACCTTGGCCAGGGGGTAGCGGCGGCCCAGAATGCGGATCATGTCCCGCACCGCCGCCCCCACGCCGGAGGTGACCAGGGCGATGGTCCGGGGATAGGGGGGCAGGGGCTTTTTGTGCCGCTCGTCGAAGAGGCCCTCCTTCCAGAGCTTCTCCTTGAGCTGCTCAAAGGCCACGTGGAGATCTCCCACGCCCTCAGGGCTGAGGGCGTCGCAGTAGAGCTGATAGGCCCCGTCCCGGGGGAATACGCTCACCCGGCCCACAGCCAGCACCTGCATCCCGTTCTCCGGACGGAACCGGAGATACCTGGCCTGACCCTTGAACATGACGCACCGGATGGTCCCCTCGTTGTCCTTCAGGCTGAAGTAGTGGTGCCCGGAGGAGGGGTAGTATTTGTAATTGGAGATCTCCCCGCGGACGCACACATTCCCCAGCTGGGGGATGCTGTCCAGCACCGCTTTAATCAGTCCGTTGAGCTCGCTTACGCCGTAGACATGCCGCTCCACAGCCTCGCCTCCTCTTTCTTCCGTGTTCTTAACAGGCTAAAGGGCGCACAGCAGTGCGCCCTTTTGGCTCGTCTATTCCCCGTCTGTTGCTGCCGGAGACGGACTGTCCGCAGGAGCGGCGCTGTCCGCCGCCTCCTCCCGGACAAAGGAGCCCAGAATGCCGTTGATAAAGCGGACCACCTCCGGGCTCTCGTACTTCTTGGCGATCTCCACCGCCTCGTTGATGGCCGCGCCGTCGGGGATCTCCGGCATGTAGAGGATCTCGTACATGGCCAGACGCATGATGGCCCCCGCCACCAGGGGGATGCGTTCAAACCGCCAGCCCTTGGCATATTTCTCGATGTACTGGTCCAGCTCGTAGCCGTGGGCGGCAATGCCGCTCACCAGCTTGCGGATATAGGCGCGCTGGCTGGGACCGGGCACCTCGCCGTAGACCTCATATTCCGGCGCGAGGGCGCCGAAGTGGGTGCTGCTTAAGCGCTGGTCCAGCAGCTCCCCGGCGCTCAGGTCAGTAAAGCTCAGTTCATAGGAGAGGTGCATGGCAATCTCTCTGGCGACGTTTCTAATCATGGATGGTCCTTTTCTCTCTCAAACACACAGGTTAGGCCTTTACTGGAAGCAGACGCCGCCCACGTGGACGTTCACAGCCTTGACCTCAAAGCCGGTCATGGACTCGACGGCGCCGGAGACTGCGCTCTGGAGCTTATCCGCCACCTCGGGGATGGCATAGCCGTAGCGGATCATGACATACAGGTCAACAACAGCCCCATCCTCGTCCACGGCCAGGCGAACGCCCTTGACGCCGGACTTCTTGGCGGCCACGTTCATCAGCCCGCTGATGCCCTCTACCTCGGTCACCGCCCCGGCGGCAATGGAGGCCAGCACGTCCTCGGAAATGTGGATGCACCCCAGTTCCTCAGGGTGGGTCATGTATTCTTTGTTCTCGCCCATAGTTCGTATACACTCCTTCGATATGCGGTTAGCGGATTATCTTTACTATTGTACCACCATTCCAAGGGAAATACAACTGTAATTTTGGCGGGGGCACGCCCGGGGAATTTGTGACCAGGCAGAGGCGGCTGGTTTTCAGACCGTCCCGTTCAATAGGGAACAGCGGCAGCTCACCTTCGAAAATTTCATTCAATAGATGGTCTTTTCCCCCACCAGCCTCCCCGCAGATATTTATGGAAATAGAGGCAGGCTGGGATACAATGGATATAAACTCTCCCACGCACCGGCAGGCGGCTCTGTGCCGTCTGCCGGACAAGCATCGACTATTTCTTCAGCAGCTCGCCCAGCAGCTCCAGCAGCTTCTTGATATTGATGGGCTTGGCGATGTGCCCGTTCATGCCTGCCCGGAGCGCCTCCTGCTTATCCTCCTCAAAGGCGTTGGCCGTCATGGCGAGGATGGGGATCTGGGAGATCTTCGGATCCTCCATCTGCCGGATGAGCCGTGCCGCCTCATAGCCGTTCATCACCGGCATCTGCACATCCATAAGCACCAGCTGGTAGTAGTCCGGCTTGGATTGACTCAATATATCCACCGCAATCCGGCCGTTTTCCGCCGTGTCTACGGTCAGACCGGCCTCCTCCAGAATGGCCACAGCAATCTCCTGGTTCAGGGCGTTGTCCTCCACCAGCAGGATGTGCCCCGTGTTGGCCAGGGCCGGCTCCGCGCTCTCCTTCTCCCCCGCCTCCTCTGCATTCACAACCGAGAGCAGGCAGCTGCGCAGCTCGGACAGGAACAGGGGCTTGCTGCAAAAGGCGGTGATGCCCGCGTCCCGGGCCTCGTCCTCAATGTCTGACCAGTCATAGGCGGTGAGGACGATGATCGGCACCTGTTCCCCGGTCTCCTTGCGGATGCGGCGGGCAACCTCAATGCCGTTCATATCGGGCAGCAGCCAGTCGATAACATATACGCTGTAGTTGTCGTTGCGCATCACCGACTGGCGGGTGCGCAGCACAGCCTCCTTGCCGGACAGCGTCCACTCCGCCCGCAGGCCGATCTGCTGGAGCATGCAGGATACGCTGTCGCAGGTGTTGAAGTCGTCGTCCACCACCAGGGCGCGGCAGTTGTGCAGCTCGGGGATCAGCGGCGACTCCTTCTGCCCCGTACACAGGCGGAAGGTGATGCTGACCAGGAACTCGGTCCCCACGCCCTGCCTGCTCTTGACCGAGATGGAGCCGTTCATCATCTCCACGATGTTCTTGGTGATGGCCATGCCCAGGCCGGTCCCCTGGATGCCGCTGGTGGTGGAGTTGCGCTCCCGCTCAAAGGGCTCGAAGATATGGGCCACAAACTCCTCGCTCATGCCGATGCCCGTGTCCTTGATGCGGAACTCGTAGCTGGCGTGGCCCGCCGGCGCGCCGGGCATCTCTCTCACCCGGACGCTGACCACGCCGCCCGCCGGGGTGTACTTGACGGAGTTGCTCAGCAGGTTGAGCAGGATCTGGTTCAGGCGCAGGCGGTCACAGTAGATGTCCTCGTTCACCACGTCCATGGCGTCCATGTACAGCTCCATCTGCTTGGCGTGGATATCCGCCTGGACAATATTGCGCAGACCGTGGAGGATGTCCGGCAGGGAGGCCGGCTTCTCCTCCAGGGCGATTTTGCCGCTCTCAATGCGGCTCATGTCCAGCACGTCGTTAATCAGGCTGAGCAGATGGTTGCTGGAGGTCATGATCTTCTTCAGATAGCCCTCCACCTGCTCCCGCTGGTCAATGTGGGTGCTGGCCAGGGCGGTAAAGCCGATGATGGCGTTCATGGGCGTGCGGATATCGTGGGACATGTTGGAGAGGAACACGCTCTTGGCCTTGCTGGCCCGGTTGGCCTGGGCGAGAGCATCCTCCAGGAGCATCTTTTTCTCCATCTCCTTGCGGGTCTCGTCGTCCACGTTGCGGAAGCCCAGCACCACGCCGTGGTAATTCTCCCAGGAGCCGGCCCGCACCGCCTTCATCTGAAAGAACCGGACCTCCTCGCCGCACAGGGTCCGGTAGTTGAGGTAGGTGATATTCTTGTCCGCCAGCTCCTCCAGCAGGAACGGGCGGGACAGCGCCCGGCGCAGGCTGTCCCGGTCCTCCTCGCAGACGCAGCGGTCTATGTAGCGGCCCAGGCTTTCCTCCATGTCCAGCTGCGCGTCCATAAAGATGTTGTCCAGCACGTCGTAGCGGCAGTTGTGGACCCGCAGGGGACTGCCGACGCCGGTGTCCAGATCAAAAAAGCACACCAGGTTGTAGTCCACGCTCAGCGCCTGTACCAGCTCCATCTGGCGGCGCTCCTCATCCATGCGCTTCTGCTGCTCCTGAAGCTTCTGGGCCGTGATATCCAGGAGGAAGCGCTGGTAAAACAGCTCGCCCTGCTCCTCCATCAGCTTGATATTGCCCATCACATGGAGGATATCGCCGCTCTGGTGGCGCACGCGGTACTCGATGCTCACGTTGTCGCCCACCTTTTTCAGCGCCTGGATGCAGGCGCGCAGCCGGTCCCTGTCCTCATCCAGCACCGTGGATGCCACGGTGTCGAATCCGGCCGCCAGCATCTCCTCCCGGGACTCGTAGCCCAGTATGCGCAGCGCGGCCCGGTTGACGCTGATGATGTGCTCGCCGTCCAGAGAGTGGCACATGACGCCGCAGTCCATGGTGGTGAAAAGGGCCTCCAGCTCACGGCTCTTGCGGATGATCTCCTCCTCGTAGGCCCGCTCCTGGGTCACGTCAATGGCCACGCCCACGGTGCCCATCACGCTGCCGTCCAGATCATACAGCGGGGACTTGTAGGTGGTCAGCAGCCGCGTGTCCCCTCCGGACTTGACCATCTCCTCGGACACGCAGGTATCCCGCTTCTCCATGACGATCCGCTCCGACTCGATGCAGGCGGGATCGTCCTCCTCCACATCCCATATGTAGGCGTGGCCCCGGCCCTCCACCTGCTGCTTGGTCTTGTTGACCGTCCGGCAGAAGCTGTCGTTCACCTTCTCGTGGATTCCGTCCTTTGTCTTGTACCAGATCAGGTTGGGGACGCTGTTGATGGTGGCCTCCAGGAAGTGGCTGGTCTGCCACAGGTCCTTGCTCAGCCTCCAGGCCGCCTGCCAGCGCCGGAAACGAAAGCGCAGCTCCGCCTCCGTCAGCGGCAGGGTCCAGACGTCGTGAACGGCGGACAGGTCCAGAAGCTCCGCCTGGGCCTTGTCCGCGAGGACGATCAGCTCCGCCTCCGGCCTCTTCAGCCGGGCCAGACTGCCCACCGCCTCCGCGTCCAGGCTCCGCATGTCGGCCAGGATCACATCCGCCTGCACAGCCAGCGCCTGCTCCGGCTGATCGCCTGCCCAGAAGGTGTGGGTGAAATGCTCCAGCGGCTCCAGCCCCTGGATGATCTCCAGCAGCTCCCGTTGATGACCAATATAATAAAAACATGTATGACAGCGATACATATATGTTTCCTCCCCAATCCGCATCCGATGCTTCTCCTATTGTAATGGTCAAACGCTCCCCTGTCAACCGGTCAGAACATTTTTGCCCGTAACAAATCGGTCTGTTCGTCAGAGCCGGGACCCTGCGGCGGCCTGGCTGGGTAAAAATCTTAGGATTTCTTTAAGCCGCCATTTATCCAGGAAAATACGCTTGTTTTACACAGGGGGATTTGCTATAATCATGGTACATAAGGCCTGGACAAAGATACAGGCGGCTTTTGGAAAGGGAGCGCTATGAAAATACTGATTACAACGGATTGGTACGCGCCCGTGATTAACGGCGTGGTAACATCTGTGCTGCTCCTGCAGCGGGAGTTGGAGGAGCGGGGACATGAGGTGCGGGTGGTCACTCTGTCCAATAGTCTGCATACCTACAAGGCGGACGGCGTCTACTATATGGGCTCTGTCAGCGCCAACCGGATCTACCCCGGGGCCCGCCTGCGGGTCAACCGCAACCGGAGTTTGCTGCAGGAGCTGCTGGCCTGGCATCCGGACGTGATCCATTCCCAGTGCGAGTTCAGCTCCTTCCGGGTGGCCTACGCCATCTCCAGCCGCCTGGGCGTGCCCATTGTACACACCTATCACACGGTATACGAGGACTACACCCACTACTTCTCCCCCAGCGTGCGGGTGGGCAGGTACGTGGTCTCTGCCTTCTCCCGGTGGATTTGCAGCCGGGCTGCCTGCATTGTCGCGCCCAGCCGGAAGGTGGAGAAGCTTCTGCGGGAGTACGGCGTGGCCTGCCGCATTGAGGTGATCCCCACGGGGGTGGATCTGAGCTTCTACCGCCGGGAGAGCCAGCCGGAACGGCTGGAGGCCCTGCGCCGCCAGTGGGGCATCCCGGAGGACAAGACAGTGTTGCTCTACCTGGGCCGCATGGCCAAGGAGAAGAACCTGGAGCAGCTCATGGACCAAATCCACGCCGCCCGGCGGCGGGACGCGGTGCTGCTCCTGGTAGGGGACGGCCCCGCCCGGGAGGCCGCGCTGGACCACGCCCGGGAGCTGGGTGTGGAGGTGATCTACACAGGCATGGTGCCCCACAGCGACGTGCTGGACTACTACCGCCTGGGGGACCTGTTCGTCACCGCCTCCACCAGCGAGACCCAGGGCCTGACCTATTTCGAGGCCCTGGCGGCGGGGATTCCGGTGCTCTGCCGCCGGGACAAATGTGTGGACGGCGTGGTGGAGGACGGCGTCAACGGCTGGCAGTACGAGGGGACCGGGGACTTCTCCAGCCGCCTGTCGGCGTTCTGCGATGACCCGGCGCTGCGCCGCCAGATGGCCCGGAACGCCTGGACGTCTGCGGAGAAGTTCTCCGCGGAGGCCTTCGGCGGAGCGGTGGAGGCGCTGTACCTGTCTGTGCAGGGCCAGCCCCTGCCCCTGGCCAGATAGGCTGGAGGAGGGCAATAAGGTAAATGCGCGCCAGTTGCTCGGGTAGGGGAAAGGTGATTTACTTGTTGCGTAGTATAGCAAGACCAATGCAGCGTTCCCGGTTACCGGCAATTGACGCGCCCAGCGTGCGGGTGTACACTGGATACATTTCGGCGAAGGAGAGAGATACGACATGGAGAAGATCCAGCTATACAGACCCGCCCCGGAGGAGCTGTGGTTTCGCCAGCGCCTGCTGGGGGATCCGGAGACCATGGCCTACAACCGCGCCTACGGCGGTACGATCCCCTTTCCCCGGGAGCGGTGGGCCCCCTGGTATGAGCGGTGGGTGGAGAGGCCGGAGGGCCGGTTCTACCGATACCTCCGGGAGGTCTCCGGCGGCCGGTTCGTGGGGGAGGCGGCCTACCACTGGGACGATGAACTGGAGGAGTTCATCTGCGATGTGATCGTAGAGGCCCGGTACCGGGGCCGGGGGTACGGCAGGCAGGGGCTGGCCCTGCTGTGCGAGGCCGCCCGGGACTGCGGCGTGGCCCGGCTATGCGACAACATCGCTCTGGACAACCCCTCCGTGTCCCTGTTCCTCTCCATGGGCTTTCGGGAGCGGCTGCGGAACGGAGAGTACGTGCTGGTGGAGCGGACGCTGTAGACTACTCCTGGTTGAACCGGCGGAGGAACTGCCGGGTGCGCTCCTCCCGGGGGCTGCCGATTACCTGCTCCGAGGGGCCCTGCTCCACGATCACGCCCTCGTCCATGAAGATGATCCGGTCCGCCACGTCCCGGGCAAAGCCCATCTCGTGGGTGACGATAATCATAGTGGTGTTCCGCTCCGCCAGGGAGCGGATGACCTTCAGTACCTCGCCGGTGAGCTCCGGGTCCAGAGCCGAGGTGGGCTCGTCAAAGCACAGGATGTCCGGCTCCAGGGCCAGGGCCCGGGCGATGGCCACCCGCTGCTGCTGCCCTCCGGAGAGCTGGTGGGGGTAGCTGTCCAGCCGGTTCTGGAGCCCCACCTGGGTCAGAAGATCCACAGCCTGCTGCCGGATGGCCTCTGTGATCTCCCGCCGACGGGACTTGTAGTCCGGCTCCTCCTTGGCCAGCAATGTCCGGGCCAGCATCACGTTGTCCAGGGCCGTATACTGGGGAAAAAGGTTGAAGCTCTGGAACACCAGGCCGAAGTGGAGGCGGCTGCGGCGGATCTGCTCCTCGCTGCGGGCGGCGGAGTCCGCCGCGTCGAAGAGGGTCCGGCCCCCCACGGCGATGGTCCCGCCGTCAGGCCGCTCCAGGAAGTTCAGACACCGCAGCAGGGTGGTCTTGCCGCTGCCGGAGGAGCCGATGACGGCCAGGGACTGGCCCTTGTCCAGGGTGAAGCTGATGTCCCGGAGGACCTGCACGTCCCCAAACCGCTTTTCAATGCGGGATACCTCTAAAATAGCCATGCTCCCGCCTCCTCTCATTTGAAATAGGACAGCTTCTTCTCAAACCATCCCAGCAGAAGGGTGAGAAGGCCGTTGACCGCCAGATAGAAGACCGCCGTGTAAAACAGGGGCCACATCATGCCCTTGCGGATGAAGGACTCGCCCATCCAGATGATCTCATATACGGAGATGACCCGCACCAGGGCCGTGTCCTTGACCAGGGTAATCATCTCGTTGCCCATGGGCGGCACGATGCGCTTGACCAGCTGGAGCAGGGTGACCTTGAAGAAGATCTGGCTGCGCCTCATGCCCAGCACCTGCCCGGCCTCGTACTGCCCCCGGGGGATGGACTGGATGCCGCCCCGGTAGATCTCCGAGAAGTAGCAGGCGTAGTTGATGACAAAAGTGACCAGGGCCGCCGTGAACCGGGGGAGCAGGGGCAGGCCGAGGAGCAGGCCCGGGCCGTAGTACACGATGAGGATTTGCAGCATCAGCGGGGACCCCCGGACGATCCACACGGCCGTCTTCACCAGCCAGCGCAGGGGCGGGAAACGGCTCATGGAGCCGAAGCAGATCAGCAGTCCCAGGGGGAGGGCGAAGACCAGGGTGAGGAAAAAGAGCTTGCCCGTGGTTATCAGCCCTGTGGCCAGGGACGCGGTGACAGACCAGAAGGATACCATATATTTCTCCCATCCACCGGGGAAAGGCAGAGTTTATCTCTGCCTTTCCTCTTATTTTTCAATGATATTCTGGGCGATGCCGTAGGTCTGGGCGGTGCTGAGCACCGTACCCTTGTCGTAGGCGCTCTTCCAGAAGTCGTTGAAGGTCTTGACGAGATCGCTGTCCTTGCGGAAGCCCACGCCGTACTCCTCGCTCTCCAGCTCCGCGGCGGTGGCCAGCTGGGGGTAGCTGGTGCCGGGGCCGATCATGGCGCCGGCCATGAGCAGGTCAATGACACAGGCGTCGGTGCTGCCGGCGGCCACCTCCATCAGCGCCTTGGCCTGGGTGTCCACGGCGGTGTAGGGGATGTTCAGGCTGTCCAGGGCCTTCATGCCGGCGGAGCCGTTCTCCACGGCAAAGGTGAGGGAGCCGATGGCGTCGGCGCTCATGTACTGGTCCGCCAGATCGGCGGAGAGCACCACCACCTGGGCGTTTTTGCAGTAGGGCTCGCTGACGCCCATGAGGGACTTCACCTCGTCGGTGAGGGTCATGCCGTTCCACACCACGTCGATGGCCTTGGTCTCCAGCTCCATGGCCTTGCTGTCCCAGGTGATCTCGATGAACTCCGCCTTGACCCCCAGGCTCTCGGCAAAGGCCTTGGCCATGTCCGCGTCAAAGCCGATCCACTCCCCGTTCCCATCCCGGTAGTCCATGGGGGCGAAGTCGGTCATTCCCACCACCAGAGTGCCCTTGTCCTTGACGTACTTCACGTCGCTGTCGGATTTTCCGCCGCAGGCGGCCAGGGTCAGAGCCATGGCCAGCGCCAGGGCCAGTGCAAGCAGTTTTTTCATAATGTCCTCCTTGTCGGCGTATCGCCGGTTTAGTATGCTATCACTCTACCACACTAAAGTACCATTGTAAAGTCGTATTTCCCACAAGAAGTGGGGTGGCCTTTCCCGGGTCCTTGTACAGTTTAACCAATTAGCAGAGTAAAGCGCCGGGCGGGAAAATCCCTCCCCTGGGACCCGCCCGTCATATTTCCGGCCAGGCTGTCATAGAGTACAACAGTGAGTGCTTCGATAATTTTTACTGGATTTGCACAGCATTGGTCAGGAGCAAACCTCCCATGCACGGAGGTTTCCCATCAAATTCAGGCGCGACGGCGCATGGGAGGTAACTATGACAAATACGGATCTCTATCAGGACATAGCCACGCGCACCGGCGGGTCCCTGTTTGTGGGGGTGCTGGGGCCGGTGAGGACGGGAAAGAGCACGTTCATCAAGCGGTTTATGGAGACCTGCGTGATCCCCAACATTGAAAATGTCTACCGCCGGGAGCGGGCCATCGACGAGCTGCCCCAGTCCGGCAGCGGCAGGACCATCATGACCGCGGAGCCCAAGTTCGTGCCCGAGGAGGCGGTGGACGTGACCCTGGAGGGGGGCGTCAGCTTCGCGGTGCGGCTCATCGACAGCGTGGGCTACATGGTCCGGGGGGCTATGGGCCAGTTTGAGGACGGAACGCCCCGGATGGTAATGACCCCCTGGATGGACCACGAGATCCCCATGGCAGAGGCGGCGGAGATCGGCACCCGGAAGGTCATCCAGGAGCACTCCACTGTGGGCATTGTCATCACCACCGACGGCTCCATCACCGACATCCCCCGGGAGGACTACCTGGAGGCGGAGGAGCGGGTCATCACCGAGCTCCAGGAGCTGGGGAAGCCCTTTGTGGTCCTGCTCAACTCCACCGAGCCCCACAGCGGCCGGGCTATGAGCATCAGCCGGGACATCGAGAGCCGCTTCGGGGTCCAGTGCCTGCCGGTGAACTGCCTGGAGCTGACGGAGGAAGCCATCACCTACATCATCAAGAGTATTCTGTACGAATTTCCTCTGCGGGAGATGCGCATTTTCCTGCCCGCCTGGGTGGACGCGCTGCCGGTGGACCACCCCATCAAGCAGGCGGTGTACGGCGTGGTCCGGGAGGGCGGGAGCCGGATGGCCCACATCCGGGAGGTGGAGCCGGTGGTGAAGGAGATGGGGGAGCAGGAGGACATCTCCCTGAGCCGGGTGCTGTCCATTGACCTGGGCCGGGGCATCGCCTCGGCGGAGCTCCAGCTGCCCAGGGAGCTGTTCTACCAGACCCTGTCCAGCCAGTCCGGGTTCACCGTGGCGGACGACGGGGACCTGATGGAGCTGCTCACGGAGCTGGCCGGGGTGAAGGCCCGGTTCGACAAAGTGTCCGACGCCCTGACCAACGTGTACGAGACGGGCTACGGCATCGTCATGCCCACCATGGAGGAGCTGCTGCTGGAGGAGCCGGAGGTGATGCGCCAGGGCGGACGCTATGGCATCAAGCTCAAGGCCAGCGCGCCCTCCATCCACATGTTCAAGGTGGACATTGAGTCCACCGTGTCCCCCATTGTGGGCAACGAGAAGCAGAGCGAGGACATGGTCAACTACCTCATGGAGAAGTTCAGCGGCGATCCGGCCCAGATCTGGGAGAGCAACATCTTTGGCCGCAGCTTCCACGAGCTGGTGAACGAGGACCTCCAGGCGAAGCTCTACCGGATGCCCATGGACGCCCGGCTGAAGTTCCAGGAGACCCTCCAGCGGATCGTCAACGAGGGCAGCGGCGGGCTGATCTGCATCATTTTGTAAACGCAAGAAAGAACAGCGCAGTCCCCACGGGGACTGCGCTGTTCTCACATCTCTGACAGAGCGCCTATATGGACGTTACTCGATGCCCAGCTCCACCCACAGCTCGGAGTAGAGGGCGAGGGTGCCGGCGGGCAGATTCTGGTAGACCTCGCACCGCTCCAGCACATCCGCCGGGGCGGCCATGATCTGGTAGAGCTCCGGGTCCAGGGCCTCGCCATTGTTCTCCTCGTAGTAGGCCGGGTAGGACGCCAGGGCTTCCTGGTTGGGGGAGGCGTACCAGATGAAGTCCATGTTCGCCAGGCAGGATTCCGTGCGGCAGATAAAGTTGATCCACTCCTCCGCCTCCGCCTTGTGCTCCGCGCCGGCCAGCACGCACATGGCGTCCACAAACCAGTTGCTCCCCTCGTCAGGCACTACATAGCGCAGATCGGGGTTGTTGTCGTGCATGGAGAGGAAGTCGCCCGCATAGTAGGCGCAGATAGCCGTCTCGCCGGCCTCCATCTTATCGTAGAGCTGGTCCATGAAGAAGCCTTGGTAGATGCCGTTGGCCTTGGCGTCGGCGATGAGCTGATAGGCCTGCCGGATCTCATCCTCGCTGGTGGTGTTGACCGAGTACCCCAGGTACAGCAGGGCCGCGCCGACAGCGTCCCGGGGGTTGCCGATCATGCCCACCTGCCCGGCGTACTTGGGATCAAACAGGGCGGACCAGCTGGTGATCTCCTCGTCCACCATGGTGGAATTATAGATAATGCCCAGGGTGCCCCAGGTGTAAGGAACCGTATATTCGTTCTGGGGGTCATAGCTGAGGTTCTTGTACTGACTGTCAATGAGGTCAAAATTGGGGATATTGCTGTAATCCAGCTTCTCCAGCAGCCCCTCGGAGATCATCTGGGCGATCATGTAGTCGCTGGGCACGATGACGTCGTAGTCCGCGCCGCCCTGCTTAATCAGGGAGTACATGGTCTCGTTGCTCTCCGCTGTCTGATAGTTGACGTGGATGCCGGTTTCCTCTTCAAACTGACGGATCAGGTCCTCGTCAATGTTCTCGCCCCATCCGCACACGTTGACTACCCGCTTGCCGCCTCCGCCGCCGCAGCCGGTCAGACAGAGCGTCAGCACCATGGTGAGCGCCAACAATGTAGCAAACGATTTTTTCAATGTTTCATTCCTCCAAAAAATAGATTTATTGCACGGCGCCGCCGTTACAACCTCCGCTGGGCCATCTGCTTCTCCTGCCGCGCTTCCCGGACGTTGACGATGACCAGCAGCGCCAGCACGGTGACAAACAGCAGAGTGGAGATGGCGTTGATTTTGGGACTGATGCGCCGCTTGGTCATGCCATAGACCACCATAGCCAGGGTGGAGGTGGCGGACCCGGCGGTAAAGTAGGAGATCACAAAGTCGTCCACGCTCATGGTGAAGGCAATCAGCGCTCCGGAGACGATGCCGGGCTTGATCTCCGGCAGCACCACCTTCCAGAACGCCTGCATCCAGGTGCAGCCCAGGTCCTGGGCAGCGTCCACCAGGTTTTTGTCCATCTGGCGGAGCTTGGGCAGGACGTTGAGAATCACATAGGGGATATTAAAGGTGATGTGGGCAATCAGAAGGGTTCCAAAGCCCATGTGGAGCCGGGTGGGCAGGCGGATGAGGCCCTGGGCGGCGTTGACGCTCTGGGCGAAGGTCTCCCAGCCGGCGAAGAAGGCCACAAACAGCAGGCAGAGGCTCACGCCGGTGACAATGTCCGCGTTGGTCATGGGGATGCTGTTGACGGTCAGCAGCGGCCTCCGCCAGCGCTTTTTCATGCTGAAAAAGCCCACGGCGGCCATGGTCCCCGCCGCGGTGGCGATCACCGTGGAGAGCAGGGAGACCAGCAGGGTGGCGGACAGGGCGCTCATGATCTGCCGGTCCTGCACCAGCTCCACGTACCAGCGCAGGGTGAAGCCCTGCCAGACGGTGCGGCTGCTGGAGTCGTTGAAGGAGAAGACGATGAGCACAAAAATCGGCGCGTAGAGAAAGAGAAACACCAGGGCCATCAGCAGGCGGTTGAGCGTGCGTCCATGCCGCTTCATAGCATCACCGCCTGTTCCTCGCCCTCGCCAAAGCGGTTCATCACCGCCATGCACACCACGACGATCACCATCATCACCAGGGCGATGGCAGAGCCCAGATAGGGGTTGTAGGCCGTGCCCAGAAACTGCTGCTCAATCAGGTCCCCCAGCAGCAGCTCGTTGCTGCCGCCCAGCAGCTTTGAGATGGCGAAGGTGGACACCGACGGGACGAACACCATGGTCACTCCGGAGAGGACCCCGGGCAGGCTCAGCGGCAGGATCACCCGCAAAAACACCCGGGCGGAATTGGCCCCCAGGTCCCGGGCCGCCTCCAGCAGGCTCCCGTCCAGCTTCTCAATCACCGAGTAGATGGGCAGGATCATGAAGGGCAGGTAGTTGTACACCATGCCCAGCACCACCGCCCCCTGGGTGTTTATCATGGGGAAGTAGGCAAGATCCGTGCCGCACAGGCGGTTCACAAGGCCGATGAGGCCGACCGCGGAGAAGAAGCGGTTCAAAAGCCCCGTGTTCTCCAGGATGGACATCCAGGAATAGGTCCGCAGCAGAAAGTTCATCCACATGGGCAGCATCACCAGCATCATGGCGATCCGCTGGAATCGGGGCCCCTCCCGGGAGATCATATAGGCCACCGGGTAGCCCACCAGCAGGCACACCGCCGTGGCGATGAGGGCCAGCTTGAAGGAGCGGGCGAACACCACCGCATAGGTGCCCATGCGGGCGAAGTTGTCCAGGGTGAAGCCGCCGGAGGCGGCGGAGAAGGCGTAGATGACCACCATGACAATAGGGGCCAGCACGAACAGCGTCATCCAGCCTACATAGGGTACGGCGAACAGCGCCCGCTTATTCCTCATGGCCAGCCTCCCGGGCGGCCTCCTCCGCCCCATCAAAGCCGCCGATCTCCTCGTACTCCTCGGAGTAGGAGGAGTAGTCGCCAAACATGCCGGAGTACTCGCTCTTTCGCATAATGTGGATGTCGTCGGGGTTGAGGACAATGCCGATGGTCTCCCCCTCCGGGTGGTAGTCCGTGGTCTGGATGAGCCACTTGAAGCCCTTGAAGTCCACGATGGTGTCATAGTGGACGCCCTTGAAGGTGACGCTGGTCACCGTGCCCCGCAGCTGGCCCTTCTCCTGGGGCACAATGTCGATGTCCTCGGGCCGGATGACCACGTCCACGCTCTCCATGGGCGCGAAGCCCTTATCCAGACACTTGAACTTCCGGTTGAAGAACTCCACCACGTAGTCCTCGTGCATGACGCCGTCCAGGATGTTGCTCTCGCCGATGAAGTCCGCCACAAAGGCGTTTTTCGGCTCGTTGTAGATGTCCTCCGGCGTGCCGATCTGCTGGATGCGGCCCTGGTCCATGACCACGATGGTGTCGCTCATGGCCAGCGCCTCCTCCTGATCGTGGGTGACGTAGATGAAGGTGATGCCCAGCTGCTGCTGAATGCGCTTGAGCTCGCTCTGCATGTCCTTGCGCAGGCGCAGGTCCAGGGCGCCCAGAGGTTCGTCCAGCAGCAGCACCTTCGGCCGGTTCACCAGGGCCCGGGCGATGGCCACCCGCTGCTGCTGGCCGCCGGAGAGCTCGTTGATCCGCCGCCGCTCAAAGCCCTTCAGGCTCACCACCTCCAGCATCTCCAGCACCCGGGAGCGAATCTCCTCCTCCGGGACGCGGACCTTTTTCCGCCCATCGTCCGCCGTCTTGGGGATGCGCAGGCCGAAGGCCACGTTCTCAAAGACGTTCAGGTGGGGAAACAGGGCGTAGCGCTGGAAGACCGTGTTGACCTGCCGCAGATTGGGCGGAATATCATTGATCCTCGCACCGTCGAACAGCACTTCTCCCGAAGTGGGCGTCAAAAAGCCGCCAATGATGCGCAAGGTGGTGGTCTTGCCGCAGCCACTGGGTCCGAGCAGTGTGAGGAACTCACTGTCATTGAAATATAGATTGATGTGATCGAGAACCAGCTCGCCGTCAAACGCCATGCAGCAATCCGCAAGGCGAATCAACTTTTTGGACATTATCCTCCCCCGTTCTTTTCCTTGTTTGATATTTCCCAAATAGATAGGAATATAGAAAATCGCCTGTTTTCCCTGAGTACTTTTCCCCCGGAAAAACAGGCAAGCTAACTATAGCGGGTTTGTGTCGAAATGTCAATGATATTTCCAAAAAAATATCCGAAATTTTAGAATCTGTATTCATATCCGGGGCGTGCTGGCCGGGTGCGGATTTTTCCCGCCAGACAGCGCCCGGCGGCTGTGAATACAGGCGCTTACGGCTCCTCTCCCGCGCCTCCTCCGGGCAGGGGGGCGGGCTCCGGGACCTCCGGCGCGGCGGGGCGGAAGTAGTCCTCCCCCTGGAACTCGGTCATGGTCTCCCAGTACCGCAGAGGCATGTGGGTGCGGCGGAGCTTGGGGTTGTGCCGCTCCCGGATCTCGACGGTGTCATAAAACCGCTTCCAGAGGCGGCGGTACTGGGCCTCCTCCTGGGAGGGGGCGGCCATGCGGAAGGACTCCATGGGCAGGATGGCCCACTGGCCGGGCCGGTGGACCAGGGCCTCGCGGTGGGCGCGGTCATAGAGGAGGAAGGTCTCGTTGTACATCCGGTCGCAGAAGTGGGGGCGCAGCAGGGGCAGCACCCGGTTCTTGGGCCGGATCTCCCCGGCCAGCAGGCCCTCGAAGTCGGAGAAGCGGACAAAGCCCTTGAGCAGGTGGACCTCCCCCTCCAGATGGCGCACCGCCCTGCGCAGGGGGAGCACCGTGTCGTCGGTGAGCTGCCGGAGCAGGGGCCGGCCCTGGACCATCAGCCGGCGGATGAATCGGAAGAGAATGACCTCCCGGTCCGGCGCGCAGGTGAGAAAGCCCCGGATCACCAGCCACAGCGCCTCCGGGGAGATCCGGCCCAGTCCCATGCGGACCCGCTCGGCGTGGGCCGGCACGGTGGGGATCTCCCGGACCGGGAAGAGGGTGGGCTCCCGGCTGTCCTGGTCCCAGAAGCGGGCGGGCTCCTCGCGGTAGACGTAGCTGTCAAAGACGCAGGACAGGAAGCCGTCAAAGCTGCCGTCGTAGAGATAAACCGTCTCCATGGTCAAGGCTCTTTCCCCGCGAATGCCCGGTACAGCCCAGGGCCTCCGTCCCTGAAGGAGGGCTCCGGCCCCTGATCGTAGGGATCGTACTGGTCCGGCTCGCAGCAGTACTCCGTCAGGCGGGCGATTTTCCCGTCCTCCGTCCAGCGGATGACGGACACGCCGTCAAAGCCCGCGGCCGGCTGCTCCCCCATCCGGTACCGGAAGGTCCAGGTGACGGCGGACTGGTCCCCGCTGTGGAAAAAACGGTTCACGTCCCAGGCCAGCACCCGGCCCCGGCTGTTCCACTCCCGGAACCAGTGCCGGACCGCGTCCGCGCCCCGGTAGACGGGTCCCCAGCTCTCGGTGTAGACAGCGTCCGGGGCAAAGATATCCCGGATGCCAAAGTCCTCCTGCCGCAGCCACATGTCAAGCCACAGGCGGATGATCTCCTCCCGCGTGTCCATCATGAACCGCCTCCTTCCGTGCCTTTCGGTATAGTGATTCCTCTCCGTTTTTTGGTTATGGACACAGCGTTTTATAGGGGCTCCGGCCGGACCGGCTCCGCCTGGGCCTCCGGTCTCCGCCACTCCGGCGGCGGGGCAACGTCCCCCCAGTACTCCACCATCTGAACGATCCGTCCGTTCCGCCACTGATAGAAGGTAACCGCCCGGGCGGTCACGCCCTCCGGGGACCAGACCCTTGCCACGGAATAGCTGCCGTCCGGCGCGACCCGTTCCACCGCGCCGCTCCACTGGCCGGGATAGTCGCAGTTGGCCCGGAGGTAGCCGGCCAGGTCAAACCGTTCGCCGGTATTGGGCCAGAGAATCTCCGCGTCTGCGGTGAAAAAACGGCTGAGCCGCGCCTCGTCCTGCTCCGCGATCGCCTGCCAGAGGGCCAGAATTGTGTTCTCAAGATCTGTCATAGCGTCTCACTCCTTAGAGTCTGTTTAATATCTCGACGTGTATGGATTGGTGAGTGGATTTTTTGCCCTGCAAGG
>ERZ779637.210-NODE-210-length-43802-cov-11.875923_pt1 | contig 43802 bp, 41 predicted proteins | sample MGYA00514196_ERZ779637 | MGnify/ENA primary metagenome ERZ779637 (study PRJEB29562, sample SAMEA4376700) | mouse gut metagenome | isolation source: Cecum | study: EMG produced TPA metagenomics assembly of the A DSS colitis mouse model was used to assess the...
TTATGGATTTTAACGCGGTGTATCACAGGGCGAACGACAATTACTGCTATCCGCTTGACGAGGAGCAGCTTGTCATCAATATCAGAACAGGGTATGATGTGAAATATGTGAACATTATCCACGGCGATCCCTTTAAGTCCGGGATTCTTGGCGGCGGCGAGAGCTGGGACGGGGAGGCTTTGAATATTCCCTTTAAGAAGCGGTTGAAAAACCAGCTCTGGTGGACTACCACCATCAGGCCCGAATTTAAGCGCTTAAAATACTATTTTGAACTGCAGACGGAAGATGAGCGGTGGTTTTATTTTGAGGACGGCTTTGTGTCCGAGGCGCAGATGGCGCTGGAGGGCAGGAGCAGACAGTGCTTTATCATGCCATGGATGAATCCGGCGGACATTCCGGTGACGCCCGCGTGGGTAAACGATACGATCTGGTATCAGATTTTCCCGGAGCGGTTCTGCAACGGCGACCCGTCCATAAACCCGGAGGGGACGCTGCCGTGGCGGGTGAAGGGCAGTGTGACCAATCAGGAGTTTTTCGGCGGCGATCTGCAGGGCATTATCAATAAGCTGGATTATGTGAAGGATTTGGGCGTGTCCGGGCTGTATCTGACCCCGGTCAACGAGTCTCCCACTTCGCATAAGTATGATACCACGGATTACACAAAAATCGATCCCCATTTCGGGTCGGAGGAGACCATGAAAACGCTCGTCAGTGAGGCGCATAACAGAGGGATCCGCGTCATGCTGGACGGCGTGTTCAACCATTCCGGTCAGAATTTTGCGCCCTGGCTTGACGTGAAGGAGAAAGGGCCGCAGTCGCAGTATTTCGATTGGTTTATGGTGAATGAGTGGCCGTTTGCAGAGGAGTGAGGTAACGCCTGGGCGAAACGGTATTATACGTTTGCTTTTTTTGACAATATGCCGAAATTAAACACCAACAACCCGGCGGTGCGGGATTATCTGATCGGGGTCTGTGAAAACTGGGTCAGAAACTATGATGTGGACGGCATCAGGCTGGACGTGGCAAACGAGATTTCGCACACCTTCTGTAAGGAGCTGAGAAGCCGCCTGAAAGCCATCAAGCCGGACATTTATATTCTGGGAGAGATCTGGCACGACGCGATGCCGTGGCTTCGGGGAGATGAGTTTGACTCGGTTATGAACTATCCTTTAGGGGAGAGCATCAAGGATTTCTGGATTGACAAGAGCCTCACTAACGAGGATTTCGAGTATACGATCAACCGCTGTTACACGCGCTATATGCAGCAGACTAACGATGTACTGTTCAACCTGCTGGATTCCCACGACACGAAGCGGCTTAGAAGCGACGTTAAGAATCTGGACGAGTACTTCCAGCAGCTCGCGGTGCTCTTTACCATGCCGGGATCGCCCTGCATTTATTACGGCACGGAGATTGCCATGGAGGGAGGGCACGACCCGGACTGCCGCCGCTGTATGCCGTGGGAGGAGATTGACGGCGGCGTCTACAATGAGCGGATGGATATCATCAGAAGCCTCCTGCATCTGCGCAGGGAGGAACCGCTTCTTAGGAACCGTGATTTTCATTTTCCGAACAAGATCAACCGTCCAAGAGTGATCGAGTTCAACAAGATGGGCTGGGTGGACAACTACGTGGAGGTCATCATCAACTGCGAGGAGGAAGATATCGAGATTCCCAGGGAGGGAGAGATTCTTTTTTCCAGACACTATATTGACAACACGTTGCTGAGGAATGGTATACTGATCCGCAGGCAGAGAAGCTAAGTGTAATATCTGCAGAGATGAAAAGACTATAGAAGATAGATACAGGCGATCAAGTGAAGATAGAATAAGAGGAACAAGGAGGAAAGGGTGATGAACCAGTTTCAGCTGCCGGGCTGCCTGATCATTGAGGAGGGCGCCTGCGAGCGTTTAAATGAGATTTTAACGGACTGCATTCCGGGGATAGAAGAAAAGAAGATTGTCATTGCCACAGAGGAATCGCTGATTCCCATTATGAAACCTTATCTGGATGAGATGAAGCGCGATCTGCCAGAGAGCGAGCTTTACCTCATCGACGAAAACAGTTTTGATGAGGCGATGGAACTGGCGAAGCACATCTGCATGGAGGATGTGGAGGTCATTATCGGCGTGGGTGGCGGCAAGGTGCTGGACGTGGCAAAGTACGCGGGTTTTGTGGGGAAAATCCCTTATATCTGTGTGCCTACGACCTTAAGCAACGACAGCCTTTCCTCGCCGGTGTCAGTGCTTGGGACAGAAGGGGACGCGAGAAAAACTTTAAAATGTGCGATTCCGGCGGGGATTGTGGTAGATGTGAATGTGATTATGGGCGCGCCTGTATCGCACTTACAGTCCGGTATCGGCGATACCATCAGCAAGTACACGGCGCTCTGCGACTGGAAGCTGGATGCCGCCCACAGAAAGGAGCGGGTGGACGACTTCTCCTATCTGCTGTCGGACATGGCGTTTTCCTCTCTGTGCTACAACGAGGAAAAGTCTTTAAAAAGTAAAGATTTTATCAAAATACTGACGCAGTCGCTGGTGCTTGGCGGGCTGGCGATGGAGATTGCAGGAAATTCCAGACCGTGCAGCGGCTCGGAGCATCTGTTCTGCCATTCTCTGGAAGAAAACCACAGGGAGATTCAGATTTCCCACGGCATGGCTGTGGCGCTTGGCAGCCTTGTCAGCTGCCGCCTGCAGGGGCAGGATGTGGGCAAGCTGGAAACGGTATTGAAGGCGTACCACATGGACATGGATCCCATGAACTGGGGGATTACGAAGGAGATTTTTACGGACGCATGGCTTCGGGCGGCGGATACCAGGAAGGACAGGTATACGGTGCTCAATGAGGTGGAGCTGTCGGAGGAGGTTTTGGGGCAAATCTATGATGAGTTACGGACAGGAAAATAAAAACCTCTGTACAAATCTCCCAAAATGCACTAAAATTTATATGGAAGGGAAGAGACCGTCTGTAGAAGCGGGCGGGACGGAATTCATGCCGGCAGACTTGCAATCAGGCGTTTATACGGAAGAGGAGGTGTGAATATGAAGACGTACATGCTGGATTTAAACTCCATCGACAGAGTGAAGGGATTTGTGAGCGCGATTGAGAAATTCGACGGTTACTTTGACATAGCCACCGGTAGATACGTGGTTGATGCGAAGTCGATCATGGGCATTTTTTCCATGGATCTGTCCAGAAAGATAGAGTTTCGGATTCTGGAGACAGACGCGCAGATCTCCGAGGTGGAAGCGGCGATCGCACCCTATCTGGCCTCATAAGGAAATGGCAATAGTGTAAACTGTTGCGGAACATGAAACGGCTGCCGATGTGTGACACATTGGCAGCCGTCGCCTTTTATGCGCACGCCCGCACAGGGAATATTGTTGCTGACGCAACGTGCGGGCGGCGCGGCGAGTAGGGGAAGAAGAATCTTCCCTACTCGATTGCGCAGGCTCGCATATGGAGGTTTGCTGTTTCACGGTATGCAGAGGAAATCAGATTGTCCGGTTTGCCTTTTGGCTATACTTATGTTAAGATATTCTATTAAGGAACTTCCGGAAAGGGGGTTCGCCGCATATGCGGTAATTTTGGAGGTTTAAGATGCTGGAGCTTAAAAATGTATCTTTTCAGGCCGAGGACGGCGGAAAAGAGATCGAAATACTGAGGAACATCAACCTGACGCTGGAGAATCGCTTCGTGGCAGTCACGGGGCCGAACGGCAGCGGGAAATCCACGCTGGCAAAGATTGTGGCGGGTATCCTTACGCCCACGGAGGGACAAATTTTCCTGGACGGTGTCGATATCACGGATAAATCCATCACGGAGCGGGCGCAGATGGGGATCGGCTTTGCCTTTCAGCAGCCCGTCCGCTTTAAGGGACTTACGGTGAAGGATATGCTATCCATTGCGGCGGGCAGGGAGACGGCGGTGGCGGAGATCTGCTCTATGTTGTCCGAGGTGGGACTCTGCGCCAGAGATTATGTAAACCGAGAGATCAATGCCAGCCTCTCGGGCGGGGAATTGAAGCGCATTGAGATTGCGATGATTATGGCGAGAAAGACGAAGGTTTCCATCTTTGATGAGCCGGAGGCGGGTATCGACCTGTGGAGCTTTCAGAATCTGATCCGGGTTTTCGAGAAGATGCATGAGGAGATTCAGGGGACGATCCTGATTATCTCGCATCAGGAGAGGATTCTGAACATCGCGGATCAGATCGTGCTATTGTCGGATGGCAGGATTGAGAAGGTGGGGAACAGGGAAGAAGTCATGCCTGATCTTCTGGGAGCCGGGCAGCCCTGCAAAACATTAACAGACAAATTATGAATTAAGAAACGGAGAAATCATGGACGCAATACAACAGGAGTTACTTGAGCAGGTGGCGGGTCTGCATGAAGTGCCGGAGGGCGCGTACAATATTCGTGCCAATGGTGAGATGGCGGGGAGAAATACCACCGCCAACATAGATATCATAACGAAGGAGGACTGCCCGGGCATTGATATCCGCATTAAGCCGGGCACAAGGTCGGAGAGCGTACACATTCCGGTGGTATTAAGTCAGAGCGGCTTGCAGGAAAGCGTATATAACGACTTTTTTGTGGGGGAGGACTGTGACATTACGATCATAGCGGGCTGCGGCATTCACAACGGCGGTTCGGCGGCGTCGGCGCATTCCGGTATCCACAGGTTTTTTGTAGAGAAAAACGCGAAGGTCAGATATGTGGAAAAGCATTACGGATCGGGGGACGGCAGCGGGGAGCGGATTATGAACCCGACCACCGAGATCCATCTGGCAGAGGGCGCGTCTCTGGAGATGGAGACGGTGCAGATCAAGGGCATTGACTCTACAGCGCGCACCACGACTGCCGATGTGGCTGAGGGCGCGAGTCTGGTAATCAGAGAAAAGATTATGACGCACGGGAAACAGTACGCCGAGACGGATTTTACTGTGCACATGGACGGGAAGGATTCCAGCGTAAACTTGATTTCCCGGTCGGTGGCGAAGGAACGGTCCAGACAGATTTTCCGCAGTCGGATTGTGGGCAATGCGAGCTGCCACGGGCACAGTGAATGTGACGCTATCATAATGGATGAAGCCAGTGTCAGCGCGATTCCGGAGCTGACGGCAAACCACATTGACGCGAATCTGATCCATGAGGCGGCGATCGGCAAGATCGCAGGCGAACAGATGATCAAACTGATGACGCTCGGACTCACAGAGAAAGAGGCGGAAGAACAGATCGTGAAGGGATTTTTGAAATGAGGAAGTTTTTACAGTACGCGTTAAACCGAGTGGTGATTACGGCGCTTCTGGTGCTGATACAGATCGCTTTCTTTCTGGTTGTGCTTTTACAATGGGGCAATTATTATGTCTGGTTTTCCCTTGTGCTGCGCTTTATCACCTTCTGGGCTGTGATTTACATTATATGGAAACCGACCAATCCCGCCGTAAAGCTGGCGTGGGTGGTGCCGATACTGACTTTCCCGCTTTTCGGCGGTGTGCTTTATCTGTGCTACGGTCATGTGATCGTGCCCAAAAAGCTGCGGGACAGCATGGAACGGACGGACAAGCTGGTAAGGAAAAGTCTGGTGCAGGACAGGCAGATTCTCAAAAGTCTGAAGAAGGAAGAAGCGGCGGAGGCAAACCTGAGCGGTTATATGTATTCTTACGGCGCCACGCCGGTGTGGGACCAGACAGATACGAAATTTTTTGCGGACGGGCGTCCGTGGTGGGAGAGTCTGATCGATGATCTGGAGAAAGCCGAGCATTATATCTTTCTGGAATTTTTTATCATCAAAGAGGGAAAAATGTGGGATGCCATTCTGGATATTCTGGAACGCAAGGCAAAGGAGGGCGTGGAGGTCAGGCTGATGTATGACGATATCGGCTGCGCGTTTCTTCTGCCGAAATACTACGACAGGGTCATAGAGAAAAAGGGAATCAAGTGTGTGGCGTTCAACAGGCTGGTGCCTTTTTTATCGCTTGTGCTGAATAACAGGGACCACAGGAAGATTGTGGTGGTGGACGGCAAGGTGGCGTATACGGGCGGAATTAACCTGTCGGACGAGTATATAAACTACGAACATCCTTACGGTGACCACTGGAAGGACACGGGAATCCGCATTGAGGGAAAGGCTGTCTGGAACTTTACGGTCATGTTTTTACAGATGTGGAATATGTCCCGCTATACGGAGGAAGACTACAGCAGGTACTATTATCCCTTTGAGAAGGTGCCGGGGGCGGAAGGATTTGTACAGCCGTACATGGATACGCCTTTTGACGACGAGACGCTGGGGGAGAATGTGTATCTGAACATGATCGGCGCCGCCAAGCGCTATGTCTGGATCTATACGCCCTATCTCGTTACGGACAATGAAATGATTACCGCCCTCAAGCTGGCGGCGAAGCGGGGGGTGGATGTGCGGATTGTGACGCCCGGCGTGCCGGATAAGAAGTTCGTATACTGGCTGACCCAATCCAACTACCAGAATTTGATCGGGGCCGGCGTCAGGATATTTCAATATGCCCCGGGCTTTATTCATGCGAAATGCGTGCTTGTGGATGACGAGGCGGCTACGGTTGGCACAATCAATTTTGATTATCGGAGTTTTTATCATCACTTTGAATGCGGCGTGTACCTTTACCGGGCGCAGGCTGTGGAGGAGTTGAAAAAGGATATGGAAAAGACCTTCAGGATCTGCGAGGAAATTACGTTGTCATGGTGCCGGGATAAGTTTGTGAAGACCAATGTGATCGGTCCGCTGTTAAAATTATTGTCACCGTTGATGTGAAAAGATTGAAAATAGTATTTTTAGTCGCGAGAATTGTGTCTGCGCGCTGCTTGACACAAACTTGTTAGGCGCAAAAAATGCGCGAAAAGAAGATGGAGAGGGGTTTATGTTACGGTTTCTCAAAGTGATCGTGTGGAATCTGCCAAGAATTTACATGATACCCAAAATGGCGTACAAGGCCAGACATCAGGAGCGTTACGGTGAGGAAGCCTGTTACGCTTATGCAAGGCTGGCTATTCGGCGCATGATGCGGGCAGGGCGCATTTACACAAAGCGTTTCGGCGCGGAGAACCTTCCGAAAGAAGGAGGATATCTCCTGTGCCCGAATCATCAGGGAAAATACGACGCGCTGGGAATTATGATATCCCATGACAAGCCTTGTTCAGTAGTCATCGACGACGCAAAGTCCCACGGTCTCCTGGTCAAGCAGTTTATCGATCTGGTGCAGGGCAAGCGCCTGAAAAAGAATGATACCAGACAGTCTATAGGAATCATAAAAGAACTGGCTGAGGATACAAAAAAAGGGCGGCGGTTTATCATCTTTCCGGAGGGCGGTTATTTTCATAATCACAATACGGTAGGAGAATTTAAGCCCGGGTGTTTTAAGAGCGCGGTGAAGGCCGGAGTGCCGATCGTGCCGGTTGCGCTGATTGATTCTTACCGGGTATTTGAGGAGTGGACGCTTAAAAAGGTGGAGACGCAGGTACACTTTTTAAAGGCGATCCCGTACGAAGAATATAAGGGGATGACCACGACGCAGATTGCGGAGATGGTGCGGGACAGGATTATGAGCAGAATCAGCGAGGTGGTCAGTCCTGCATAGGAAAGCTAAGGAAGCGCTGATTAAATCAGCACTTCCTTAGAGCCTCCGGCGGATGCACACGGATTTGCAAAGGAATGTGCCGCTTCGCGGCGCAAATCCGGTGCGGGAAACGCTTTAATCAGCGTTTCCCTAAATCTTTATGATAGGCCGTTTATATTCACTGATTTCCGACAGTGGATTTTCGACAGGAAATTTATTTCGCACAACGCTCTGGTAAATATGGCTTGCATAGACGTCTTTTTCCAGCATGGAAAGGCCTGTCGGTGCAAGCTGTTTTTCTGCGTCCGCAAGTTTGGAAAGGAGAGGAATTTCCGTGTTTTTCTTGATGGCGGAGAGAAGAGGGGAGGCACTCTCCCGAAAGCCGAGCATACGTGCATAAAAAATCCAGCCTTCTTCGCCGTACTGCTGTACATTCTCCTTGCGGATGTCAAGCAGGATATGCAGAAGACTTCTGGAAATTCTCACATAGGTGCGGTTTTTGGACTTCAAGAGATCACAGAAGGAGCGAAAATCCCGATATTTTGGCAAAAATTTGCGAATGCGGTCCGAGAGCTCTCTGTCGATGTCGGGATAATCCGTATAGCCGGAAACTTCTCCGGAGAGCAGACAGTACTGGATTAACAGGGAAAAATCGTCCGCAAAAACAGGGAAGGATTTCTGGTACGCATCCTCCAGCAGTTTTAAGGAAACGGGGGGAATCTGCTTTGCAAGTCCTTCCGAAGCGCCCGCCTGCCGGAGTGATTCCCGGATTGCCAAGGCAGAGCAGAAGCCGGTATCCAGACTGTTGTCGTGGTAGGAGGAGCCTGCGCGCTTCACGGTGTACGGTACAATCGCGCTCTTCCAGAAGAGAAGCGCTTTACAGTATTCTATGCCCAAAATGTTGTTGGGACTTGTCATGATGTTGATATGGGATGTCAAATGGGGGGCGGAAGCTTCCAGAGCCGTGTTTCTGGCCTGAGGATAAGTGTGCCCCAGACGAATTTCCTGATCCAGCGTTTTTTTAAAGACAGGGCCTTCCTCCAGAAGCGCCTTCGCAAAGTCAGTCAGCACGCGGATATCGCCGCACTCGCTGCCAAAACAGAGCGTGTCAATGACCCCCAGCTTATTGAGGAGCGCCACGCAGCTGCGGGCAAAATGTTCGGCGCTGCTGATGGAATAGCAGACGGGCAGTTCCAGTACCAGATCCGCGCCGTTTAGCAGTGCGCTTTCGGCGCGCAGATATTTGTCCATCATGGCGGGTGCGCCGCGCTGAACAAAATCACCGCTCATCACAACAACGCAGTAGTCTGCGCCCGTCATCTCTTTTGCTTTTTTGATGTGATAGGCGTGCCCGTTGTGGAGCGGATTGTATTCCGCAATAATTCCGACTGTCTTCATAGCTTTTCCATTTCTCCCGAAACAACTTATTTCTCCATGTTTTCAGTGTATCACAATGCGAAGGATTTGTATTGTTTTTTCTTGCAAACAGATCGGAAAATTACTTGTCTCCGCCGCAGATTCAGCAATCTGCGACCAAAGAATGGCTGCGCAGTTCTTTCTTCCATGGTTTTGGCTATGGCGTTTATATTTAGATTATTATATAATATTATGTGTAAACATCTAAAGGAGGGTATAGCTATGTCTTATATTGATCTGATGAAAGAGAAGGCCAGAAGCGACAAAAAGACGATTGTCCTGCCGGAGACCAACGACAAGAGGACTCTGATCGCAGCGGCCAATATCTTGAAGGAAGGGATCGCCGATATCATTATGGTGGGGAATGAGGAGAAGATCATGGACGGTGCGGGCTGGCTCGAAGTGGAGCTGGACGGCGTGCAAATCATTGATCCTGAGAAAACGGAAAAGCTGGATGAGTATGCGGAACTTTTGTATGAAGTCAGAAAGAATAAGGGGATGACACCGGAGAAGGCTAGGGAGACGCTGCTTGCCGATTATCTGACTTTTGGCGTGGTGATGGTGAAGGCCAACGACGCGGACGGTATGGTGGCAGGAGCCTGCCATGCCACGGCGGATACGCTGCGCCCCGCACTGCAGATTTTGAAAACCGCGCCCGGTGTGAAACTGGTTTCGGGCTTCTTTATTCTCGATGTGCCGGACTGCGAATACGGGGAGAACGGTACATTCATCTTTGCAGACTGCGGTCTGAATCAGGATCCGACGGCGGAGGAGCTGGCGGCGATTGCGGACACCTCGGCCAAGAGCTTTAAGAGCCTTGTGGGCGCAAAGCCGATTATTGCCATGCTGTCCCACTCCACCAAGGGCAGCGCCAAGCATCCGCTGGTGGACAAGATGGTGGAGGCGACGCGGATCGCCCATGAACAGTATCCCCACCTTACCATTGACGGTGAGCTCCAGTCCGACGCCGCGCTTGTGCCCCAGGTGGCGAAGTCGAAAGCACCCGGCAGTGAGGTGGCGGGCAAGGCAAACGTGCTGATCTTCCCCAATTTGGACTGCGGTAATATCGGCTATAAACTGGTGCAGCGGCTCGGCAAGGCAGAAGCCTACGGCCCCATGCTGCAAGGCATCGCCAAACCCGTAAACGACCTCTCCCGCGGCTGTTCCTGGCAGGATATCGTGGGCGTGGTGGCGTTAACTGCTGTACAGGCTCAGCTTGCGTGATGGCAATGAGCAGTGCGCAGACAGACGAATAAGCGCGGCGGGGAGCTTGCTCACCGAAGTGATTATTCGTCTGTCTGCATAGGGCGAAGCCCGCGAACGAGGAAAACCGAAGGTTTTTCGAGTGGCACTGCGGGGTAAAGCGATTTAAGCAGAAAGCAGTGCGCAGACAGCCCGCGAACGAGGAAAACCGAAGGTTTTTCGAGTGGCACTGCGGGGTAAATTATTAATAATAGAAAGAAGGTATAGCTATGAATATTTTAGTTATCAACTGTGGCAGCTCCTCCTTAAAATTCCAGCTCATCGACGCGGAGACGGAGAAGCAGATCGCGAAGGGTCTCTGCGAGCGCATCGGCATCGACGGCAGCCAGCTTGTCTATCAGCCTGCGGGCGGAGAAAAGGAAGAAACCGTAACGCTCATGCCCGACCACACCAAGGCGATCGAACTCGTATTAAACGCGCTGATGAACGAAAAGACTGGCGTGGTGAAATCTCTGGATGAGATCGGCGCGGTGGGACACCGCATTGTGCACGGCGGAGAGAAATTTGCGTCGTCCACGATCATCACCGATGAGGTGATCGAGGCGATCAGGGCATGCAACGATCTGGCGCCGTTACATAATCCGGCGAATCTGATCGGCATCGACGCCTGCAGAAAATTGATGCCGAATACGCCCATGGTTGGCGTATTTGATACGGCATTCCACCAGACCATGCCCCAGCATGCGTATCTGTACGGGCTGCCTTACGAATACTATGAGAAATACAAGGTGAGGAGATATGGTTTTCACGGCACAAGCCATTCCTATGTCTCCAAACGGGCGGCGGAGATTCTTGGCAGAAATTACGGGGACATGAAGATCATTGTCTGCCATTTGGGCAACGGCGCAAGTATTTCCGCCGTGGAGGATGGGCACTGTGTGGACACATCCATGGGTCTGACGCCCCTTGAAGGATTGATTATGGGCACCCGCTCCGGCGATATTGACCCGGCGATCATAGAGTTCATTGCACATAAGGAGAATAAGTCCATCGACGAGGTGATGACGGTACTGAACAAAAAGTCCGGCGTGCTGGGTCTTTCCGATAATCTGTCCTCAGATTTCAGAGATCTGGAAAAATCCTATGTGGCGGGGGAGGAGAGAGGACTTCGCACGATTATCGCTTTTTCCTACCGGGTGGCGAAGTATATCGGCGCGTACACCGCGGCCATGAACGGCGTGGATGCGATCTGCTTTACGGCGGGCGTGGGGGAGAACAGTCCGCTGGTGAGAAAACATGCCTGCGCACAGTTAGGGTATCTCGGCATCACACTGGATCAGGAGAAAAATCAAGTGCGTGGGGAGGAGATGGAGGTCAGCACTCCGGATTCCAAGGTAAAAGTGCTTGTGGTTCCCACGAACGAAGAACTGGCAATCGCGAGGGAGACATTTGCGCTGGTGAAGTAAAATCTGTATATAGGGGCAGCCGCCATTGGTTCATCGTGGCGGCTGTCCTTTTATCTTCCCCAGCCCTATGCAGAGGAGGAATGCCGCGTGCGGCAGACTGCCCTTCGCAAATGCAGCTTACCCGCAAAAAGAAACCACTTACCGCCCCTTATATTGCCGGAAAACCGCCTGCACGTTACTATGTGTTCATACGAACAAGGAGGCGGATGAAAATGAATATTCTGGTAATTAACGGGAGCCCGAGGAGCGAAAAGAGCAATTCTTATCAGTTGACGAAGGCATTTTTAAAGGGGATAAAGCAGGAGACATCGGAGGTGGAAATCCGGGAACGGGCAGTCTGTCAGATGGAGATCAAACCGTGCCGCGGCTGTTTTTCGTGCTGGAACCGCACGCCGGGCAGGTGCTGTATTGAGGATGACATGGCGCAGGTGATTCAAGACATGCTCTGGGCGGATCTCACAATCTGGAGTTTTCCGCTGTACTATTTTACGGTGCCGGGCGCGCTGAAAAACCTGATAGACAGACAGTTACCGATGCTTCTTCCGTTTATGGAAGAACGGGAGGGGCAGGTCGGCAGCGGCGGACATCCGTCAAGATATGATATGAGTGGGAAACGGACTGTGGTGATTTCCACCTGCGGCTTTTATACCGCGGAGGGAAATTACGACGGGGTGTACAGCCTGTTTGATCACATGTGTGGGCAGGGAAATTATACGACGATATTCTGCGGGCAGGGGGAACTGTTTCGGGTGTCGGAGCTGTCCGCGGTCACAGGCGAATACCTCTCCTGCGTGGAGCAGGCGGGACGGGAGTATATAGGCGGCGGGATTTCCGAGGAGAGCAGGGATCGACTCGCACAGCTTCTGCTGCCGAGAGAAACCTTTGAGGCATGTGCGGACGCAAGCTGGGGGATAGAAAGGGAAAGCGCAGGAACGGAAAAAAAACGTCGGCGGTACAAAAAGGAGTCGGACACGCTGACCTTTACCAGACAGATGGCAGCGCTGTATCGGAAGGGAAGTTGGAAGGGCAAAGATATCGTGCTGGAGATGTGTTATACGGATGTGGAGGAATGCTACCAGATTCTTCTCGGAAAGGACGGCAGCCATGTCTATACGGACGGGTCGCTTACTTACGATACAAGGATAGAGACGCCGGTCACTGTATGGCGTTCGATTGCGGCTGGAGAGATTCGGGGAGATGAGGCGATGATGCGGGGGCTCTACCATGTGAAGGGAGATTTTAATCTGATGCTGAAGTGGGACGATTACTTTGGCGGTTCCCGTCCCCAGCCAAAACAGGAGACGGAAATGCCGGTGCAGAAAAATACAGATATGAATATCATGCTGATTCCATGGATTGTGTTCTGGGTAGCTGCTTCCATCAGCAGACAGCCGGGGTGCCTGCTCAGCATTCTGACATGTGCGATTGTGCCGCTTGTCTACTACAGAAATAAGAAGACGGTGTACGATGTGTTAAGCGGGGTGTTGGTGACGGGATTTTCTGTCGTTATGCTGGCAGGGGCAGCCGAAAAAATAATGCTGCCCGTTTCTTATCTGGCGTTTGGTGTGATGTGGCTGGCGTCCTGCTTCGGCAGACTGGTACCGCTTACGGCGCATTATTCCAAAAACAGTTATGGTGGGGACAAAGCGTTACAAAATACGCTGTTTATCAAGACAAACAGGATTCTTACCATGCTTTGGGGAGTGCTGTATCTGCTTACGACAGTCAGCAGCTGGTTTTTGATGAGGTCTGCGGTAAGCAGCCTGTCCGGGCTGATCAATTCTGTGGCTCCTGTTTTTATGGGGATTTTTACGGCATGGTTTCAGAGGTGGTATCCGGCGAGAGTGGCGAGAGGAAAGTGAGATCGCTGCAGAGCATGTGCAAAGGTTCTGGAGTGGAAAGTCGGTGAATCATAGCAGGATTTGCAATATGGCAGCTGAGAAACGGAGAAAGGACGGAAAAATGAGTCCTATGATGGAATGGAAGGAAATATGAAGATAACGATACAGGATATTGTGCCCGGGGAAGAGGAAGAGATCATTGTGAGGTGCAGAGAGCTGGACGAGGCGCTTCTCCGCATGATTCACGAGTTAAAGACGAGGCGCGGAAAATTTACGGTCACGGACAACGATAAGATCAGGCAGATTGACGCGGGGGATATCTACTATTTCGAAGCGGTAGACAACAAAGTCTTTCTCTATCTGGAACAGGATGTGTACGAGGTCAGGTACAAGTTGTATGAGATCGAGGAGGCGTATGCAAACACGGATTTTTTCCGGGCATCCAAATCGGTAATTATCAATCTGGCTAAGGTGAAACAGTTTGCCCCGGACTTCGGCGGACGGTTTGAGGCGCAGATGATGAACGGGGAAAGACTTATGATTTCCAGACAGTATGTACCGGCGCTGAAAAAGCGGCTTGGCATGTGAAGGCTCGGCGGGAGAAAAGAAGTAGCAGGCATATTGCTGGCGTGAAACAGAGGGCTCTATGTCAGAGTCGGTAAAGCTAAAAAACTGGCGCGGAGAGGAGGAAATATATGACGGAAGGTGTGAAAAAGAGAATGGTGGAGCTGCTGCTGACCTTCTGCATGGTCACGACAGGAAGCGTTTTTGTCTGTGCGGCTTATAATAATATATTCTGGCCGCAGGGTACGCTTCTGGATTCGAATATCCTGTGGCAGCTTCTGGCGATGGCGTTTGTGTGCAGCCTTGGCAATTTTATTCATCCATATCGGGAGATCAGCCGCAGGCGGGCGACTTTCAATAAAGGACTGCATTATGTGTATATCAATGTGGTTGTGTTGGGCTGCGGTTATGGATTTGGCTGGATGGATATAGAAAATATATGTATGTTTGCCGCTATGGTTATGGGAATACTGATTGTCTTTGCGATTGTTTCCTTTGTGATCTGGAGATTGCATAAAAGAGACTCCGAGAATCTGAACCGAATGCTTAAGGAGTACCAGCAGGCGGCGGGGAAGGCATCACAGCAATAAGTGGGCGGCATCATGGCAACATTTGTAAAGAAGAAAGTCTGTCTTTGCATTACAGTCATAAGTAGTCGAACGTGCTCGGGCACGTTGGTAAAATTATGGGGTGAAGGAGACGGGAAATGAGAAGAGGCGGACGAATAAAAAAATTTGCTGCGATTCTGACGTGTGCAGGTATGGCTTTTGCGGCTGTCGGCTGTGGTGCGGGCAGTGATGAGCAGGGAAACGGTGCGGAGACGGTGCAGACAGCGGAATCGGAGCCGGCGGAAACGGCAGAGGAAGGAAACGTGACAGAGGAACAGGACGCGACGCAGGAGACGGAACAGGCAGTGGTGCAGAACCCGCAGGAGTGGGCGTGGGACGCGGAGGACGAGGAGACGCTGCGCTGTGCGTTCGCGAAGGGGTTCGGCGGCAGGGCTGGTGTCTGCGTGCCCATGGCAGCCCTCACGGATGCGGCGAGAATGGAGATTGTGAAAGGGCAGTTTAACAGCGTCACAATGGAAAACGAGATGAAGCCGGATACGCTTCTGGGAAATAAGCCCGATATCGGGGAGGACGGTTTCCCGGTTCTTACGTTTACAGTTCCCGATATGATGATGAAGGAGATCAAGGCTTACAACGATTCTGTGGAAAAAGATGGCAGAAAGCTTATGGTCAGGGGGCATGTGCTCGTATGGCATTCCCAGACGCCGGAGTGGTTTTTCCACGAGGAGTACAACGTGGATAAGCCCTACGTGGATCAGCAGACGATGCTGGCGCGCATGGAGAATTACATCAGACAGGTGATGGAGCACTACGAGGGGGCGGACAGCCCGTATCAGGGCATGATCTACGCGTGGGACGTGGTGAACGAGGCGGTGAACGACACCGACGGCGGTATGCGCACCGATTCTTCCTGGTTCCGGGTTTTTAACAGCTCTGACTTTGTGGAGCAGGCGTTTGTGTACGCCAACCGGTATGCTCCGGCGCACATCAAACTTTTTTATAACGACTATAACGATACCAACCCGAAAAAGGCGGACGGCATCTGCAAGCTGATCGAACAGATCAAGGCAAACCCGGAGGCGCGGATCGACGGCATGGGTATGCAGGGGCATTACGATATGGATTTTTCCGATGTCCTGTTTAAGCAGGCTGCCAAAAAGTATGCGGCGGTTGTGGACGAGATACAGATCACGGAGCTTGACCTGAAAGCGAGCAGGGGATTTGACGGCGAAAATACGGAGGAGGAGTATCAGAAGCAGGCACAGGTTTATAAATCCCTGTATGACGCGGTGAAGAGCATGAAACAGGAGGGTGTGTCGATCACGGCGATCGTGTTCTGGGGAACCGATGACCGTCACTCCTGGCTGCAGAGCGCAAACGCCGCAGGCGGTTCGGCGGACGGCACGAGAGTCCAGTGTCCGCTGCTCTTTGACAAGGACTATGAGAAAAAGCCCGCGTTCTGGGCGTTCGTGGACGATTCCAAACTGGAGCCGGCAGAGTAGAGAAAGATGTAAGGATAAGGGAAGCGGTTTTATGGCTGCTTTCCTTCTTTTTTTACAATAATCTGATTTTGAGTAGTAAAATATGTATATTACTACTTGATTTGAGGTAGTATATATGATAGGTTAAACGTATAGAAGCAACGGTTAAGAAAAATCGGAACGAGATGGAGAGCGGGGCGGTGAGCGCATGGAAGGGCAGCAGAGGCAGTATATCATAGCAGATACGATCAGCGGACAGGAGATCAGATGCCTGCGAAAATCACTGGATCTGACGCAGGCGGAGTTCGCGCGGTTTGTCAATGTCTCCGTAAAGACGATAGAGCGGTGGGAGATACAGAAAACGCCGATCAAGGGGGAAATCGTGACGCTGTGCAGACTGATCAGAGAGGACCCCGGATGTGTCGAGCGGTTTCGTGTGCCGCCGTGCCTTGCGCCGCTGCGCCTCTGGTACGGAAGGGAGGAGGATGTCTGTACGATCATTGACGTGTCGCTGCCGCAGAGACAGGTGAAGATTTATAATTATACGAGGGATCTTATGTGCCGCGCCTTCGGGAAGATTGAGGAGCCCACATACGAGCAGTACGAGGCGTTTCTTAAATCCCGCTGTTTTCCGAAAAGCAGGGATAAGATGAAACTGATTCTGGAGGAGCTGAATCTTCCTTTTTATGATCCGCTGATGATCATAGAAAAGACGGAGGGCAGGATGGCGGACGACGATTTCTGGCTCCGGGTGGAGAGGAACTGATATGGTAACTTTGTTTGAAGGGGACGCAGGGGGACCGCGCAGACAGTCCTCCAAAGGGAATCAGCTGAAATGGTACAGCGGGGAAAAATGGTATAAAGCCGATTACACCGGCTATGAGGGGCTGGCAGAGTATATGGTTTCCCATCTGCTGCGGTTGTCCAACATGGAGCGGGAGACCTTTGTGCTGTATGACACGGTAAAGATGCGGTATGACGAGACGGTCTTTCTGGGCTGTGAGAGCGATCATTTCCAGCCGTTTGGCTGGCATCTGATTACGCTGGAGAGGCTGTTTTTTCAGTACTATGCGGAAAGCCTTTACGAGAGTGTATTTCGGATCAGGGAGCCGGAAAACAGGGCGTTATTTCTGGTGGAGCAGGTCGAGCATCTGACGGGATTGAGAGAGTTTGGAAAATATCTGAGCGTTCTTCTGACGATAGATGCCCTCTTTTTCAATGAGGACAGGCATACGCACAATATTGCGGTTCTTAAAGATCCGTTCGGGAAGTATCATTACTGCCCGGCATTTGACCACGGCGCATCGCTGATGGCGGACACGAAAATGGACTACCCGCTGGAGACGCATTTGGAGAAACTGTATGAGAAACCGAAGGCGAAAACATTCTGCCGGGATTTCGATGAACAGCTGGATGTCGTGGAAACCTTATTCGGACAGCATTTACAGTTTCGGTTTACCAACAAGGATGTGGAGACGCTTTTGAAAAACGAGACAGAATATCCGGCGGAGATTAAAAAGAGGGTCGGGGAACTGCTTCGGATGCAGCGGAGAAAATACCAGTATCTGTTTGCGTGACTGCCGACTTATGACCGGGCTGTTTGGGAGGAGAGACTTATGAAACTGAAAACAAAATGGACATATAATTATAAAAAGGGATTGAAAGGTCCCATGGTGTCAAACGATTATTTTATGGAGGGCGATAACATATATTTCACGCTCTCCCTCGGGCTGAGCACTTTTGACTCCGTGCTGCTCGAGTTAAAGGTAAAGACACAGGAAGTCAGGGTGGTGTTTGAGGAGAATCATGTGGTGAGAACCGCGGGGATACATGAGAATGGAAAAATCTATCTCACAACCTTTAAAGGGAAGGCTTACTGTGTCAATCTGGACGGGAGTGTCTGCTGGGGGACAGAGCTCTGCCCAAAGAACGCTTCCTTTAAAATGGCGTTGGACGGAGATAGATTCTATGTGTCTGATTTTGCGGTCTTCTGCCTTGATAAAAATACTGGGGAAATTCTCTGGAAGAATGAGACCTGCCAGAAAAAGAACAACTGCAATATTGTGTATAACGATAACTATATATACGGCGGGGAACTTGGCGGAAGCGTATTCTGCCTGGATAAATTTTCGGGAGAGGTCCGCTGGACGTACGGAAAAGATGAGTGGATCAGCAACGTTGCGCTGTTGGATGACAGCAGGATGTTGGCGGCGCATATTCATGGGAAATTTTATATATTGGATTCACAAAAGGGTGAATTGATCTGTGCGAGAGAGGCAAAGGGGAAGTTATATAACGAGATGGTGTTTGAGCAGAACCGGATGTATGTTGGCGACGCGGACGCGGTGATCGATTCGAAAGCGGGAAATATGACCTGTTATGAGATGACTTCAGATCATGACTTCGCGGAGATATTTTCCGTCAACGTGGGAGGCGGCGTATCGACGCGGGCAGTGATCGACGGGGACAGGCTTTTCTTTGCGGCGGAAGATAATTATCTGTACTGTGTGGATAAAAACACAGGAGAAGAACTGATGCCGAGGAAAAAGACAAAGGGCATATGCAGAAATATTGTTGTATATGGAAAGGAGCTGTTTCTGCTCAGCGACAAAGGACAGGTGGAATGTCTGGAAATTCTGTGATGGATACAACGGATAGGAATGAAAAGAGGGGCGCTAACTCTGCGCCCCCGCCGGAATTTTCTTGTCGGTATGTAAAATGTGGTTCACCAGCCACTCGGTCAGAAACTCCATGAGATCCTCAAGTGTCTCCTGCTGGTTTTCATCGACATGCTCCAGATCCATCTCTTCCAGTCTCGATACAAATGCTTCATGCGCCCGTTTCTGCGCTTCCAGCCCGTCATAGTGGATGCTTTCCATATACATTTCCTCGTCCTGAAAATGAAATTTCGTATAATCCCTAAGTTCTTCGAGAAGCTGGACGATTTCGTCGTATTTGTCGAAGGCAAGTTCATCCGTCATAACACGGTACACATCCCCGATAATGCGGAACAGTTCCCGATGCTCCTTGTCTACCAGCGGAATGCCTGTCAAGTAGGTATCGTTAAATTCCGGCGCGGTTCTGTCTTCCGAGGGCTTTAATTTGCCGATCATCAGGTCGGAGCTGATGATGTGGCGGTACAGCCAGGTCACGAGATACCGCAGCAGATCGTCAAGCACTTCCTGCTGGGCGTTGTCGGAGGAGAAGGAGTTTGTGATGCCGTTGATCTTATCGCGGAAGAAGAGATGCTGTTTTTTCTGCAGAGAAAGCTCCGGGTGGCGGATGCTTTCCATGTAGTCCTCCTCATGCTGGAAATGCGCTTCCGCGTACTGCTCCAGCCGTTCGATCGTTTCCAGGATTCGGTCATATTTGTCGTTTAAAATCTGGTTATCCAACAGTTCCTGCGTCTCGTTTATAATTCGAAAAAGCTCCCTGTGTTCGTTGTCGATCTGATCCACACCGATCAGGCAGTCTTCTGTAAAATGATACATAGCTGAAATCCTCCCTGTGATGATATTTTCAGCAGTGCAAGCGAGAAAAAACTTCGGTTTTCCTCGCTCACGGGCGGTCTACGCTCCGCTTCGGTTCGTGCTGAACAAGCGCCACTGGAGTTTAGCGCCGCCCTATCAAGGCTGACACAGGCCAATCGCCGGCAAGCAGCCGGTTTGTCTGTGTCACCTTTGGCACTGCTCATTGTAATTGTGGACATTATACCACAAAATGCGCCGAGGGCACAGAGGGCGGGCAAATATTTTGGCGGGAAGGAGAAAAAGCGTTACAATTCACACCTACGCCGGATTTCGTACCAATTTACGATCATTTGGTGTGAACTGCAACAATTGATGCACACAAAATGCCCTAAAAGAAAAGTAAATTCCGCAGCAAGTGCATGGCGCGGATGTGAAAAGTATCGAAAAAACTTCCGGGGTGAGCCAGAGCAGCGGAATAATATGGTTAGTGCTTGAAAGACGGCCGGGGCAGGAGTATAATATAATTGGTTAAAAGAATAGATTCGTGAGGAAGGATGGGTAGAAATTGGACAAGAAACAGGGTAGAACAAAAAGCTTGAAAACAACGTTGGTTTTAGTCTGTGCGGCGCTTGGTATCGTCATAGGGGTGGCGGTCGGTCTGATCGGCGTTTTGACGATCCGCAATATTTCCAATAGCGCATACGACGAGTACGCGAAAGCGATGGACGACGGGTACCGTACGGAGATTAAGTCCCAGGTGCAGAGCGTGCTGGCGATCCTGCAGGCGGAGTACGACAAGGCGGCGGCCGGGGAGATGACCGAGGAAGAAGCGAAAGCCGAGGCGGCTGAGATCGTCCGGGCCATGCGCTATCGGGATGACGACAGTGGCTATTTCTGGATAGACGATAAGGATTACATACTGGTCATGCACCCGATCCTTCCGGAGCAGGAAGGGAACAATCGTTATGATCTGCAGGATCAGGACGGCATTATGATTATTCAGTCAATCATGAAAGTGTGTCAGTCGGCGGACAAGGGCGGTTATAATCAATTTTCTTTCACCAAGGCGGACGGTGTGACCGTGGCGCCCAAGGTAGCTTATTCCGGTTATTTTGAGCCCTGGGGCTGGGCTGTTTCCACAGGAAACTATGTGGACGATATGGAGAAAGAGATGCAGGGCATTAAGGATTCGATTGTCAAGGAGTTCAGAAATTCCTGCATTCTTATAGCGGGCTGCTGTGTGATTCTGCTGATTATCACGGTGGTGGTGTCTTGCGTTGTAGGTGAGTTCCTGGTGGTTCCGCTGCGCAGGGTCAAGGATTTTGCGGTCAGCATTTCCGAGGGTGATCTGACGGCGGATGTGGTGGTAAAGCAGAGAAACGAGATGGGCGTGGCGGCGGACAGCCTGAATATTGCGAGAGAGAAGATTCACGATCTCATCATGTCGATTGCGGGTACGGCCCGCGGTGTGGAAGATATGACGGTGGAGTTTGAGGAGAGCTTCCAGCATATGGAGAAATCCATCGGGGAAGTGGACATCGCGGTGGAGGAGATTGCCAAAAACATTACCGCGCAGGCGGCTTCCACGTCGGATGCTACCGGCGAGGTCAATAAAATCGCGGAGGGAATTGACAGAACCACGAAAGAGGTGGCAGAACTTCGCGACAATTCCGATTCCATGAAGAAGCTGAGCAGAGAGTGTTCCGATAAGCTGCAGGAGCTGGTGCAGGCCAATATGCGCACGAAAGAAGATGTGGTGAGTATGCAGGCGCAGGCGGAGGCCACCAACGAGGCGGCGGATGCCATCAAGCAGGCAGCCGGGCTGATCGACGCGATTGCAGACCAGACCAATCTGCTGGCGTTGAACGCGTCTATCGAGGCGGCACGCGCCGGGGAGAGCGGCAAAGGCTTCGCGGTGGTGGCGACGGAGATCGGTGCGCTGGCAAACCAGTCCACGCAGGCTGTCGGTGAAATCTCCAACATCATCAACGATCTGGTAAGCAAATCGGTACAGTCCCTGCAGATTATGGAGAAGGTGAACGGGACGGTGGAGCGTCAGGTGGATGTGTTGAATGCCACCCAGAGCATTTTCAACGATCTGTATACGAATCTGGATCAGTGTATGGCGTCCATCGTGAACATCGAAGAAATGACGGAGGAGATCGAGAGACAGAGGCAGGGCATTACCACAGTGCTTGATACGTTAAACAGTCTGGCGCAGGACAATGCGGCCTCTTCCGAGGAGACTTCCGCCATGACGGAGGAGCTTGGTCAAATCGTGGTCAGATCGAAGGAGATGGTAGACGGCCTGAAGGGCGACGTGAACCATCTGGTAGGCGGCGTGGAGCAGTTCTCCGTCTGAGCTGCCGGTCTACGCTCCAAGCAAAGCTTGGAGCGATCGGGCATTTGCCCGATGAAACAGCATTGATATGCAACCTAATGTGAGCGAGCTCCCAACGGTTGATACCAACGCTGTTTCGCCCGGCTCATTGCATATATTAAATTATCGGTTGACAAACCGGAATGCCATATGTATAATTGTTGAAGTGTGGATAGGAGTCTGCTATGTTCGTGAACCTGACTGATATGTTGACAAATGAGGACAGAGTCGTCTCCATGCAGGCAGAAACAGAGATTACAGAAGTGTCTGTCGGCGGGGAGAAGTATCCGGTGCTTGCTTCATCACCGGTGAGCTTTGTCTTTACAAACATAGGAAAGGGCAGGGCACGGATCGAGGGAAAAGCGGATTTTGTATTCTCGGCGGGCTGTGACAGATGTCTGAAGCCCGTGGAAGAGAGTCGTGAGATCTGCTTTACCAGAGAAGTGTGGGCACCGGATATGGCGGCTGAGCCTTCGGTATACGAGGAACAGCCATTCATGGAAGGCTTTCAGTTGAACGTAGAGGACTTACTCATCAGTGAGATAGTGACAAGCTGGCCTATGAAGATCCTGTGTAAGCCGGATTGTAAGGGGATCTGCCCCATATGCGGCAGGGATCTGAATACGGGGATGTGCGATTGCGACACGTTTGTCCCCGATCCCAGAATGGCGGCGATCAAAGATATTTTTGAAGCGGATAAGGAGGTGTGACGATGTCTATTTGTCCTAAAAACAAATCTTCTAAAGCCAGAAGAGATAAGAGAAGAGCAAACTGGAAAATGAGTGCTCCGACTTTGGTAAAATGCAGCAAGTGCGGCGCGTTGATGGTGCCCCACAGAGTATGTAAGAAATGCGGCACATACAACAAAAAAGAAATCATCGCAGTTGACTGACGGATGTGAAAGGCTTTTCGGGAACCTCTCGAAGAGCCTTGATTTTTATGGGCGGATTTAGTATATTATAACTATTCAAATAGGGTCGAAAAGAGGGCGTAAAAGAAACGGAAGGTTGTGTATGAGCGAATGGATTAAGGTGGCCGTGGATGCCATGGGCGGAGACAACGCGCCGGTAGAGACGGTAAAGGGCGCTGTGGAGGCGGTAAACGAGAGCGGTAAGATCAAGGTGTATCTGGTGGGAAAGCAGGATATTCTGGAAAAGGAGCTTGCCGGTTATACATATTCGAAGGAGCAGATTGAGGTGGTACATGCCTCCGAGATCATCGAGACGGCGGAGCCGCCGGTGATGGCGATTCGGAAGAAAAAAGATTCTTCGCTTGTGAAGGCGCTTAATCTGGTAAAGGACGGCACTTGTGACGCCTATGTATCCGCGGGCAGTACCGGGGCGACTCTGGTGGGCGGACAGGTGATTGTGGGCCGGATCAAGGGCGTGGAGAGGCCGCCGCTGGCGCCGCTTATTCCTACGGCGACCGGATGTTCTCTTTTGATTGATTGCGGCGCGAATGTAGATGCAAGACCGTCTCATCTTGTGCAATTTGCGAAGATGGGATCGATTTATATGGAATATGTGATGGGCGTGAAAAACCCGAAGGTCGGGATTGTGAATATCGGTGCCGAGGAGGAGAAGGGAAACGCGCTCGTGAAGGAGACTTTCCCCCTGCTTAAGAACTGCTCCGACATCAATTTTATCGGCAGTGTGGAGGCGAGGGATATTCCGGCGGGAGCGGCGGATGTTATCGTCTGCGAGGCATTTGTCGGAAACGTGATACTGAAAACCTATGAGGGTGTGGGACTGACGCTGATCTCGAAAGTGAAAGAGGGCATGATGACATCCCTTCGCAGCAAGATTGGCGCGCTTTTGGTGAAACCTGCGCTGAAAACGACTTTGAAAGCCTTTGATTTGGAGCAGTACGGCGGTGCGCCGCTTTTGGGACTGAAAGGGCTGGTGGTGAAAACCCACGGAAGCTCCAAGGCGAATGAGATTAAAAATTCTATTTTACAGTGCATTGCCTTTACGGAGCAGCAGATCAGCGAAAAGATCCGGGAACGTGTAGTGTGAGAAAAGTCTGCTATGCAGACTTTTCTCACACAGGAGAAATGCCTGAAATGCGGCATTCTTCGAGCAGATGGAAACAATAAAGTACCGATAGCGGGAGACGCTTTAGAAAGCGGAGAGGTTTGTTTGGCTATGGAACTGGAAAAATTACGGGAAGTGATAGCAGGGATTTTAAGCGTGGATCCTAAGGAAATCACGGAAGATACGACCTTTCTGGAGGATCTGGGAGCAGATTCTCTGGACGTTTACCAGATTATCATGGGAATTGAGGACGCCTTTCAGATTGAAATACCGACTGAAAAAGCGGAACGCATCACTACGGTGGGTGAGGCGGTAGAACTGATCAAGAGCAGCAGGGAGTAAGCGGTTGGCCCTTTCTGATGAGGAAGGGGTCTTTCCATGTGGAGGTTTTCATGACGGACGAGACATTCAGCGCGCTGGAAGAAAAAATTGCATATCATTTTGGGGACAAGAATTTGCTGCGCCAGGCGCTCACCCACAGCTCCTACGCCAACGAGATGAAGATCAATAAATATGAGGACTATGAGAGGCTGGAGTTTCTGGGAGACGCTGTGCTTGAGCTTGTGAGCAGCGACTTCCTTTTCAGGGAACGGGAGGAGACGCCGGAGGGGGAACTGACGAAGATGCGGGCCTCCATGGTCTGCGAACCGGCGCTCGCTTTCTGTGCAAGGGATTTTTCTCTGGAACAGTATATACTGCTCGGAAAGGGAGAGGAGGCAACCGGGGGAAGAAACCGGGACTCCATCGTTTCCGATGTGATGGAGGCAGTGATTGGCGCAATTTATCTGGACGGGGGATTGGCGAAGGCTTCGGCTTTCATCCATCGCTTTATCCTCTCAGACTTGGAGCATAAACAGCTTTTCTATGACGCCAAGACGATTCTGCAGGAGCGTGTGCAGCAGGAAAACGAGGGCGCGCTCCACTATGAGCTTGTGAAGGAGGAGGGGCCGCAGCACGATAAAACCTTCGAGGTGGAGGCTTATGTGGGAGAGAAAAAAGTGGGATGGGGAACCGGCCACTCCAAGAAGGCGGCACAGCAGCAGGCGGCATATCAGGCTCTTCTGGCGAGAAAAGAAAGGTAACATATGTATTTAAAGAGTATAGAGGTGCACGGGTTTAAATCCTTTGCAAATAAGATTAATTTCAAATTCCACAACGGCATCACGGGGATCGTGGGGCCGAACGGCTCCGGGAAGAGCAATGTGGCCGACGCGGTCAGGTGGGTGCTGGGAGAGCAGCGCATCAAACAGCTGCGTGGCGTGTCCATGCAGGATGTGATTTTTTCGGGAACGGAGATGAGAAAGCCCTTGGGCTATGCCTATGTGGCAATTACATTGGACAATTCCGATCATCAGCTCCCCATTGATTTTGACGAGGTGACGGTGTCGAGAAGGCTGTATCGCTCAGGAGAGAGCGAGTATATGTTGAACGGCACGCCCTGTCGTCTAAAGGACGTCAACGAACTGTTCTACGATACCGGTATCGGCAAGGAGGGCTACTCCATTATCGGGCAGGGCCAGATTGATAAAATCTTGAGCGGCAAGCCGGAGGAGCGCAGAGAGCTTTTTGATGAGGCGGCCGGTATTGTGAAATTCAAGAGAAGAAAGTATGCGGCGCAGAAAAAGCTGGAGGCGGAAAAGCAGAACTTAGTGCGCGTGAATGACATTCTGGCGGAGCTGGAAAAGCAGACGGGGCCGTTAGAAAAGCAGGCGGAGAAGGCAAGGATATATCTTCGCAGAAAAGAGGAATTAAAGACCCTCGACGTCAATGTTTTTCTGATGGAAAACGTGCGGATCACGGAGCAGCTTAAAGACGTGGACGAAAAACTGCGCATCGCTTCCGGCGATCTGCAGGAGACCACGGATAAATATGAATCTGCAAAGGAAGAGTATGAGCGGATCCAGAACCGTATTGAGCAGCTGGATGAGGAGATTGAGGCGGCCAGAGCCACACTCACGGACACAGGCGTGATGCGCTCCAAGCTGGAGGGTGAGATCAACGTCTTAAAAGAGCAGATTCACTCTGCGGAAGGCAATGAGGAGCATCTGCAGACCCGCATTAACAGCATAGGAGAACAGCTGGCAGAGCGGGACAAAGAGAGGGAAGCCATTCTTGCACAGAAGCGGGAGATCGACGAAAAGCTGACGGCTCTGGAGGAGGAGCGGACACAGGCCAGAGAACTTTTGGAAAAAACCCAGAGCGAGATAGAAACCTTAAATAATCATATTGAAAGCGGAAAGAATACCATTATAGAGGCGTTAAACAACCGGGCTACGATCAAATCGAGGCTGGGTCGTTTTGATACCATGCTGGAGCAGGTGAACATCCGAAAGGCGGAGTTAAATTCCAGACTGCTTCGCGCCAAGTCTGACGAGGCGGAACAGGCGGAGACGATCAAAAAGCTGGAGGCGGAATTTGAGGCCATAACCGCCTCGATCAAGGAGCTGACAGAACAGCAGGAACTGATGGAGGAGCGGCTTGCCGGCGTGCGGGACGAGCTGGCAGGAAAAGACCAGAAGCTTAGGGACACGCAGGTGCTCTACCACCAGCAGAAGTCCAAGCTGGAGGCGCTCTCCAACCTGACGGAGCGCTACGAGGGTTACGGTGGCAGCGTCAAGGCCGTCATGGAGAAAAAGGATACCGAGAAGGGTATCATCGGAGTTGTGGCGGATATCATTCAGGCGGAAGCGAAGTACGAGACGGCTATAGAGACGGCTCTCGGCGGCAATATCCAGAATATTGTGACGGAGGATGAGGAGACGGCCAAACGGATGATTGGCTTCCTAAAGAAAGCAAGAGCCGGGCGCGCCACTTTTCTGCCCCTCACGAGCATTACCCATCCGCAGGAGTTTAAAAATCAGGATGCGCTTAAGGAGCCGGGCGTGGTCGGGATGGCGGATGCGCTTGTAAAGATTGAGAAAAAGTATAAAAATGTGGCCAAGGCTATGCTGGGGCGTATTATGGTAGTAGATAATGTGGACAATGCGGTGAAGATCGCCAGGAAGTTTGACTACGGCATCCGCATGGTCACGCTGGAGGGCGAGCTTCTCGTGCCCGGCGGCGCTATCAGCGGCGGCGCGTTCAAGAACAACTCCAATCTGCTTGGCAGGCGCAGAGAGATGGAGGAGCTGGAGAAGAAGGTCAAGCAGTATGTGAAGGAGATCGATCAGATATTAAATGAGATCGAGGAGACCAAACGGGGCCGTAACAAACTGCGCCTCGAGATCGAGGATGTCAAGGGGCAGATTCAGCGCAAATTCATTGAGCAGAATACCGCCAGAATGAGTGTGATGCAGGCGGAGGAGAAGAAAAGCGAGACCACGGAAGGCTTCGGTGAGTTAAAGACGGAGGAGCAGGATATCGAGACTCAGATCGGTGAGATCCGTGCGGGCAAGGAGGCGGCGGCTAAAGAGCTGGCTGATTCCGAGGCGCTAGAGAAGAGTGTGGAAGCGCAGATTGGCGAGTTCCAGACGCAGCTTGAGGAAAAGCGCGCGCTCGAATCCGAGCAGTCGGCCCAGATGGCTGAGTGGGATGTGGAAGTGGAAAAAATGCGTCAGAATTCCGATTTCAGGCGGCAGAATCTGGAGCGTGTGGACGGGGAGCGAGAACGTTTCCAGGCAGAGCTTACCGAGGTGAAGGAAGGTCTGCACCTTGGCAAAGAGGAAGTGGAGCGCAAGAAGGAGAACATCCTGGAGATCGAGAGAACCATTGCGGCTTCCCATACGGCCCAGACGGAGGCGGAGGTCAAACTGAAAGAGGATGTGGAGGCGAAGGAGGAGCTTTCCGGGAAGCAGAAAAACTTCTTTGGCACGAGGGAGGAACTCTCCCAGCGCATGACGGCGCTGGACAAGGAAGTATATCGTTTGAATGCGCAGAAGGAGCGGATGGAGGAGTCCATTGAGTCCCGGATCAATTATATGTGGGACGAGTACGAGATCACCCTCTCCGACGCGGAGGGCTTAAAGAATGAGGAGATGACTGATCTGCCGGCCATGAAGCGGGAGATTGGAAATCTGAAAGACGCGATCAGAAAGCTTGGGGATGTAAATGTAAATGCCATCGAGGACTACCGGAATCTGATGGAACGGTATACCTTCTTAAAGACGCAGCATGACGATCTGGTGGAAGCGGAGAAAACGCTGCTCGGCATTATTGAGGAGCTGGACACATCCATGCGGAAACAGTTTAACGAAAAGTTTGCCCAGATTAACCGGGAGTTTGACAAAGTGTTTAAAGAACTGTTCGGCGGCGGCAAGGGTTCCCTTGAGCTGATCGAGGACGAGGACGTGCTGGAGGCGGGTATTCTGGTGATTGCCCAGCCGCCCGGAAAGAAACTGGTCAACATGATGCAGATGTCCGGCGGAGAGAAGTCCCTGACGGCGATCTGCCTGCTCTTTGCGATTCAGAATCTGAAACCTTCGCCCTTCTGCCTGCTGGACGAGATCGAGGCGGCTCTGGACGAGAATAACGTGACGCGGTTTGCCAAGTACCTGCACAAGCTGACGAAAAACACGCAGTTTATCGTGATTACGCACAGGCGCGGCACCATGGAGAAGGCGGACAGGCTCTACGGTATCACTATGCAGGAGAAGGGGGTTTCCACGCTGGTGAGCGTCAACCTGATTGATAAGGAACTCGACGACTAGCGTTAGGAGAGGTAGGATATGGGAGAAGAAAAAAAAGGTTTTTTCGGTCGGCTGAAGGCGGGTCTGACCAAGACGAGAGACAATATCGTACACGGGATGGATTCTGTGTTCGGGGGTTTTTCCAATATCGACGACGATTTTTATGAGGAGCTGGAAGAGATTCTGATTATGGGCGATATTGGCGTGAACGCCACCGAGGAGATTCTGGAGCGGCTGAAAAAGCAGGTGAAGGAGAATCATATCAAGGAGCCGGCGGCCTGCAGGGAACACTTGATAGACAGCATTCGGGAACAGATGGAAGTGGGGGAAACCGCCTACGATTTTGAGAAGGAGCGGTCGGTGGTGATGCTGATCGGCGTCAACGGCGTGGGGAAAACCACCACGGTGGGAAAGCTTGCGGCGCAGCTCAAGGGACAGGGGAAAAAGGTACTGATCGCGGCGGCGGATACCTTCCGCGCAGCTGCGGGAGAGCAGCTCTCCGAGTGGGCGGCCCGCGCCGGTGTGGACATGATCGGCGGCACGGAGGGCGCGGATCCCGCCAGTGTGATTTTCGACGCGGTGAGTGCGGCGAAAGCCAGGAATGTGGATGTTCTCTTATGCGATACGGCAGGGCGGCTTCACAACAAAAAGAATCTGATGGAGGAACTGAAAAAGATCAACCGCATTATAGACAGGGAGTTCCCGGATGCCCATCGGGAGAATCTGGTAGTTCTGGACGGCACCACGGGACAGAACGCTTTGCAGCAGGCGCGGGAGTTTGGCGAGGTGGCGGATGTGACCGGCATTGTCCTGACGAAGTTAGACGGGACGGCGAAGGGCGGCATTGCGGTGGCAATCCAGTCGGAATTGCAGATTCCGGTGAAGTATATCGGTGTGGGGGAATCCATAGAAGATTTGCAGAAATTTGACGCAAAGCAGTTTGTGGACGCGCTTTTCGACGTGAAAGCGGAAGAAGAAGGGCAGTAGTGGGTATGTATAGTCGAAATGTGCATTTACGACCCGAAACAGTAAATGCTGTGAATAGTAACAGTAAGGAGGCATAGAGGGATGGATGCAATGACATTGGACAAGTTCGAAGAAGCCTACGAGGTTGTGAAGGAGGTCGCCTCGGAGACAAAGCTTGTGTACAGCGATTATTTCAGTGCACAGACCGGAAACAAGGTTTATCTGAAACCGGAGAACATGCAGCTTACAGGTGCGTATAAGCTCAGGGGCGCCTACTATAAAATCAGCACGCTCACGGAGGAAGAGCGGTCGAAGGGGTTGATTACGGCTTCCGCGGGAAACCATGCCCAGGGCGTGGCCTACGCAGCCAAATGTTACGGGGTGAAGGCGGTGATCGTGATGCCTACCACAACCCCGTTAATCAAAGTCAACCGCACCAAAAGCTATGGTGCGGAAGTGATTCTGCACGGGGATGTGTATGATGAGGCATGTGCCCATGCGCTGGAACTGGCAGAGAAAAACGGCTATACGTTTGTGCATCCGTTTGACGATCTGGATGTGGCGACGGGACAGGGAACGATCGCCATGGAGATCATAAAAGAGCTTCCTCTGGTGGACTATATCCTTGTGCCGATTGGGGGCGGCGGCCTTGCCACAGGCGTGTCCACGCTGGCGAAGCTCCTGAATCCGAAAATCAGGGTGATCGGCGTGGAGCCCGCGGGCGCGGCATGTATGCAGGCGTCCATCAAGGCGGGAAAAGTGCAGACCATGGCGCAGGTCAACACAATTGCGGACGGTACGGCGGTGAAAACGCCGGGAGAGAGGATTTTCCCTTATGTAAGCAAAAATCTGGACGATATCATCACGGTCGAGGATGAGGAGCTGGTGGTGGCATTTCTGGATATGGTGGAGAACCATAAGATGGTGGTGGAAAATTCCGGGCTTCTCACAGTGGCTGCATTAAAGCATCTGGATGTGAAACATAAAAAGGTCGTTTCCATCCTAAGCGGCGGCAATATGGACGTGATCACCATGTCCTCCGTGGTACAACAGGGGCTTGTGCTGCGGGATAGGATCTTTACCGTGTCGGTGCTTCTGCCGGACAAGCCGGGCGAGCTTTCCCGGGTGTCCGACGTGATCGCGAAGCAGAGCGGCAATGTCATCAAGCTGGAGCATAACCAGTTCGTCTCCATCAACCGTAACGCGGCGGTGGAGCTGCGGATTACGCTGGAGGCATACGGTACAGAGCACAAAAACCAGATCATCAAAGCGCTTGAGGACAATGGATACCAGCCGAAACTTGTGCGGGCGAGCATCTGAGTACGGGTCAGAGGGATGTGAGATTCGCGATGGCAATGAGCAGCGCCGCTACGTAAGATGGCAAAATGAATGCTTGCATTCGATTTTGACAGACTGCGGAGTGATAGGACGAAGCCCGTGAGCGAAGGAAAACCGCAGGTTTTTCGAGCCGGCACTGCGAATGATATAATTTTAAGATGGATATGATAAAGAGAAAAAGAGGGCAGGATTCATATTCATGCAAAAAGTAAAGAAATATGTTATTATAACGGCAGCAGCCTTCGTGTATGCCGCCGGGGTCAGTCTCTTCACAGATCCCAACAATATGGCGCCGGGCGGCGTGACGGGTATCGCCATAATTTTGAGCAGGATTCTCCCGGTTAACACGGGTACGCTCATTATGCTGATTAACATACCGATTCTTATTTTTGCAGTTTGGAAATTCGGCGTCGGATTGACTTTGTCTACGATTTATGCCACGGCTCTAATTTCGGTTTTTACGAATGCGCTGGCAGCGTATGGGGCGGCAACGGACGACATTCTTCTGGCGGCGTTGGTGGGAGGCACCCTCACGGCAGTTTCCATCGGCGTGATTTTTCGGGCAGGGGCGACCACGGGCGGCATGGATATTATCGTCAAGGCGCTGCGGCTTCATTTTCCGCATTTGAAGACGGGCAAGATATTCTTTATCGCGGATGCGCTGGTAGTGACTCTTTCCGGCATTGTGTTCCGGGATCTGAACGCCGCGCTGTATGCGGCCATTTCCGCCATCTGTACCTCTGTAGTGATGGATATCGTGCTCTATGGCAGGGATGAGGCGAAGCTTCTGTACATTATCAGCAGCAGGGCGGAGGAGATCGCGGGGCGTCTCCTGTCGGACTTAGATATCGGTGTGACATATATAAAAGGGCAGGGCGCATATAGTGGAGATAACAAGCGGGTCATTATGTGCGTGGTGAAAAAGCCGATATCGCCCAGAGCGGAGGAAATCGTGAAGCAGGAGGATCCCAATTCCTTTATGATTATCACAAGCGCGACAGAGGTGTTCGGGGAAGGATACAAAAGCTATTTTAGTGAGCGCGTGTAGTGACATGCGCATATAAAAGAGGAGAGTTTATGCAGGAGAATCATTCGCAGGGAAAACGGTTCAAAAAGAAACGAAGGAGAAGTGAAAACAGCATTCTCGCAGGCTCCATTCTCCTATGTATCGTCACATTGACGGCGGTAACGATCTGCCTGGTCATGGTGTTCCAGTATCGGGCAGTCCAGCAGAAAAACACGGCGATGATGAGCGAGCTGGAGGCCATCCGTCTGAAAGAGGAGGCTGCCTACAGTCAGGCGGAGGTGGATGCCCTGATTGAGAACGCGGTGGAGGAAGCGAAGGAAAAAACCGGGGAAGAGGTGGAAAAGGGATTTCTTGACCGGATAAAGGGCTTTATGACCTCGGGACAGGGCACCACGGAGATGCTCAGAGATTTCTATCCGGATGAGGTTGTGGTGGCTGATGCCGGGCGATATTATTTCTTCCCGATTCTGGAGGCGCTTGCCAAGAATACATACGATCCGGATTCCTTTCAGGCGGACGGTGACGGTGTCATGCACTACTATGTGGATGGGGAGCGGGCTTCCCGCAAAGGCATAGATGTTTCCCGGTACCAGGACAAAATCGACTGGGAGAAGGTTGCGGAAGACGAAGTGGACTACGCCTTTATCCGACTGGGTATTCGGGGCTATACCGAGGGGGAAATTTTGAAGGATGAAACGTTTGAGACAAATATAAGCGGCGCGCTGAAAAACGATATTGACGTGGGCGTTTACTTTTTTACCCAGGCCATGAGCGAGGAGGAGGCCGAGGAGGAGGCCGAGTTCGTGATCGAGTCCATCGCCCCCTACAAGGTGACCTATCCCGTGGTCATTGACGTGGAGGCGGTGACCAGCACAAATGCGAGGGGTAATGATCTGACCAGCGCGGAGCGGACGAAATATTGTATTACTTTTTGTGAAAAGATCAAAGAGGCCGGTTATACGCCTATGATTTACGGCAATTTAAAGACCTTTATGCTGCTTCTTAATATAGAGGAACTAGAGGAGTATGACAAGTGGTTTGCTTACTATGACGATATGTATTATTTTCCCTATGACTTTAAGATCTGGCAGTACACAAACAAGGGGAAGGTTTCAGGCATCAAGGGCGATGTGGATCTGAACATCAGCTTTGAGGCGCCAAAGGAAGTCGAGTGAGAGGCAGCGGCGCATCAGGCCGGACACGAAGCGCGCTTAACAGGGCTTGGTGTCTTTGACGATGAAGGTACTGAATTATTACAATATACAAAAAAGAAAGGCGGGGTTACGACATGAAATACGAATTTGAAGGTACTGTGGAATTTCGGGAGAATGAGAATGCCATCTCCGTGCCCTTCAATGTCTGGGAGGTATGTGAGAAGGTAGGGGACGCTCCGGTGCGCGTCTGCTTTGACGATGTGTGCTTTATCTGCGATCTTCTGCCGAAAGGGCAAGGCTATTATGACATTCCTGTCAGTCAGGATACTTTATCCAAGGTGGAGCTTGGGAAAAAATATTTGATTTCCATTGAGATCGTGGGCAATGTAATGAATGCGGGAGGGAACAGCCCCTACAGCGTGGAGCACCCGATCCGCAAAGTTGACGGGGTGGAATTGGTGACACAACCATGGGACGGCTTGTGCGGGCAGTCCTGTATTGCCATGATTGCAGGAACCACGCTTGATGAGGCCTGCGATATTATGAAATGCAGGGAATGGCAGGCAAACATGAGTAAGATGATCGCCACATTGGAATATCTTGGCATTCGTCATGCGGATAAGATTGTGTATACGCTCGGCAGGGATGTGGAGCTGCCGAAGTGTACGATCATCATGGAGCGTATGGGCAGATACAGCCATTATCTGGTGGGGTATGACGGTAAGTATTATGATCCGAATCTTGGCGTAATCAAGGAGTTTGATATGGCGAAGATGGTGGGGTATCTGGAAATTATCGTAGAGTGAAAAGAACTTCTAAAACTCAGCAGCAGAGGCTGCTTCGTTAAGAAGTTCTATGTTTCACTCGGGAGAATGCCCAAAATACGGGCATTCTCCGCATTGATTTGAGTCACAGCAGAGCTGTGACATGGCGGTTAGTGAAAAGAACGAAAATGTTGATTCGTAAGAAAAAGCTGTCCTCTTGTAGACTGGGGACAGCTTTTTAAATCTGTTTAGGTTTGGAAATAATTATGTCTCGTTCATTTTATGTATGGATTCCGCAATGCTGTTGGCATCCTGCGTGATCTTTTTATAGATTTCCGTGGACTGCTTGGAGAAAGCGCCCATCTGTTTGGCGATGATGCCGAAGCCCGCGCCGGCTGCGCCGACTCTGGCGGTTTCGATGGAAGCGTTTAACGCCATAATGGTCTGCTTGGACGCTATGGCCTCAAGCTGCTTGGTATTTTCTTTTATCCGGGCCACGGTTTCTGTGGCATTTGCGATCTCTTCTTCCCATACATGAATCTTTTTGTATTCTGTGGCGCTCATGTATTCCTGTACAATGAGAATGTTTACCATGTCATTCAAAAGGGAGACGGCAGCGCGGATGGCCGGTTCCGTGCGCACGGGTACCTTTTGGGCGGCACGGATATAAACGTCCGGATCAATTCCAAGCTCTGTGGCGACAGCCGAAAGCTTTTCCTCATCCGGCTCGTGTGAGAAAACCTGTCCTCCGATTAGGCGGCCCAGTTTTTCACCGTTTAAAACGATGTCGATGGAAAACTCCGTAAGGCCTGCGTGGCATTCGTAAACACCCTGCCCCGCGGCAGTACATTTCTGGCAGCGTTTTGCGCCTTCCTGACAGCCCTGGGTCTGCTTCGTACAAAAGTCGGTGAAGCCGCTTCCTTTGGTGATATAATTACCTTCCATGTCAACGGCAATGGCAGCAAGGCCGGTGGCTTGCGAAAAGGTGTCCTGAATTTTCTGCAAATGTGAAATATCCATAAAATCCGAGAGTTTCATGTGGATTTCCCCCTCCTTCAACAATATTGTATTTAATTATAGCATGTTTTTTGACATATGCCTATCGTTTTGTTATGGTATAATACAAGATAAAAACAAGGTAAAAAACAAGGCGGGACGGTGGAATGACGGAAATTTATTACGCGGAGGATGATCCGGATATTGCCGGAGTGGTGAAGGAATATCTGGAACGGAAAAATATAAAAGTGTCAATATTCGGTACACTCGCGGGTTTAAGACAGGCATTGACAAGACGACTGCCGGCAATGGTGCTGCTTGACTGGAATATGCCGGACGGGCGCGGGGACGGTCTTTGTCGGTGGATTCGCGGAAACCGGGAGGAACTGCCGATTATTTTCCTCACGGTGCGGGGCGACAGCGCGGATATTGTTTCAGGGTTTGAGAGCGGGGCGGACGACTATGTGGTGAAGCCATTCGTGCTGGAGGTGCTGTACTCCCGGGTGCAGGCGCTTCTTCGCAGGTGCGGGGACGTGAGCGGGCAGTATCTTTCCTGCAACAGAATTGCGATGGATTTAAACCGTATGCTCGTTACCTGCGGGACGGAAGAGATCGGTTTAAGCGCGATGGAGTATCAGGTGCTTTTATGCCTGATGCGGAATAAGGGAAGAATTGTCACCAGAGAGAAACTGCTGGAACAGGTGTGGGATGTAAATGGGAACTATGTGAATGACAATACGTTGTCTGTGACGGTTAAACGCCTGCGGGACAAGCTGCACCAGCCGTCCTGTCTAAAAACGGTCAGAAGCGTGGGTTACCGCATGGAGGAAACGGATGGAGACTGATAGGGGTGAGTGGAAAATCAGGGAAGCGGTTTCGAGGAATGCTTTGACAACGGGATTGGTTATTTGTGCTGCAGTGATTATGCTGGCTGCGCCCTGTTTTGGTGTCAGGCTGGCGTGTGCCGGCGTTTTTGCCGCCGGGATTGTGCGTCAGAAGAAACGGGAGGCCCTGCGCGTGCAGGAATTGACGGTATATCTGGAGCGGGCCAACGCGGGAAGCGCGCCGGTGCTCTCCGCGCTGGGGGAGGACGAGCTTTCCAAATTGGAAGATCAGATTTACAAGACGGTGACGTATCTGTATCAGACGAGGGAGGAGGCGGTGCGGGTAAAAAATGAGTTTGCCCACAATCTGTCCAACATCGCACATCAGATCAAAACGCCGATCACAGCGATATCTTTGTCCGTACAGACAATGGGGAGCGGGTCAGCGGAGAAGGAGGGGACAGAACAGATACAGAGACAGCTTATGCGGCTGACACATCTGGAGGAGGCTTTGCTTCTCTTAGCCCGTCTGGATGCCGGGACATTGGTCTTAAAGAGGGAGGAGACGGACGTTTACACTCTGCTTATGCTTGCGGCTGATAACCTGCAGGAGATTTTTGCGCAGTCGGAAGTTTCGGTGGATATTTCGGAACTTGGGGAAGTGAAGGTTCATGTCGATTTGGACTGGACCATGGAGGCGGTTATGAACCTGATGAAAAACTGTGCGGAGCACAATGCGGGCGGATGTGTTCATTGTGCCTACGGGCAGAATCCCCTGTATACGAAAATTTTGATTTGGGATGAGGGGGCAGGATTTGACAGGAAAGATCTGCCTCATCTTTTTGAGCGGTTTTACCGGGGCAAAAATGCGAGAGAGGGAGGGATCGGCATCGGACTTGCCTTGGCAAAGGAGCTGATAGGCCGCCAGAACGGTACCATACGAGCGAAGAATTTGCCGGAGGGCGGCGCTTGTTTTGAAATCCGTATTTACCGTCACTGAGTTGTCACTTTCGCCTGCTATGATAATAGGGAGAGTAAGGGCAAAAGGAGGAAACAGACAGTGAATATTCTGACATGCGAAGGGGTAACAAAAGTGTACGGCTCCGGGGACAACCGGGTGACGGCGCTTGCGGGGATTGATCTCAAAGTTGACAGGGGAGAATTTGTGGCCATTATCGGGGCTTCCGGCTCAGGAAAATCTACGCTGCTGCATATTTTGGGGTGTGTGGATAAGCCCACGGGCGGCAGGGTGACTGTGGAGGGAACGGATCTTGCCGGACTTAAGCTAACCCAGGCGGCCATTTTCCGGCGCAGGAAGGTGGGGCTGGTGTACCAGTTTTATAATTTGATTCCCACATTGACGGTGAAAAGGAATATTCTGATGCCGCTTACGCTGGATAAGCGTAAGCCGGACGAGGCGTATTTTGAGGAAGTGGTGAAGTCACTCGGCCTTGCGGGGCGGCTGGAGGCGCTGCCAAACCAATTGTCGGGCGGGCAGCAGCAGAGGGTTGCCATTGCCCGCTCTCTGATTTACCGCCCGGCCCTGCTTTTGGCGGACGAGCCGACAGGAAATCTGGATCAGAAAAATTCCGGAGAAATCATGGACATGCTCAAGCTGTCTAACCGCAGATTAAAGCAGACGATCCTGCTGATTACCCATGATGAAAAGATCGCCCTGGAGGCGGACAGAATCATAACGATCGAGGATGGCCGTATTGTCGGTGATGAGAGAAGGAGGTGAGCGGGATGTGGAGAGAATATTCGTCAGGTTATCTGAAAAACAACCGTGCCGCAGCCGCTGCCGTTATGACGGCCGCCTTGATTTCGTCCCTGCTTCTGTCTCTGCTTGGCTGCCTCTTTTACAATATGTGGAAGTATGAGGTGGAACGGCTGCGGGCTGCGGGCGATCAGTACGCGCTTATGGCGATGTATCTAATGCGCGACGCAAATGACGAGGCGCCGCGGCTGGTGTTTCCGCTTTTTCTGCTTATTATGGGGTTGGCAGCGTTTTCCCTGATTCTGATTATACACAATGCCTTTGCCGCGACCATGCAGGCGAGAATCCATCAGTTCGGCATACTGGCAAGTATCGGCGTGACGCCGAGACAGATACGGGCATGTCTTTTGCAGGAGACGGCGTATTTATGCGCAGCGCCGGTTGCGGCGGGCACGCTGGCCGGCATAGCGGGCGGCAGGGGACTTCTGGCCCTGTTGGAGTGGTTGGTGCGGGACGTGGAGGGCAGAAGGCGGGCGGTGTTCGGTTATCATCCTCTGATTCTTGCGGTAACACTTCTGGCAACGGGGCTTACCATAGGGGTATCCGTCTGGCTGCCCGCCAGGAAACTGAGTGTGCTGACGCCGCTTGAGGCTATTAAAAATACGAGGGAGCTGCAGCTAAAGAAAAAGAAACATTCCCCTGTGCTTTCACTTGTATTTGGCATGGAGGGAGAATTGGCCGGAAATGCGCTCAAGGCACAGAGGAAGGCGCTGAGAACCGCGGCTGTGTCCCTGCTTCTTTCCATGACGGCATTTACGCTGATGCAGTGCTTTTTTACCCTGTCGGCAATCAGCACGCGGGAGACTTATTTTGAAAAATATCAGGATGCCTGGGATATTATGATTACGGTGAAAAACACGGGGATCGGAGCCTTTGGAGAGACAGAACGGCTTCGGGAGGTTCCGGGTGTGGAAGATGTGACTGTGTACCGGAAGGCAGGGGTAAAATGCTGTATAACAGAGGAAGAACTGAGTGGAGAGTTTAAGGCGAACGGGGGATTTTCTTATGACGATGGGAAATATGTGACGCGGGACTACGATGGTTTTTGGGTGAATGCACCGATTATCATATTGGACGACGCGGCGTTTCTGGAATATTGCGGACAGATCGGCGCTCCGCAAAGGACGGACGGAGCAGTGATCCGAAACTTAATCCGTGATGTGACAAACCCGGATTTTCGGCATCCGCAGTATATGCCCTATATCAATGACTGCCGGACAACAGCGCTTGCGGCGCAGACGGGCGGGACGGCGGCTGGAAAAATGCCGGTTTCAGATGGTGCGGCGGCTGTGGAGATTCCCGTGTTGGCCTGCACGGAGGAAGTCCCCGTTCTTCGGGAGGAGTACGCCACAATTGACAAATATGAGCTGGTGCATTTTATACCCGTAAGCCTGTGGGAAAAAATAGAAGCGCAGGTGGGCGGCGCAGAGCAAGATACTCTGATCCGTATACTCTGCAAGGAGGGGATCAGTCTTGCGGAATTGGAGCAGATACAGGGTGAAGTGGAGAAATGTCTTGCAGGTGTTTACACGATCGAGAGCGAGAACCGCATCCGGGAATATGAGACAAACGATCGGCAGCTGCAGGGGATGATGCTCGTGCTGGGGAGCTTCTGCGCGCTGCTCGCTCTGATTGGCGTAGGCAATGTGTTTTCCAACACGATTGGCTTTGTGCGGCAGAGAAAGAGGGAGTTTGCCAGGTATCTTTCCGTAGGCATGACGCCAGGAGAACTGCGGAAGATGTTCTGCATCGAGGCGTTTGTGCTGGCTTGCCGTCCGATGTTGTGGGCTGCAGCTGTCGCGGTTTTTGCGGTGGGAGCGATGTTAAAGGCAAGCTATGTGGATCCGGCGGAGTTTCTGGCTGAGGCGCCTCTTTTACCGATCGGCGCGTTTATGCTGGCGGTGGGCGGGACGGTGGCCTTCGCCTATTATCTGGGCTGGCGCAGGATGCGGGGGATGAATCTGGCGGAGGTTTTGCGGGATGACACGATGATGTAGAGGAAGGATTTTTCTGGTACATCCGTATGTGCTGTCTCTGTTTAGGGAGATTGGATTTCCTTCCGCGCTTACCTACAGCTTAGCGTGTATAGCGGTTCCCGTGGCGATGGCATTTGTGCTGCATGGTCTTGTTGTGAAATTATTTAGATGATGCAAAATATGGACCGGAACGGTATATAGAAGCTCATATTTGGAGTGATAGGGAATCGGCGTGTCAAGAAAAAATACTTGACACGCCGATTCCCGTGTTGTAAAATGCAAAAGTCGGCGGTCGTCTGCCATATATTTCATCGGTGCGCCGCCCTGGCAAAGCCGGTACAGAAACGGCGCAGAAGTGGTGGAAACATGGAAAAGATCGTAGAACAAGGTTTATTGTATGATTTCTATGGGGAGCTGTTAAACGCGCACCAGCGGGAGATTTACGAGAGCGTAGTGTATGAGAATCTTTCTCTGGGAGAGATCGCGGAGGCGAGAGGAATCAGCAGGCAGGCGGTACACGATATCGTGAAGCGATGCGATAAGACGCTTCTCGGATACGAGGCGAAGCTGAAGCTGGTAGCCAGATTCGAGAGCATTAAGGAAAAGATATCGCAGATCAACTGTCTTTCCGAGCAGTACGAGAGCGGGGAGCTGACAGATGCGGCCGCCTATGGTTCACAGATCAGGGAATTGTCGGCAAGGATAATGCAGGAATTGTAGTTTTGGGTGCGGCAGATCCGTATCCCCCAAATGGCTTTTTAAAACAGACGAGTCGCTGTATTTGGCAGAAAGGCGTAAGATCAGATGGCGTTTGAGAGTCTGACAGATAAACTGCAGAATGTGTTTAAAAACCTGAGAAGCAAGGGACGCCTGACCGAAGAGGATGTGAAAACAGCCTTGAAAGAGGTTAAGATGGCGCTTCTCGAGGCGGACGTCAACTTCAAGGTGGTCAAACAGTTTGTGAAATCCGTGGAGGAGCGGGCTGTGGGCGCGGATGTGCTGAACGGCTTAAATCCCGGACAGATGGTTATTAAGATCGTGAACGAGGAAATGGTGTCTCTGATGGGCTCCGAAACGACAGAGATCACCATGCAGCCGGGAAAGGCGGTCACGGTCATTATGATGTGCGGTCTGCAGGGTGCGGGTAAAACCACTACCACGGCCAAGATTGCGGGAAAGATGAAACTAAAGGGGAAAAAGCCTCTCCTTGTGGCCTGCGACGTGTATCGTCCCGCGGCCATCAAGCAGTTACAGGTAAACGGCGAGAAGCAGCAGGTGGACGTCTTCTCCATGGGAGAAAACCATAAGCCGGTCAATATCGCGAAAGCGGCGATCGAGCACGCGCAGAAAAATGGCCATAACGTGGTGATTTTAGATACGGCAGGCCGTCTGCATATAGACGAAGAGATGATGGCGGAGCTGATTGAGATTAAGGAAAATGTGGATGTACACCAGACCCTTCTGGTGGTGGATGCCATGACCGGTCAGGACGCTGTCAACGTGGCGAAGGACTTTGACGAAAAGGTTGGCGTAGACGGTGTGATCCTGTCCAAGATGGACGGCGATTCCAGAGGCGGTGCGGCTCTTTCCATCAAGGCTGTCACGGGTAAGCCGATTCTCTTTATCGGTATGGGAGAGAAGCTTTCCGATCTGGAGCAGTTTTACCCGGATCGTATGGCGAATCGGATTTTGGGCATGGGAGATGTGCTCACGCTGATCGAGAAGGCGCAGCAGAATCTTGACATAGACGAGGACAAGGAAAAAGAAATGGCTGCCCGCATGAAGAAGGGCAAGTTTGATTTTGAGGATTATCTGGAGAGCATGAAACAGATGCGCAACATGGGCGGGCTCTCCGGGATTTTGAGCATGATGCCCGGCATGGGAAAGCAGATGGCGGATATTGAATCAGCGGTGGATGAAAAACAACTTGCCCGTATGGAGGCGATTGTCTTAAGTATGACGCCGGAGGAGCGGCAGAATCCCAAGCTCCTAAATCCCGGCAGAAAAGGACGCATAGCCAAGGGAGCCGGGGTGGATATTGCGGTGGTCAACCGTTTTATCAAGCAGTTTGAGCAGTCGCAGAAGATGATGAAACAGATTCCCGGCATGATGGGCGGCAGGAAAGGCCGCGGCATGTTCGGCGGCTTAGGCGGTATGAAATTCCCATTTTAGGGTTTCAAAATAAAAATATCATTATTATTTACAGGAGGCAAAAGAAATGGCAGTTAAGATCAGATTGAGAAGAATGGGACAGAAGAAGCATCCTTTTTACAGAATTGTGGTAGCGGATTCCAGATCCCCCAGAGACGGCAGATGTATCGCGGAGATCGGCACTTACGATCCCAACACGGATCCCAGCACCTACAAGGTAAATGAGGAGGAGGCGAAGAAGTGGCTCGAAAGCGGCGCGCAGCCCACGGAGATCGTGAGCAGAATCTTCAAGACGGTGGGTGTGACAAAGTAGGAGCGTTTGCGTAACTGTTCAACTCAGGTCGAAGCGCTTGCTGCTGGGACCGTAAGAATATGATTCAGAAATTTCAGGTCACTTTTGGAGGTGGGCTATGAAGGAATTGGTTGAAGTGATCGCAAAAGCTCTTGTGGAAAACCCGGACGAAGTGGTGGTGACACAGAAGGAGGAAGGTAAGAACGTTATCGTGGAACTCCATGTGGCGCCCTCCGATATGGGAAAGGTTATTGGCAAGCAGGGACGTATCGCTAAGGCGATCCGCTCCGTTGTCAAGGCGGCGTCATCTAAGGATAATAAGAGAGTGGATGTAGAGATCATCTGACAAAAGGACCCCACGGATTTCCCGGTGGGGTCTTTGTATCAGAAAAACAGACAGGGAGTAAATGGATTTGGGAACAGAGAAAAACGACGAACTGCAGGTGGGCGTGATCACACAGACTCACGGCATCCGTGGGGAGGTAAAGGTATTTCCCACCACGGACGACGCGAACCGTTTTAAGAAGCTGAAAGAGGTTATTCTGGACACAGGGAGGGAACGCCTTGAGATGGAGATCGAGGGCGTCAAGTTCTTTAAGCAGTTTGTGATCCTGAAATTTAAGGGATATGATTCCATCAACGACGTGGAGAAATATAAACAGGGAAAGCTTCTGGTCACCCGCGACAAGGCAGTCAGACTGCAGAAAGATGAGTATTTTGTAGCGGACATGATCGGTATGCGGGTCGTTACGGACACAGGGGAGGATTTCGGGATTTTGAAGGAAGTGCTCGCGACCGGCGCAAACGATGTCTATGTGGTTAGTCGGGAAGACGGAAAAGAAGTGCTGCTTCCTGCCATCAAAGAGTGTATTAAAACCATGGACATGGACGGGCATGTGATGGAAATTCACGTGATGGACGGGTTGCTGTAAACATTGATTTGATAAAGGGTGGATAAAGCGGCAGGTGCGTTTTTGGAAATGGCGCTGGCGCATGGCAGCCGCTTTGGAGGAATGCAATGATAAATTTCCACATACTGACGCTTTTTCCCGAAATGGTCATGCAGGGACTGCATACAAGTATTCTCGGCAGGGCGGCGGCGCGGGGTGACATATCCATAGAAGCGGTCAACATCCGGGATTTTACAACCAACAAGCATGGCAGGGTGGATGACTACACCTACGGCGGCGGCGCGGGGATGCTGATGCAGGCCCAGCCGGTCTATGACGCGTATCAGTCCGTGATTGACCGAATTGATCCAAATAAACCGCGGCGCGTGATTTATGTCACGCCGCAGGGTCAGCCTTTTCATCAGGCGACGGCGAAGGCGCTTTCCGAAGAGGAGGAGTTGATCTTTCTTTGCGGCCACTATGAGGGGATCGACGAGCGGGTGCTGGAGGAGATTGTCACGGACGAGATATCCCTGGGGGACTATGTACTTACGGGGGGAGAACTGGCGGCTATGGTGATGGTGGATGCCATCGCCAGACTGGTGCCGGGCGTCCTTCACAACGGGGAGTCTGCGGAGACGGAGTCTTTCGGGGACGGGCTTTTGGAATATCCGCAGTATTCCAGACCGGAGATCTGGCACGGGAAGCGGGTGCCGGAGATTCTGCTCTCGGGCGATCACGCGAAGGTGGACGCATGGAGGATGGAGCAGGCGCTTGCCCGGACAAAGGAGAGACGGCCCGATCTCTATGAGAAATATAGGGAGGCGCATCCGCCGGTGGAGAAGAAGCGGCGGAAGTGACGGGCTGGGCCGGGGAGACCTGTTAAGATAAAAAATCCCTTGCATTTGCGCTTGTTGTATGGTAAATTATAAGTGTTGTGAAGAAGGAGGGTCCTCTGTTACAGACGGATTTAGCACATCCGGAGCATATCAGGAGGAGAATTAT
>ERZ779637.212-NODE-212-length-43488-cov-17.412543_pt1 | contig 43488 bp, 40 predicted proteins | sample MGYA00514196_ERZ779637 | MGnify/ENA primary metagenome ERZ779637 (study PRJEB29562, sample SAMEA4376700) | mouse gut metagenome | isolation source: Cecum | study: EMG produced TPA metagenomics assembly of the A DSS colitis mouse model was used to assess the...
CCCCGGAGGGGTTACAATTAAACCCCCATTTGAAATGGGGGTTGCTAACTGGAGGCTAGAGCAGAATGAAAAGGATAGCGTTAAACAGAGATTGGAAGCTGTGGCAGGTAAGCGGAGAGGAGACGAAAGGACAGATCTTTACGATCGATATGCTGCCCTGTCAGGTGGAAGACGTGCTGATCCGGGAAGGCATCGTGGAAAATCCTAATCTGCACGGACACAATAAGGATAGGTGGATCGGGAAGAACGACTGGTGCTATGAGAAGCATTTCTTTCTGGAGGAGACGGCGGGGAACTTTCACCTGGTATTGGGAGGGTTGGATACTTTTGCGGATATCCTTCTGAACGGGCATCTGCTGGCACACAATGAGAGTGCTTATATGCCCTGCCGTATAGAGAACGTGTCGGGACTGCAGAAGGGAGAAAATGTACTGCGGCTGTATTTCCGGTCACCATGGAAGATTCTGGAACAGATCAGGCTTCCCGGAGAACAGGAAGAGCTGGTGCCGGATTTCTGCAGGGCACGTGTGTTCCGCTCCGGGTTCCATGAGTTTTCCGGTCCGCTGCCGGATCTGGTCAGGATAGGCGTGTATGGCGATATTTATCTGGAACAGGTGGAAAAGAACGGTTTCACCGGGCTGGCAATGACGGTGGAGGTGGATCCGACGCTCCGGCAGGGACAGATTCATATGGAAGCCGGATTCTGCCATGAGTGTACGGATGAGCAGCTGGAGTACTGTCTGCGCACACCTGAAGGGCAGACGGTATTGGAAGGGACGCTGCCCTGTGCAGGTATGGCCGACGTGTGGGATTTGGAAGTGGACGCACCGGAACTCTGGTGGCCGAGGACCCATGGGAAACAGCCGCTCTATGAATTGGAAGTCAGGCTTGTGAGCCGGGGAGAGGTGTTGGATACAGGTAGGAGACGGATCGGTTTCCGGCGGCTGGAGCAAGTAGGAGACATGGACTTTAGGATCAACGGCCGTCCGTTAAAGCTTTGGGGCGGTAATCTGGCGCAGGCGGATACGGTGAGCGGCTGTTACCATCGGGAACGGATGGCAGATCTGCTCCTGCTTGCACAGACGGCGCATTTTAACTGCCTTCGTGTCTGGGGAGAGAGTGAGATCCTGCCGGAAGAATTCTACGAGGAATGCGACAGAAGAGGAATCCTGCTGTGGCAAGACTTCTATCTCGGTTATAATATGTACAGCGAAGAGGCACACATGCTGGATCTGTGCAGGCAGGAGGCGGAAACACTGGTGAACCGGTTGAAATCTCATCCGTCTATCTTGTTGTGGTGCGGCGGCAATGAAGTGCTGCTTTCGCGGGATTATCAGTATCCTGGCAACTATTGCTACGGGGAACCAATCTTCCGGGAAATCTATCCGGAAGTGTGTGCGAGGCTGGATCCCGGCAGATATTATCATCAAAACAGCCCTTATGGCGGAGCATATGCCAACGATCCGACAGGGGGAGACACCCACGGTTATACGCATCTGTGGTATGTGCCGCAGGCGGCCTACCCGGTATTCTTAAGTGAGAACTGCAGAGTCTCCACACCGGTGATGCGTACCATGCGGCGGATGATGGAGCCGCAGGAGCTGTGGCCGGAGGGATACCGGGGACAGAATACGAAGAAGATCCGCCTGGCATGGCCCAAGACATGGGAGGTGCATAATTCTAACCAGGGTGTGATCAAGCTGGGGCCGGTGGAGCACTATTACGATGCGGACGATGCACAATCACTGCTATACAATATCGGTGCGGCACACTGCGAGTATATCAAGAAGGACGTAGAGCGGTTCCGCAGAGGAAAGACGGCTCTGGAACCGGACGGAGAGCGGCGCACCAAGGGGCATATTCTGTGGAAGTTCAACAACTGCAGCAATATGATCTCCTACGGGGTAGTAGACTATTTCAATGAGCCGCAGATGGCTTATTATGCGCTGAAAAGAGCCTATGAGCCGGTGCAGGTATCTTTTGATATCGGAGACAGGATTTCGGTGTGGCTGGTCAATGATACGACAAAGACCATACGCGGCAGTGTGGAAGTGACTCTTTTCTCCCTAGGGAAGAATCAGAAGACGGCCAGCCTTACAAGGACTTTCGAGAGCAGGCCCGACGAATCCCGGCTGCTCACATTTCTGAACGAATTCGGGCAGTTCCGCCGGGAAAATGTGCTGCTTGCCAGGGTGACGGATGAAAAGGGGCAGCTGCTTGCCGAGAACATAGATTATGTGGATATAGAACGGCATCTGGACTTTCCACAGGATACCGGGTTGAAGATGTGGCAGGAAGAAGACCGGCTTGTGCTCACCACGCAGAGATTTGCCCGCTGTGTTGAACTGATCGGTGATGAAAACGGGGACGAGTTCGGCTGGCTGTTCGAGGATAACTATTTTGACCTGGCGCCTGGAACGGAAAAGAGGGTCCGCATTCTGGGCAGGCACGTCCGGGGTACTGTCCGGGCAAAGGCATATTATGACGAGAAGGAGACGACGGTGAAATGGAGCCGGGAGCGATAAATTCTGTATAAGTCTGCGTCTATCTGGCAGGCGACACCAGTACTTTTACAACGGGGGCGGATTTCGTCATCGACGGCGCGTTTACTTGTTTCTAAGGGAGGATGATGGTGCGGGTGTGCAGTGTGGTCACGCCGGCGTTACGCAGGAGAACCGCTTCACGAGTCTGGCCGCAATCTCCACTTTAGATGTATGCACTACTTTGGAATCGATCTGCTCCACCAGCAGCTTGGCGGCGGTCTTGCCGATATAGAGCCGGGGCACGTCCATGGTGGTGAGCGACGGTTCGATGATTTTGCCCTCGGAGATATTGTCGAAGCCGATAAAGGAGATATCCTCGGGAATCCGGTAACCACGGAGCATAAGCGCCTTCATGGCACCGATGGCGATGATATCATTGTCGGCGAAATAGCATTTGGCAAGAGGATCTTTGCGGTCGATGATCTCCAGCATATCGGCCATGGCGGCCTCGATGGACGGGGAAAGTTTATGGATAACGGAACGGGATGGTGACATCCCGTTCTCTTTGATTGCCTTAAAATACCCTTCCTGCCGTTCGATAAAGTTGGGGATCAGGTAGCTGGACTGCAGGTAGCCGGGCTGTACTCTCGTACCGGCGATCAGATAGTTGGTGGCAATATAAGCCCCCTGCGCGTTATTGATTAGCACGCTGGTGCAGTCGAGGCCGTCGAAGTAGGTGTCGAGCAGGATGAGCGGATATCCGAGAGACAAAAACTGCCGGCACACGTCTTGCCTAATCTCCGTGCCGATCAGAATGATGCCCTTACAGTCGGAAATACGAAGGTCGCAGAAACAGTCCTCCAGCACGTCAACTTTCTCATAGAACTGCATCATCTTTACCGTAAAATGTTCTTTCTGGCATTCGCTTTTGATCCCGTCGTACAATTCGTTGAAAATAGGAGAATAAGAAAGGATGGCATTATGGGTCCTGTAAAAAACGATATAGATGGAACCGCTGTGGACCGGATCGTGTTTTACTTTAGTAAAGTCGTATCCGTATTCTTCGGCGGCTCTGATGATTCTGGCGCGGGTCTCGGTGCTGACGCCGGCTTTATTATTTAGTGCCATGGAAACGGCAGTGGCCGAAATTCCCAGTTTCTGTGCTAATTCTTTGGCTGTGACGGACATGTTGAGGCTCCCCTTCCCTGATTTTATCTCAGTTTTTTTGTCATGTATCATGGTATCGGTGTTTGTATACGGTCTAACGGCCAGTCAGGCCGTGAACGGTAAATTTCTCTGTTGTTCTGATTTCTCATTAAAAAGTGGATCCTCTTTTAGCTATCCCATCATAAGTTTAGTAGAAAAACTAAATATTTGCAATAAATAAAGTGAAAATAAAGCAAAATACACTTTACTATTTATTGAAATAAAGCTGTAACTGCCATAATCTTATTACTTATAAAGAGGAAAGGCAGAGGCTGATGCAGCAAGCGTATGCAGAACGCCTCAGAATGGAGGACGATATGGCAAAGATCAGACTTGGGTTTGCTCCGACCAGACGGAGTATCTTCAGTGCACCGGCGGCAGTAGAGTATGCTGATTACACGAGAGAGAAACTTAGAAAAATGGGAGTTGATTTCGTAGATATTGACGATATCGCGGAGGATGGACTGCTGCATGATGATAATGACAGGATTAGGATCGAAGAGAAATTTAAGAGAGAGAAAGTGGACGGTCTTTTCTTCCCACACGGCAATTTCGGAACAGAGTACGAGGTGGCAAGACTGGCGAAGAACTTGAATCTTCCGGTGCTGCTCTGGGGGCCCAGGGATGAATGTCCGGATGAAAATGGAATCCGTCTGCGTGACAGTCAGTGTGGTATTTTTGCTACCGGTAAGGTATTGAGAAGATTCCGGGTACCCTTTACCTATCTAACAAACTGTAACCTGGAGGATCCGGAGTTTGCAGAGGGTGTTAACCGTTTCCTGGCAGTATGTAATGTGGTAAAGACATTCAGAGGCATCCGTATCCTGCAGATTGGGCCGAGACCGTTTGACTTCTGGTCTACCATGTGTAACGAGGGCGAGTTGCTGGAGAAATTCAATATCCAGCTGGCGCCGATCCCCATGCCTGAACTGACGGCAGAAATGAAGAAGGTGAAGGAAGAGGGCACGGAGGCGGCCAAGGTAGTGGCTTACTGCAGAGAGCATTTCAACATAGCCATTAAAGAGGAGGAGCTGTTGAATGTGGCCGCACTGAAGGTGGCGATCCGGAATCTGGCGGATCGGTACGGATGTTCGGCGGGAGCGATTCAATGCTGGAATGCGCTACAGGGTGAGATTGGCATTATGCCCTGTGCGGCTAACGCCCTGCTGAATGAGGAGGGTTTCCCGGTAGTATGCGAGACGGATATCCATGGTGCGATCACGGCGCTGATGGTGGAAGCAGCCGGTATGGACAAGAGCAGAGGCTTCTTCGCAGACTGGACCGTCCGCCATCCGTTCAACGACAACGGTGAACTGCTGCAGCATTGCGGGCCGTGGCCGCTCAGCTGTGCTTCCTGCAAGCCGACCATCGGTTATCCGCTGGCATTTTCCCATCCGGGCGCTGTGGAGGCAGAGGCGAAGCACGGCGATCTGACGCTGGCACGTTTTGACGGCGACAACGGCGAGTACTCCCTGTTGTTGGGGAATGCGAAGGGTATCGAAGGGCCGTACACGAAGGGAACGTACCTTTGGATCGAAGTGGAGAACTGGCCGAGACTGGAAGCGAAGATCGTGGAAGGGCCTTATATCCATCACTGTGTCGGCATTCATCAGGATGTGGTGCCGGTACTGTATGAGGCATGTAAGTATATCGGCGTGAAACCGGATCTGTACGACGATGTGGAACAGCAGGTGATCGATACGATCCATGGTGTTAAGAGAAAGTAAGGATTTGTAAAGAAAAGACAGGGTATTTTGGGAAGAATCGCCTGGAGCGATTTTTCAGCAGGAGCTTAAGCAGCATATGAGGAATGGAGGCAATAATGAATAAACAAGAATTTGATGCAAAAGCATTGACAGTAAAATCCCTCGAACTTCGCAAGGTGGTGCTGGATATGATCATGAAATCCGGCGGCGGCCATATCGGCGGTGATTTTTCTGTTATGGATACGCTTGTAACACTGTACTTTGACCAGATGAATGTAAGCCCGGAGAACCAGGACGATCCGAACCGAGATTATTTCATTATGAGTAAGGGGCATTCCGTGGAAAGCTATTATGCAGTGCTGGCGGCGAAGGGATTCTTCGAGACGGAGACGGTGGTCAACGAGTTCTCGCAGTTCGGTTCCAAGTTCATTGGACATCCGAATAATGAGCTGCCGGGAATCGAGATGAACTCCGGTTCTCTGGGACATGGTCTGCCGGTGAGCGTGGGTATGGCATTGGCCTGCCGGAAGGAGAACAGAGAAAGCCGCGTCTATACGGTGATGGGCGACGGCGAAGTGGCGGAAGGTTCCGTTTGGGAAGGCTTTATGGCGGCCGGCCATTATAAGCTGGCCAATCTGTGTGCGGTGGTGGACAGGAACCATCTGCAGATCTCCGGCACTACAGAGCAGGTCATGACTCATGAGAATCTGCACGCACAGATCGAGAGCTTCGGCTGGAACGTGATCAAGACAGACGGAAACGACATTGCGAAGCTGCATGAAGCGTTCGAGCAGGCCAGGACCGTTACCGACAGGCCGACCTGCATCATTGCAAACACGATCAAGGGCTACGGCGGCGGTGAGATCATGGAGAACAAGGCGGCATGGCATCATCATGTGCCGAATCAGGAAGAGTATGATCAGATCGTTAAGGCATTAGAAGCTAAGAAGGAGGGCGTACTTCATGAATAAGATTCCTAACAGGCAGGCAATCTGCGAGACATTGATGGCACATGCCAAAGAAGACAAACATATTTATGCGTTATGTTCCGATTCCAGAGGATCGGCGTCTATGACTCCCTTCTTCAATGCCTTTCCGGAGCAGTCCATCGAGGTGGGCATCGCGGAGCAGAATCTGGTGAGTATCGCGGCCGGCATGGCGCATTGCGGGGAGAAGCCTTACTGCTTTTCTCCGGCATGTTTTATCTCCACGAGGAGTTATGAGCAGGCCAAGGTGGACGTGGCGTACTCCAACACCAATGTAAAGCTGATCGGCATCAGCGGCGGTATCAGCTACGGGGAACTGGGCATGAGCCATCATTCGGCACAGGATATAGCGGCTATGTCTGCGATTCCCAATATGAGAGTATATCTGCCCAGTGACAGATTCCAGACGGCAAAGCTGATCGAGAGCCTGCTGCAGGATGAGAAGCCGGCCTATGTGAGAGTGGGCCGCAATCCGGTGGAGGATATCTACAGTGAGACAGACTGCCCGTTCAAGATGGATCAGGCTACCGTACACGGGGACCTGGAGGCGGAGAACGACGTGGCGATCATTGCCTGCGGCGAGATGGTGCGCCCGGCCCTGGAAGCGGCGAAGATCCTGCAGGATAAAGGCATTAAGGCTGTGGTAGCGGATATGTACTGCGTGAAGCCACTGGACCAGAATACGGTGGTAAAAGCGGCGAAGAGCGCGAAGCTGGTGATCACGGTGGAGGAACATGCTCCCTACGGCGGCATGGGAAGCGCTGTCGCGGTGACGGTGGGCGAAAACTGCCCGAAGAAGGTAATTACCATGGCGCTGCCGGATGATCACGTGATTACGGGAAAATCCGCTGCGGTGTTTGATTATTATGGACTGAACGGAGAAGGGATTGCGAAGAAGGCGGTAGAGGAACTGAGGTAAGAGCGTGCCGGTTTGATTTATTTGTGAATTCAGATGAAGGGTCGGGCTGGCCTTAACGGATATGGATAATAGAATGATGTAGTTTGGAGAAGAATTATGGGGAATAAATATTTGATCAGCATTGATCAGAGCACGCAGGGGACGAAGACACTGCTTTTCAGTGAAAAAGGAGAGTTGTGCGCGCGTGCGGATCTTGCGCACAGGCAGATCGTCAACGAGCAGGGGTGGGTTTCCCACGACGGTGAGGAAATCTATCAAAATACGATGCAGGTGATCAGGAATGTGCTGGAGCGGGAGCAGGTCAGCCCGGAAGATGTGGCGGGGATCGGCATCAGCAACCAAAGAGAGACGGCTATCATGTGGGATCGGGAGACGGGACAGCCTCTCGATCACGCGGTCGTGTGGCAGTGTGCACGGGCAGCTAAGATTTGTGAACGCAAAGAGATACAGGAGATGGCGGAGCAGGTCAGGTTGAGAACGGGGCTTAAGCTGTCACCGTATTTTACGGCGGCTAAGATCTGCTGGCTGCTGGAAAATGCGGCGGGAGCCGGGGAGAAGGCGAAGCGGCATAAGGTATGCCACGGGACGATAGATTCTTATCTGGTCTACAGGATGACGAAGGGCGAGGTCTATGCGACGGATTATTCCAATGCTTCGCGGACGCAGCTTTTCAATATCTTCGCGTTAAAATGGGACGAGGAGATCTGCAGGGTGTTCGGTATTGATGTGGACAATCTGCCGGAGGTCAGGGACTCCAACAGCTGCTTCGGGTATACGGACTGCGAGGGGCTTTTTGCACGGCCGGTGCCGATTCATGCGGTGATGGGAGATTCCCATGCGGCGCTTTTCGGGCAGAACTGCAGGAGTGACGGCAAGACGAAGGTGACCTACGGCACGGGTTCGTCCATTATGATGAACATTGGCACCGCACCGATCCTGAGCAGGAATGGGCTGGTGACGTCGTTGGCCTGGGGGCTGAATGGCAGACCGGAATACGTGCTTGAAGGGAATCTGAATTATACGGGCGCGGTCATTTCCTGGTTAAAAGATGATGTGAAGCTGATCGGGAGCGCGGCCGAGACGGAAGCACTGGCGAATGAGGCGAATCAGGACGATGGGCTCTATCTGGTGCCGGCGTTTACCGGGCTGGGAGCGCCTTACTGGGACAGCAGCGCCAGGGCAGCGATCATCGGGATGGATCGGACGACGGGCAAGGCTGAGTTAACAAGGGCGGCATTGGAAAGTATCGCTTATCAGATCACTGATATCGTCCGGGCCATGGAGAAGGATTCGCAGAAGAGGATCGAGATTTTGCGGGTGGACGGCGGTCCCACGAAGAACCGGTATCTGATGCAGTTCCAGAGCGATGTCGCGGGCAGCGAAGTTGCGATCTCGACGATCGAAGAACTGTCGGGCACAGGAGCGGCCTTTATGGCGGGTATGGCATTGGGCTTGTGGGGGGAAGAAATTTTTGATACTATAAGCTGGAAGCAGGTAACGCCGCAGATGGCGCAGGAAGTTCGGGAGAAGAAGTTTGCGGGGTATCAGAATGCGGTAGGACTGATCAGGACCGGCAAATAAGCGGTAACAGGTGAATAGCGAGGAGGTTGTTTTTATGCAGCAGGTAGAGAAATGGGGACTTTTTGAAGTCAGCAGCAGGGGGAAAAGCGACGGGAATCCGTTCCGAGATTATGGGATGACGGTTACGTTTAAGGGAGAGAAGGAAGAAATCCGGGTTAACGGCTTCTACGATGGGGACGGTGTCTACAGGGCAAGGTTTATGCCGTCTTACGAGGGCGCTTATACTTATAAGGTGGAAGGGAATTTTGCAGATGTGATTGAGAATGCGGAAGGAGCCTTTGAGGTAGCGGCGCCGTCTGAGAAGAACCACGGACCGGTAGTGGTGGTGGATAAGACGCATCTTGGATATGCGGATCATACGCCCTACTATTCGATTGGGACGACCTGCTATGCGTGGGCGAATCAGCCGATGGAGCGGCAGGAGCAGACGCTGGAGACCTTGAAGAACAATGCGTTCAACAAGATCAGGTTCTGTTTCTTCCCCAAGTTCTATGAGTTTAACAGAAAAGAGCCGCTGACCTATCCTTTTGAGAGAGGGAACGGCGAGGGACTGGATCCGGAGCGGGTGGAGCAGGAGAAGTCCTGCCGGATGAGATTTCCGGGAATGCAGGAGACGGAGCAGGATTACGGCTTTGACTATACGAGACCTAATGTGGAGCATTTCAGACGTTATGATATGCGGATCGCACAGCTGATGGAGTTGGGCATCGAGGCGGACATGATCCTGATGCACCCTTACGATAAGTGGGGCTTAAATGAAATGGACAAGGACGCCTGCGACTGGTATTTGAGATATGTGGTGGCGAGATACGGCGCTTACCGTAATGTGTGGTGGTCGCTTTCTAACGAGTTTGACTTTATCAGGATCAAGACGCTGGAGGACTGGGAGCGTTACGGCCAGGTGGTGTCTTCCAATGACCCGTTCCACAGGCTGTTGTCGGTACATAACGGTGGGCCTAACTATGACTTTTCCAAGGATTGGGTGACGCACTGTTCTCTGCAGAGAGTGGATTTCTACCGGACGACCGAGGATACGGATCAGTTCGTGGAGAAATACGGCAAGCCGGTTGTGTGGGATGAGATCTGTTATGAAGGCAATATCGGCCTGGGCTGGGGCAATATCACCGGTGAGGAACTGGTGAGAAGATTCTGGGAGGCGTTCGTGCGGGGCGGTCACTGCGGCCACGGCGAGACTTTTATGGACCCGGAGGATATTCTCTGGTGGTCCCACGGCGGTATCTTAAAGGGGGAGAGTCCGGCGAGGCTGAAGTTTCTGCTGAATATCCTGCAAGACGTGCCGGGAGGTTATCTGACCAAGGGCGAAGGCATCTTTGACGAAGTGGTAGGCTATGCCGGTGGCCATGTGGGCGAAGGCTGGGGCATCTGCTATGATTATGCCATTCATTATCTGGGTGTCTGCCAGCCAGTGTACAGACAGCTGACCCTTCCGGAAGACGCAGATTATGAGGTGGATGTGATCGATACGTGGAATATGACGGTCACCCCGATGGGAGTAAAGCGAGGAATCTGTAAGATCGAACTGCCGGGGAAGCAGTATATGGCATTGCGCGTCCGTAAGGTAGGATAAATACAGATCTTGGGAAATTTCAGGGGAGTGCGGCAAAAGCTGCATTCCCTTTTTTCATATCATAGGAAAGTGCGTCCTATGATACAAAACCGGATGCGCAGCTACGTGCGCGGAACAAAATCTGCGCTTGCCATGGAAATTAGAACGCGAGGGGGTGCGAAGGTTACAGTTCACGGCCTAACCGGCCGCAAACTGTAACGCATCCAACCCATTCCAAATGTCTACGTTCCACTCCGGTCGGCGCTTAGCAAACGTCCCCCGGACGTTTAGCGCCCTTCGGCGAGAGGCTGGATGCCTGAAACCGTAAAGTTATCGGCGAGTACTACGTACTCAATGCCCATGCAGCAAGGTGCAGGGCACCGTGAATAGTAACGTGCGAAGCACAATTTTGTTCTCAAGTATTGTATGACGGTTTGCAGAAGATAGGAAAATATTGTATATTATATCTTGAGACGGATAGAGACTATCCGACTGGCTGTCAGGGTATATCAACTGAAACTATATTGTACCAGAATGAGAATGGGAGGAGAATCTATGGATACGGACAATGATCAACAGGAGATGCAGGAAATCTGGAAAAAATTTAACAAACAGGGTAACAGTGAAGGCGGTGTTAAACCTGCTCCGAAACTGACGCCCGAGGAAGAAAAGAGAAGGAACCTTAAGCAGATAGGTATCTATCTTCTGATCACGTTTCTGATGACCTATGTTGTGGAGATCTTCGTCATTATGCCTATGGCCCAAAATGCAGATGCGCAGCAGTCTTATTTTGTCCAGAGTGTGATCGCCAGTGTGATGTTCTTTCCGGCGCTGGGGGCCCTGCTCACGCGTCTTTTGACGAAAGAGCGACTTACGTTGAGAAGTATGATGATCACGATCGATCTTAAGAAGAATCTGAGGTATTACGGATTGGTGTGGTTCGGTTTTGATCTGCTGATCCTTTTTGGCGCGGCATTGTATTTCCTGATCTTCCGGGATCAGTTTGATGCCGGAATGGGTTCCATGAAAGCGCTCTTTGAGGCGCAGGGACTGGAATCTACACAGACGCAGGTGCAGCAGGTAGTGGTGGTACAGCTTGCAATGGGAGCGGTGATCGCACCCTTTGTAAATCTGTTGAATTGTTTCGGAGAAGAATGGGGCTGGAGGGGATTTTTGCTGCCGCGGATGATGAAACAGTTTAAGGTAGTCCCGGCCGTTCTTTTAAGCGGGGTGATCTGGGGACTCTGGCATCTTCCCCTGACCGTTATCGGACATAATTATGGCGTCGATTATGCCGGCTATCCTTTTACGGGAATCCTGGCTATGTGCCTGTTCTGTACTGTGATGGGGATTATCCTGTCTTATGTTACAATCAAGACAAAGAGCTGTATTCCGGCCGTTATGGGACATGGCACCCTGAATGGATTTGCCTCTGCTGGAATTTTGTTTACCTCACCGGAACGTCCCTGCAATGTCTTCCTGGGACCGGCGCCCACGGGACTGATCGGCGGAGCCGGGTTTATTGTAACAGCCGGAATTCTTTTGTACCTTTTGTATAGGGAAGAAAAAGAAGTACCGGAAGATCAACAGATTTTGTGAAAGGAATAAGAGTAATGCAGAAATCAGTACAGAAAGCGATAGAAGAGATTACCTACAAGAGCAAAACTTTTCCGGCGGAGGCATTCCGGACTATAAGTGAAAATAGAGAGGAAGCCCTGCCTTATCTGCGTGCAGCGATAGAGAAGGCGATTCTTGAAAAAGAGGATTTGGATGATGGCTACGAGCTGCATTTTTATGCCTTGTTTTTTCTGGGTGAATTTCAGGAGAGGAACTGTTTCTCTTTGATCATGGAACTGGCATCTCTGCCGGAGGATACACTGGATTGTCTGATCGGGGATCTTGCTACAGAAGGGTTTAATGATATTCTTTACAATACCTATAATGGAGATCTTGAACTGTTGAAACGTTCGGCCAGGAATTGTGATATCAATGAATATGTGAGATGCGCAATGCTGGATGTGATGGGGCAGCTGTATCTGGATGGTGAATTGGAAAGAAAAGAACTGCAGGATTTTATCAGGGAGTTGGTGCATGAGAAAAAGGAAAGCGGCGAGTATATTTACAGCAGATTGGCGGTTATGATCTGCGATTGTCATTTTGTGGATATGCTTCCGGAGATCAGGTGGCTTTATGAAGCGGACAGGATAGAGGAATTTGCGATTGGGAAGTATGCCGATTGTGTTGATATGATGTTTCAATATCGTCCCTATAAAGAACGGTTTTGCAAAACGTCGGTTGAGGCGGCCGGATTACGGAGCTGGGCGATGTTTGAGCAGGAACCGAGGGAGCAGCTGGATGATAAAGCGCTGAGGGATTTTATCCGAAAGGTAGATGCAGACTACAACAGAAAAAATAAAGAGATAAAGGTGGGCAGAAACGATCCATGCCCATGCGGAAGCGGTAAGAAATATAAGAAATGCTGTCTGAACAAGCCAAAACCACCGGCGGATCTGATCGAGAGCGAGCAGGAAAGGAAAAAATGGCTGGAAGAATATCCGGGGGCGGCTCAGATACGGGAAGCGGGAAGGATATATCTGGAGGATTATTATGATGCTGAAAGTATAGAGATCGATAAACTGGTTTATCTTGCGCTGCATCACAGAGCGATTCCTATATGGCACAGTGAACCGGAGGAAACGGTAGAGAAGAGAAAACTGCTTTATCTTAAGGAAGCCTATGCAAAATTTGCAGAGAAGGCCGGTAAAGAAGAAACGGGGACATTTCGGGAATACGATGAAAGATATTCCATTCATTATCAATGTCAGGAATGGATGGATGCTTTATTGCAGTTGTTAAAGAAAAGCGATGACAAGGAGCTGTATAAAGAGGTGTCGAGACGCTGCAGGAAAATGAAATAAAGCGGTGACGGAATGGAGCGGACATGAAAGTTGTATTACAGAACTTGACGAAAAAATTTCCCGGCAGGGGGAAGAAGAATGCCGGGGAGGTGACGGCAGTAAGCGGTCTCACCTTTGAGATCCCGGACGGGGAGCTGGTGGGGCTTTTGGGGCCTTCCGGCTGCGGTAAGAGCACTGCGCTCAATCTGATCAGTGGCCTTTTGAAGCCGACTGCCGGGCGGATCTTTTTCGGGGAGGACGATATCACCGACCTGCCGCCGGAGAACAGGGGCGTGGGGCTGGTGTTTCAGAATTATGCGCTGTATCCGCATCTTACGGTGCAGCAGAATATCCTGTTTCCGCTGCAGAACCTGAAAGGAAAAGACAGGCTGTCGAAGGCTGTCATGTTATCGAAGGCAAATGAGGCGGCCGGGCTTGTACAGATAGATGAGTTGATGGACCGCAAGCCGGGGGAGCTTTCCGGCGGGCAGCAGCAGCGGGTGGCTATTGCCCGGGCGCTGGTGAAAATGCCCGGTGTGCTGTTGCTGGACGAGCCTTTATCGAATCTGGACGCCCGTCTGCGCCTCCAGACGAGGGAAGAGATCAGAAGGATTCAGAGAGAGACCGGTATTACCACCGTTTTCGTGACCCATGATCAGGAGGAGGCCATGAGCATCTCCGACAGGATCGTGGTGATGAAAGAAGGGGTGGTACAGCAGATCGGGAAGCCGCAGGCGGTCTATGACGATCCGGCAAACCTGTTTGTGGCCAGGTTCCTTGGCACGCCGCCGCTCAATGTGTTTGCCGGGCAGTGCAGGGGCGGCAGGCTGTATCTGGGAGAGGATGCGGTGCTTGACGTTTCGGGCATTGCCGATCAGGAGGTTTATGTGGGCGTGCGGCCGGAGGGCTTTGTACTCTGCGAGACGGGCAGCCTTAGCTGTGAATTTGGCAGCGTGGAGGTGATGGGGCGCGATATCAGCGTGGTCTCCAGGCACGGAGCATCCATAAACCCGACGGTCCGTTCCATCATCAGTGCGGAGAACCGGGTGGATGCAAAGGATGGTACAGTCAGATTTTCCTTAAAGCCGCAGAAGGTGTTTCTTTTCCGTAAGGAGACAGAGGAGCGGCTCTACGGTGAGATATAGTAAACGAAATTTCTAATGTCGTTAACTATGACAGAGTGATGTAATGATATATTGTGCATAACGGAATCATGAGCTGTATCGCATTGAGAGGCAGTGTCATGGCTTTCCGGAAAGGAGTGCGGAAGAGATGAAGAAGAGATGGAGGGACAGCGGCCTTAAGGGCTGGCTGTATCTTTTGCCGGCGATTCTTTTTCTGGGGGTGTTTATGGTATATCCCCTGATCGATGTTTTCGTCTATTCCTTCGAGGAGGGGTACAATTCTGCATCCCAGACGCATTTCGGGATCGGCGCTTACAATTATGCCTATGTGCTGCATGATCCTTATTTCCTGCAGGCAGTCCGGAATACGTTTCTGCTGGTGATCATCACGGTGCCGCTTTCTACCGTGACCGCGCTGCTGATCGCTGTGGGGCTTAATTCCATCAGACCGCTGCGGAATCTGTTCCAGACGGTCTATTTCCTGCCTTATGTGACGAATACGCTGGCGGTGGGGCTGGTGTTTATGATCCTGTTTAAAAAGACGGCCTACTCGGACGGGCTGATCAATCTGCTGCTCGCATGGTTCGGCGGCAGTTCCGTTGATTTTATCGACGGGCCGTACTGGGCGAAGATGTTTGTCCTGTGCCTGTATACGATCTGGGTGGTGATGCCCTTTAAGATCCTGATTCTGACCAGTGCGCTGGCCTCAGTAAATCCGCAGCTTTATCAGGCGGCCAGAGTGGACGGTACTTCGGCGTTTCGGATCTTTATGCGGATCACGCTGCCGATGATCTCCCCGATGATCTTTTACCTGGTCATCACGGGCTTTATCGGGGCATTCAAGGCGTACAGCGACGTGGTGGCGCTGTTTGGGACGGATTTAAATGACGCCAAGATGAATACGATCGTGGGATACGTCTACGATATGCTTTACGGGGACAGCGGCGGATATCCTTCCTACGCGTCCGCGGCGGCGATTCTGCTGTTTGCAATCGTGTTGACGATCACATGTATCAATCTGCTGGTCAGCAACAGGAATCGAAATCATCTGCAGAGCAGATAAACAGATTGAGAAAGCAGGGCGGATGAGAGTAAGACTGTATCAGAAGACGAGGAGAATCCCGACATGAGTGGTGGCAGAAACTATAGCAATATGAGCAGTGGCAGAGACTATATTAGAATAGAGAAGGCGGCCAAAGCCCGCAAAACCACGGCGAATGCGGTCACGTATTTCCTGCTGGCAGTCTGGGCGGTGATCGTGCTGTTTCCTTTTTACTGGATGCTCTTAACTTCCGTCAAGAGCTACAGCGCCTATAACGCGGAGAGCATTCCGAAGTTTTATACCCTGTCGCCTACGCTGCAGAATTACGCGGATGCGTTTACGGCGGTGCCGCTGGGCCGCTATCTGATCAATACAACGATTTTTACCGTGGTGACGACGGCATTGATGCTGGCGGTGATCACGCTGGCGGCTTTCGCCTTCGCAAGACTCGACTTCCGGGGAAAAAATGTGCTGTTCGTGCTTTTCCTTTCCCTGATGATGATTCCCAGTGAGCTGGTGATCATCACCAATTTCGTCACGATCACCAATCTGGAGATGCGCAATACATTTCCGGGGCTGATCCTGCCCTCTGTCACCTCCGTCTTCTATATTTACCTGTTAAAGGAAAATTTCGAGCAGATACCGGACAGCCTTTACTATGCGGCGAAGGTAGACGGGACTTCCGACTTGAAATATCTGTTTAAGGTGATGATTCCGATCTCGAAGCCGACTTTAATTACGATCACCATTCTGAAAGTGATCGAGTGCTGGAATTCTTACGTCTGGCCGCGGCTGATTACCGATGACGAAAATTATTATCTGGTGTCCAACGGTATTCAAGAGATCCGGGAAAACGGATTCGGCCGGGAGAATATTCCGGCTATGATGGCAGCAGTGGTGGTCATTTCCGTGCCGCTGATCGTGCTGTTTTTGATTTTCCGGAAAAAGGTTATGGTCGGGGTATCAAGGGGTGGCACGAAAGGATAGGCAGGAGCGGGTTTGAAAAGGAAATGAGTTTGCAAAGGGAATGGATATCGCTATGAAAAGAGGACTTATGAGAAGTCTGTTTGAGGAACGATACAAATATGGAATAAGCGGTCTGCCGGGGGAAACATACAGACACGGAATAAGCAGAGTGTGTGCGGTGGCGCTTATGCTGTGTGGTTCGATTCTGCTCACAGGCTGTCACGGCAGCGAGGGGATGCGCAGTTTTGCCGTGCCGGAAGAGTTCGATCTTTCCAGAGAATATGAAGTCACTTTCTGGGCCAAAAATGATACCAATAAGAATCAGACGGCCATCTATGAGAAAGCGATCGAGGATTTTGAAGATCTTTATCCGAATATCACCGTGAATCTGCGTCTCTATACGGATTACGGCAAGATCTATAATGACGTGATCACCAACATCGCCACGAATACCACGCCTAATGTGTGCATCACCTATCCGGATCATATCGCCACCTATCTGACAGGCAGCAATCTTGTAGTGCCTTTGGATGAACTGTTTGCGGATGAGCGGTATGGCTCCGGCGGGAGCGAGGTACGGTTCGATGCGCCGCGGGCGGAGGAGATCATCCCGAAATTTCTGGAGGAGTGTTCCTTTGGCGGCCATTACTATGCCATGCCGTATATGCGGTCCACGGAAGCCTGCTACGTCAATAAGACTTATGTGGAGGCCATGGGCTATACGCTGCCGGAAACGCTGACCTGGGATTTTGTGTGGGAGGTATCGGAGGCCGCCATGGCGATGGACGGGGAGGAGAATTATCTGGTCAACGGCCAGAGCGTCATGATTCCTTTTATCTACAAGTCCACCGACAATATGATGATCCAGATGTTACGGCAGAAAGAGGCAGGGTACTCCACGGAGACCGGAGAGATCGAGATCTTCAACGACACCACGGAGGAACTGCTGTATACCATAGCAGAACATGCGAAAAAAGGGGCCTTTTCCACATTTAAAATTTCCAGTTATCCGGCCAACTTCTTCAATGCCGGGCAGTGCATCTTCGCGGTGGATTCCACGGCGGGAGCAACCTGGATGGGGACGGACGCTCCCCTCTCCGATATCAGTGAGGACAAGATCGTGGAGTTTGAGACGGTGGTGATGCCGATTCCGCAGTTTGACCCGGCGCATCCGAAGATGATCTCGCAGGGGCCTTCGGTCTGTATTTTCAATAAGGAGGATCCGCAGGAAGTGCTGGCCTCCTGGCTGTTTGCGCAGTATCTGCTCACCAACGAGGTGCAGATCGCCTATGCGGGGACGGAAGGCTATGTGCCGGTCACTTCCAAGGCGCAGGAGTCGGAAGAATACAAGGCGTATCTTGCCGCCTGTGGCGAGGATGAGGCGCACTATGAGGTGAAGATCGAAGCGGCCGGTCTGCTGTTGGATCATATGGAAGACACCTTCGTGACGCCAGTGTTTAACGGTTCGGCGTCTCTGCGTGACGCCGCGGGACAGATGATTGAGAATACGGTGAAGTCGGTGCGGAGGAAGCAGACGGTAGACGATGCCTATATGGAAGAGCTTTATGCGGATGTGTCTTCGCTGTATCGTCTGGATCAGATTGAGCGGCGAAGCGGCATGACCTCCGGCAGAAGTGATCTGGGGAAGCTGCCGCGGACAGCGGTGATCCTGCTCGCCAGTCTTGGTGTGGCGTGGGGGATGATCCTGCTGTATGTGGGAGCCGGGATCGTGAGGAAGAAGAGAAATCACTATGCACGGTGACACGCAACAATAAGAAAAAGATCATAAACGTTATAAAAAGGAAATGATTGACATATCAGAAATAACGCGTATAATTTATGTCGGAATGAAATTCATATGGCAGAGTAATGTCATGTAACAGTGAAAATAGAGAAGAAACGGTTACCGTTTACTCTGCGAGACACCTTATATAAGGTGAAAAAGGAGGAGAATTATGAAGAAAATGACAGCGTTACTGATGGCATTTGCGCTTGCGTTCGCATGTGTGGGCTGCGGCTCGGACAATGCAGGTGCGGCAGAGGAAGCAGCACCAGAGCAGGTGGCTGAGGATGCAGCAGCGGAAGAGACTGAGACAGAGGAAGCAGCGCCGGAAGAGACAGAAGCAGAGGACGCAGCAGAGGCGGAGGCTGAGACAGCAGAAACCGAGAGCGAAGAGCCGGCTGAGGCAGAGAGCGTCGGTACAGAGGAGAAATCCGAGGGCGTTATGACTTATGCAGAGTATGCGGCAGCAGATCTGGACACTGAAGTGGTAGTGGAGACTTACGTGCAGGCGAAGCAGGCTTGGTGGGAAGACAAGGCAACTGTTTATACACAGGATCAGGATGGTGCATATTTTATCTATGAGATGGCATGCTCCGAAGAAGATTATGAGAAACTGACACCCGGTACGAAGATCAAGGTGACAGGTTATAAGGCAGAGTGGTCCGGTGAGGTGGAGATCATTGATGCGACATTTGAGATTGTAGAAGGCAATTACGTGGCAGAAGCCATGGATGTTACCCCTTATCTCGGTCAGGACGATCTGGTGGATTACCAGAACCGTTATGTGTCCTTCAAGGGCATGACCGTTGAGGCGGCAGGCCAGGATGACGCAGGCAACGACGTGGCATTCCTTTATAAATGGGACGGTTCCGGTCAGGAGGGAGATGACCTTTACTTTAACGTATCCCTTGACGGAGCAACCTACACATTTACTGTTGAATCCTATCTGTGCGACAGCTCGACAGACGTCTACAAGGCGGTAAAGGAGCTGCAGATTGGTGATACGATCGATATGGAAGGGTTCCTCTACTGGTATGAAGGCGCTAACCCGCATATCACAGCGGTACAGGCAGCAAACTAAGTTTACTGGAATCAGTGGAAAAGTGCAGGCATTCTGTACACGGGTCTGAGTTCCTGCAAAGCTGAAGTTTGTACGATACAGGAAATAAAGAAGATGTCATATGCAGTGATTTGGCTGTATATGGCATCTTTTTTCAGGGCATCCTAAATACGACTGCCTGAAAATAAAGTCTGTGGGATACGTTACGATTCGGTGGCTCATGCAAAATCCAAGAGTGAGCGAAAAACCGTTTATAAATTTGTGAAGATCATATTGTCTTTATGGAGATGATGTGTTATACTCCCAGTAATAAAACAAATCTTGATTCTTAAAAGCGCACAGTATATAAAGCGGTTTCTTTGTCCTTTGTGGCAACATTCTGTGTGTGGTCGGGCGGTTCTGCCGAAGATTCACATTTGTTTGGCAGGATTGTTTCATATATTCTATAAGGGCTTTCCTGCGTCAAATTTGTAAACAGGGAAGTCTAAAGTGGAAGTGAAGAATGTTTTGGCCGGATGGCTAAAATGTGCTGCGGCGGTATCCAGCATATCAGAGTTTGAGGCGAGGATGTCAGGATTTACACCGGAAGCAGGAAACGAATCGTACTGAGCCAGGTGCCGTGCTTGCACGGGCACTTGGCGAATGGCTGTGGGGTATTCTGCTTGCTGCGGCAGCCCGGAATTACCAGCGTTTCATATTTTTGGCAAATTTCTCGGCATATGCCTGTTTCAACTCCTTGGCGGTTATTCCATAGCAAAGCAGCACATCATTATAGTACATGAGAACATCGGCCAGTTCCTCGACCAGATCCTTTCTTAAAGAGTCGTCTGTGGAGGCGGCTGCGCCGCCGTGTTTCTTTACGATATCAATGACTTCGCCGATCTCACCGATCATCCATAACAGCTTGTTCTGTCCTGTTTCCGGGCAGATGGGTTCCCATTTATGCTTATATTTGTCTTGCAGGGTTCTCTGCATTTCCTTCATTTCGTTTATGCCAAAATCGTCCATCTTGTTTTCCTCCGTAAATGCCATTTGTGGTTACCTGATCTCTGAATGGGAATCTCAGTCATTGCAGAAAACGGTATGATGAATTATGATTCGTGATATATTAATGTGAACCGGTATCTGGGGCAGTTGTATGCAGTTTATCTTCCAGGACATTGTTAAGTTCATCTATGCCACTCTGGTACGATGCATTTATTTCCTGATACAGCTTGTTATAAAATGCAACGGCAATATGCTGTCGCTCTTTGGCGATGGCCGTAGCTTTTTCCGTATAAAAGCTGGAATATAAATTTTCCAGTTTATACTTATATTCCTGGAAGAAAGATGGCGTGCTGTCATTTTCGCCTGTCAAAACGACTCCATTTGGCAGCACAGAATATAATGGCTCGGAAACGATGCCTTTATAAAGCAGTGTCCTTGCAATTCCGATCGCTCCTGCGACATCTAACTTATCGGCGTCAAATAAAATTTTTGCCTCTAAACTTTGAGGAGGTTCTTCTTTTCTATAGCGGTGTGTCCTGATACACTGCTTTACCTGTTCTGCATAGAATGCTTCAAAACCATGGGTTTTAAGAAATTGCCAGGCTTTTTCGCTTCCCACGATTGCATGACATAAAGCGGGATTTTCAAATTGTTCTTTTCTTCCGATGTCATGTAATAGACACGCCGCGATCAGGACGTCATAATTCACATTCGTTTCGGTCTTCGCAATCTCCAGTGCATTGTACAATACGCGATATATATGCTCCTTATCGTGGGCGGCATCATCCATTGAGCAAAGCATAAATTCTTCCAGCAGACAATAAGTTTCTCTGTTCATGTATTACCTCCCTGCAAAGAGACTTCCTGTTATGGCCGTGGTTTTCTGAGCGGGCATTCGGACACACTGATCTTATCTTTCAGCACACCCAGCCCGCAGTCCTCCAGATAGTCCTGCAGGATGGGCAGGGATTGGGAGGAGGTGGGACCGATGATGATCTCGCCTACCAGGTCGGACAGGCTAAGATCCAGTTCGCCGCACATCTTACACAGATCAAGCGGATAGTATTTTTTGATCCGTTCCGAGGATATATGGTACTTAGGCTCCATGGTAAAACCGCATTTTGCAGATGATTCGGTCGAGTGGTTGACCATCTGGTCAATAAAGGGCGATACCACGAGGCGGACTTCCTTTTCGCTTGCAAAAGAGGGATGTTTGAAGGCGGCGGACTGCAGCCAGGCATCGTTCATCAGATTCTGCAGGGAGGGAAAGCAGGAAGAAAAAGTATCCGCATCTTTGACCATTTCATAGAAATCGTCTACAAGGCGGTGTTCCCGCATGTCGGTCTGATAGTATACTTTCTGGAGCGATATGACGCCGCCCACCATCTTTTGCATCAGGTCTTCGTGGAAGGCGATACATACACCCTGTCCGAGATAGCCATACCGCTCCCACTGAGCGGCGTCATCCCGATATTCAGAGAAACAGGCCGCATAGGCGGAATAATGGAATTCTTCTTCCAGCTCTTTCTGAAAGAAGGCTTCGACTTCGCGGCATTTATCTTGCGCCCCGCTCTGTGCAAGCCTCTCAGTCACAGCTTTGCATATGCCGTTCATGAAAAGCCGCATCTCGGAAGCATCGTTCATATTCAGGATATTATTGAGCCGCAGCTGTGCACAGCGGATGATACCGTCGAAAGCGGCAAAGGTGGTGTAGTGGTAAAGCATGTGGCGCCTCCATAGAATGATGTGTAAAAGACTGACTGGTTAAACGAGGAATGGCCCTGATACGATTAGTGCAATACCGAGCAATATAGCCATGATGCCTTTGAGTTTGGTGAAGAATAAGGTTGAAAAATCACACTGATGTGCTGATTTTTCAACTGCGAGTTTGTGCCGGAGCCACAAACTCGAGATCGCAGAGCCAAATTTGAAATTTGGCTCGCGGCCTTCGCAAAAGAACTGCTTCGGCATGGAGGTAAATATGATTCAGACGGTTCATCTATTTTGCAAAACTCCATTTTCCAGACCAGATCAGGTTTTTTTAAAGCAACCAGACCCCATAGGACAAAAAAGATTCTGGATAATATAGGCAATGCCATGGCAATAATTCCTTTCTTCCAGGATTATAATAGTATTGTACTCTCTTTTTTGTATGGACACAACTTTTAAAACATAATAGAATAAGAACCAAAGCAGATGCTGAGTTACTTTTCAAGGGCATCAGTTCAAACAGGTCGGTGTATTTATTCCCGCGAGCAACGAGCCAAGTGGCTGCTTGCAGACATTTGGCGACTGCCGCGAGGGTCAAATACCCCGCTGCTCTGCAGCGCTGCAAGTTTGATACCCCGTTGCTTGCAGCGGGGTCTTTGATTGCACTGACGGTACGAAAGGGCAGAGGTAAATGATAATGAAAGAAAATGTGAAAGTGTATGTAACCGAAAAAGTAAAGGATCTCATCAATGCACCGTCGTGTTGCGCGGAGGCGAAGGCAGCGGGGCAGAATTGGCTGGAGGCGTTGGACACCGAACAGGAGACAGAGGCTGCGCAGAAGCTGATTGCCGAGTTGGAGGCGGACATTGTAACGATCGATGGACTGATCGCTTTTGCAGGATCCGAGATGGGTGAGCAGGTATTCGGGGCCGAGAAGGCGAAGAAGGTACTGACGCACGCCGAGGAGATCAAAGAAGCAGGAGCAAAGTACTGTGACTGTCCCGCATGCGCGGCATGTCAGGCAATTCTGGAGAAGAAGGATGAGCTATAGAACGAAGGAAAAGCAGACGGTGTAAACAGCAGTCATTATTTTGCCTTAAACAGAGAAGCATACATAAAGATACCTTTTGCAGTTTTTTATTGCAAGGGGTATTTTTGGATCATACTCGTTTTTTCTTCCATTCCGAAGCGTTTTATGCTGAGAACCGGGCAGAATTTAGGAGTTTCCCGAAGGAATACTCCGATTCTGTTCCAGAATATTATCTTCCTGCGCATAAATATCCGGCAGAGGCATTGTGGTCGGAGCAAACAGAGGGTAAAATAGAAGCAGACAAAAATTTGACGTGTATAAGTTAGGAGGAATGATCATGGCGAACGGAAGATTTGAATTTAACTCGGATTGTTTGAGAAGGATGGTGAATTTCCATATTGTGCTTCCAAATGATCTGCCGAAAGAATGGACGGCGGACAATCCGCACTACAAACGTCCGATGAAGACTTTGTTCCTGCTGCACGGTTATACCGGGAACAGTATGGACTGGATGACGGGAAGCGCAGTCTGTGAACTGGCGGGGAATTATAACCTGGCGGTGGTGTGTCCTGCCGGGGAGAATTCTTTCTACCTGGATGGTCCGGAGACAGGGCGTAAGTATGCAACCTATGTGGGAGAAGAGCTGGTGCAGTATGTGCGGAAGACGTTCGGACTGGCGGAGCGGATGGAGGATACCTATATCGGCGGACTGTCCATGGGCGGCTTTGGGGCAATCCATACCGCGCTGCAGTTTAACCACAATTTTGCCAGGGCATTCGCACTGTCTTCGGCGTTGATCGTACACGAGGTTGCGCATATGCAGCCGGGCGGCGGGAATCCGGTAGCCAATTATGAGTATTACAGACTGATGTTTGGAGAACCGGATAAACTGCTCACGAGCATCAACAATCCGGAGGAGCTGATCCGGCGACATCAGGCGGTGGGTGACAGGATACCGGCAATCTTCATGGCCTGCGGGACGGAGGACGGACTGCTGGAAAACAACCGGGAACTTCGCGATTTCCTGCAGGAGAAGGGCGTCAAGCATGTTTACCATGAGAGTCCGGGTATTCATAATTGGGCTTTCTGGAATCAGTATCTGGAGCCGGCGATCCAGTGGATGCTGGAAGAGTAGAAATCAGGTATAGAAGCATAGGAGTTATTTCAGAAAAGAGAAAAAGCATCAGTGTTTGATCGAAAGATTGTCAGAGGGAGATTGAATATGGCGAGAACGATTCGGATCGGCGGACAGGATTTTGAGAGGATCAGGGTAAATAATAATTTCTATATCGACAAGACCGATTTTATCAAAAAGTGGTGGGAGGCGGAGGATGATGTAACCTTGATCACGCGCCCGAGACGGTTTGGCAAGACGCTGAATATGAGTATGCTGGAGCAGTTTTTTTCCGTGAAGTATGCCGGACGCGGAGAGCTGTTTGAAGGGCTTTCCATCTGGCAGGAAGAAAAGTACCGGCAGATGCAGGGAACCTGGCCGGTGCTTTCCATCAGCTTCGCGCGGGTCAAGGAGAATACCTTCAGAGAGGCAAGACGGAGCATCTGTAGAATCATTGAAGAGCAGTATAATAAGAATGAGTATCTGCTTAAGGGCGATCTGCTCAATGAGAAAGAGCGGTCGTTCTATCAGGAGGTTACCGCCGATATGTCGGACAGCACGGCGGCGGCATCTCTGCGGGCAATGGCGGATTTCCTCTGCAAATATCATGGAAAAAAGGCGATCATTCTTCTGGATGAGTATGACACGCCGATGCAGGAAGCGTATGTGAGCGGATATTGGGAAGAGATGGTGGCTTTCATAAGAAGCCTGTTTAATGCTGCGTTTAAAACAAATCCTTATCTGGAGCGGGCGCTTCTGACAGGCATTACGAGAGTCAGTAAGGAGTCTATTTTTTCCGATTTGAATAATCTGAAAGTAGTGACAGCCATTACAGAGAAATATGAGGAATGCTTTGGATTTACGGAGAAGGAAGTTTTTACTGCTTTGGAGGAGTATGGGCTGTCAGATCAGAGGCAGAAGGTCAAAGACTGGTATGATGGTTTTACCTTCGGAGAAAAGAGCGATATCTATAACCCATGGTCAATTATCAATTATCTTGATGAAAAGAAAGTCGGTGCCTATTGGGCCAACACCAGTTCCAACAGTCTGGTGGGAAAGCTGCTCAGAGAAGGAGATGCGACTATCAAACAGGCATTTGAGGATTTACTGCACGGCGGAAAGATCAGAATGGAGATTGATGAGCAGATTGTCTATAACCAGTTATCTGCGAAGAAGAATGCGGTTTGGAGCCTGTTGCTTGCCAGCGGTTATCTGAAGGTGGTGAGTACGACGCTGATGGAAGAAACAGGGCGTACCTATTATGATCTGGCCCTGACCAACAGGGAAGTCACTCTGATGTTTGAGATCATGATCCAGGACTGGTTTTCCGGGAACGGGGATTATAATGATTTTATCAAAGCGCTCCTGCAGGATGACGTGGACGCCATGAATGAATATATGAACAGGGTGGCCTTTGACTCTTTCAGTTATTTTGATACGGGAAAGAATCCGGGAAGGACAGCGCCGGAGAAGTTCTATCATGGATTTATCCTGGGGCTGATGGTGGATTTATCGGACCGCTACCTGCTTAGATCCAACCGGGAGAGCGGCTTCGGAAGATATGATGTGATGCTGGAACCGAAGCGTGCCGGGGATGATGCTTTTATTCTGGAATTCAAGGTTTTTCAGCCAAGGAAGGAGCAAGATCTGGAAGAGACGGTGGCTTCCGCACTGGCGCAGATAGAAGAGAAAGGGTATGCTGCGGAATTACTGGAGCGGGGAATTCCGGCAGAGCGTATCCGCAGGTACGGATTTGCATTCTGCGGGAAGGAAGTGCTGATCGGCGGGGGAAAATAAGTTGACAGCAGGAGAAGCAAAGTAAATTAGGAACAGCAAGGTAAGTCAGGAACAGAATAGAGGGTAATGAAAGTAAACCATCGGTGTAACGCGAACCGGTGGTTTTTGTCATATAAGATTAGGGTGTCGAAATCTTATTTTATCCCTGGCCTGGTGTACCAGGATGACAGAATTCTGTCATGCACAAGACAGTTGTGTTATAGACGAAAGAATTGAAAAAAACTTATACTAACCGAGGAAAGCAAAACAATAAAACTGCAGGGATGCGCCGGCGAGACAGAAAGCAGAGCGGCATGACGGCAAAGCATCTGCGGAAGTGAGAAGGGAGCATATAACATGAAGAAGAGAGTAGTATCCTGGTTATTAACGGGAATCCTGGCGGTAAGCATGCTGACAGGATGCGGAGACAGCGCAAAGCAGGATAATGGCGGCAGCGCCGAAACTGAGGCCGCAGCAAAGACGCAGGCAGAAGGCGAAGGCGGCAACGTGGTGAACGGTATCGATATCAGTGAACCTTACGAGGCCACAATGGTATTGACCGGCAGCCAGCAGGCCAATCAGCAGATGGTGCTGGATAAGATCAATGAGATCCTGATGCGGGATATCAATACGAAGATGGATATTGTTATGCTGTCCATGGGCGATTTTACGACGCAGCTTCCACTCATGCTGCAGGGCGGCGATAAGGTGGATCTGGTTCCGGTGATCAACAGTTTTGCGGGCACTTTTATCAACAATAAGATGGTGCTGGATCTGAGCGGCTATGTGGAGCAGTATGGCGTCAACATGAAAGAAGCGTTTGCCGATATGGGCGAGGAACTGCTGTATACGGGCTGCATCAATGACTTTATGTTCGGTATTCCGGTAGTCAAGGGTTCTTCCGGTGTTTCCACGATCTGTATGCGTGCGGACTGGCTGGAGGAGGCCGGGTTTACCAGAGAAGATATCAAAGGCGTGGAGGATATGGATCGGGTATATGAGAAAGTATATGCCAATCATCCGGAAGCCATCATGATGTGGATGACGAAGGGCAATACGGTGGACAGCAGATATGAGGTTACGGATCCGCTGACAGATTATAACGGGGTACTGCTCAATTATGGTGAGAAGCCGGAGGGCGTTGACCTTACAAGTTCTTCCTATACATTTAACCAGGGATGGGAGCTTCCGAATCAGTTCCGGGGCGGTATCTGGGAAGGAAACGATCCTGATCTCTGGACGAAAAATATCGAAGCGACGAAATCCGCCAGACATTCCTGTGCACTCGGATTCGCCTACGACAGCAGCGCGCTCAGCACGGAGATCGCAGCCCTTTCCAATATTAAGAGCCAGTATATCGACTCGCTTAACACTGGGGCAGTAGACCCGTCCATTGAACTGCCGAAGTTTCTGGAAGAGCTGGACAATGCGGGTATGCAGAAGGTGATCGAAGAGAAGCAGGCACAGCTGGATGCCTGGTATGCATCGAAATAACGGAGAGGGAAGGTTGGGTCTTATGGAGAAAAAGAACAACAGACTGGCGAAATTTAAGTATTGGCTGCCGGTATTTATCATGATGCTGCCGGGGTTGCTTTATCTGTTTATTAACAACTATATACCTATGGGCGGTCTGATATCGGCTTTTAAGCAGGTCAATTTTGCGGACGGCATATACGGCAGCCCATGGGCTGACCCATGGTATAAGAACTTTATATATCTTTTCACGTCAAAGGATGCGTTGGAAATCACCAGAAATACGATTCTCTATAACTTTGCGTTCATTCTGGTCAACAACTCGCTGGGGATTGCGATTGCGATCTTCATATCCGACGTGCAGAGCAAGCGGGCGAAAAAGGTCTATCAAAGCGCAATCTTATTTCCGTTCCTGATGTCCATGGTCATCGTGTCCTACATAGTGTTCGCGCTTCTGAGCAACGAAAACGGAATGCTCAACAAGAGCATCCTGCCGCTTTTCGGCATGGAGCCGGTCTCCTGGTATGCGACGCCGCAGGCATGGCCGGTGATCCTGATCCTGGTGAATTTCTGGAAGGGCGTGGGGTACGGCTGTCTGATCTATATTGCGTTCATCGCAGGGATTGACAAAGCCATCTACGAGGCGGCCCAGATCGACGGGGCATCCAGGCTTCAGCTGATCAGGCATATCACACTGCCGAGCATTGTTCCGTCTGTCATTACGCTTGTCATGCTCAATGTCAGCAAGATCTTTTTCTCGGATTTCGGACTGTTTTATCAGGTGCCGCAGAATTCGGGGGCGATCTATTCGACGACCAACACGATCGATACCTATGTATACCGCGCACTTTTGCAGCAGAATAACCCCAGTATGTCGGCGGCTGCAGGTTTCTATCAGTCTATCGTCGGATTTGTCCTGGTGCTGGCGGTGAATGCGCTGGTGCGTAAATTCAGCAAAGAAAACGCTTTGTTCTAAGGAAAGGGAGGCTGCGACAGGATTATGTTGAAAACAAGAGAAAACAGAAGGTACCAGATCCTCTGCAATGTGGTGCTGGCACTGCTCACGATTTTTATGGTATTTCCCTTTGCACTGTTGTTTATGTCCTCTATTACGGAGGAGAATACGCTGATCATGAACGGGTATTCCCTTTTTCCGCGGAAGCTGAGTCTGGAGGCATACAAATATATTTTCAGAACGGACAGAAGATATTTCATGCCTACGGTGTGACGATCTTCGTCACGGTTGCCGGCACCTGTATCAATCTCTGGATGAGTTCCATGCTCGTCTTCGGACTTTCCAGAAAGAATCTGCCGTTTCGCCGTGTCATAACGTTCTATGTGTTCTTTACCATGCTGTTTAACGGCGGCCTGGTGCCTACTTACATGATGTATACGGGCACCTTTCATATCAAGAACACGATTCTTGCCATGATCGTGCCGAATCTGTTGATGAGCGCTGTGAATGTGCTGCTGGTGCGGACCTATTTTACGAACAGTATTCCGGAGGCGCTCTACGAGGCGGCTGAGATCGACGGTGCGGGACAGATGCGGATCTACTTTCAGGTGGCGCTGCCTTTGGGCAAACCGATCCTGGTAACTACGGGGCTGTTCGCGGCGCTGGGCTACTGGAATGACTGGACCAATGGTCTTTATTCCCGCGAGCAACGAGCCAAGTGGCTGCTTGCAGACATTTGGCGACTGCCGCGAGGGTCAAATACCCCGCTGCTCTGCAGCGCTGCAAGTTTGATACCCCGTTGCTTGCAGCGGGGTCTTTGATTTTGAAAAGACGGGAGAGGTACTGGGGAGACCATGGGTCGATATGCAGGATGAGAAGGAGCGGGGCATTCTGGATCGGGTGATCGAGGAGGTTACCGGACGGGAAGAACTGAAGACGGACTTGCAGCAGTGGATCTCCTTTTCTCATGACGACGTCTATTATATGCTGCGGGCTTACTGTTACAACGACGTCTGGATTGCCTGTTATGTGCCGGCGGATCATCTGATCGACGCTCTGCGGCAGGTCTACCAGGACGAGGAGTATCAGGTGCTTCTGCTGCACGGCGACGGGGAGATCCTGTCCGGGCAGGAGACGGCGAACGCCTGGAGGCTGGATGAAGAGATGCTGGCTGCGGGCGGCGCCTGGCACAGATGGCCTGCCGGGCGGATACAGATCGTGAAGGAAGATTCTGCGGTGCTTGATATTTCCATAGCGGTGGTGATGCGTGGGTACGGCGGTTTTCAGAGGATCCTGATTCTGCAGGCGGTGGTTCTTTTTATGGTGATGGTCACTCTGGGGGCATTCGTACTGATGACGGTATATATGAGAAGCCGGATCATAGCGCCGGTGCAGAAATTTGTGAAAGGACTTCTGGATTATGCGGATCATGAGGCGGAAAACGGTGAGCTGACGGTCAGTGATATCCATGAACTGGAGCAGATCAACGAGCAGTTCAGGCGGTTCGTTCATCAGATCGGTGCCTTGAAGATTGATATTTATGAGGAAAAACTCCAACGCCAGAAACTGGAAATGGATAATATGAAGCTGCAGCTTAAGCCCCATTTTTTCCTGAATAATCTAAGCCAGATTCATCGTCTTCTGCAGGTGGGCAGAGTGGCGGAGGCGCAGGGCATGTGTATGGCATCGATCCGTTATCTGCGGTATCTGTTCAGCGCGGGTATGGATGCGGTCAGGGTATCGGAATCGATCGAGCATGTGAATGACTACTTCGAGATCATGAAGCTGCGTTATCCGGATGAAGTGGAGGCGGATATCTATGTGGATGAAAAGGCCAGGGACTGTGTGCTGCCGCAGCTGATGATACAGACGTTGGTGGAGAATTCTTATAAATACGGCAAACTGCCGGAACGGCTCCTGGAAATATCCGTGACTGTGGAAGTGCTGCCGGAAGGCGGTTTACTGTGTATCAATGTCAGCGATAACGGCAGAGGATATCCGGAGGAATACATCCGGATCTGGGAACAGGCCAAAGTGCGGTTTTATAACAGTCCCATGGGTGGTGCGGTGGCGGAGATTCGGGTGCCGATGCAGTTTCAGGAGACGGGACAGGAAAGCGGCCAAGGGGAGTGAAATGAATATCTTACTGACGGATGACGACAATCTGATATTACAGGAAGTAAAGGAAGTGCTGGAGCGGACGGTTCCGGAGATCGAGAAGATCTATATTGCCACCTGTATTGCAGAGGCGAAGAAGGTTCTTAAGACCGTCTCCGTGCAGATCATGCTCTGTGATATCGAGATGCCCGGCGGCTCGGGCCTTGACCTGCTGTCGTGGGTGCGGGCGGAGGCGCTTAGCGTGCAGTGTATCTTTCTGACGAATTACGCGGATTTTTCCTATGCGAGACAGGCCATCCGTCTGGACAGCATGGAATATCTTCTAAAGCCGATTGAGGAAAAGCAGCTGTGCCGGACGGTACGGCTTGCCATGGAGCGGGCGGAAAAGGAGAAACAGGACGAGCAGGCGAGACGGTACTGGCTGGATACCGGCAGGGAAGCGAAAGACCTTTTCTGGCAGAGGAGGCTTCTGGGGAATGCAGTGCAGGGAGAAGAGACGCTGCGCCGGCTGGGGTACGGGGAACAAGATCTGTTTACGCTGGCGTCTCTGAAAGCAGTGTCCCTGTCCGAGGTGGAAGAATTATGGGGCACGGATATGTTTGAATATGTGCTGAAAAACGTGTTGTTTGAACTGCTCGACACGACCTGCTTCCGGCTGGAAAGCGCTTTTGGCACGCCGGAGGGCGTATGGTTTATGGTCTGCCGTTTCAGCGGGATAGCGGCGCCCAATATGGGGGCGGTGGAAGAATGTATGGAGAAAGTGAAGGAAGTCTGCCGGGAGAAGATACATTTTGAGGCAATCTGTGCGATCGGCATGATCTGTCGGGAGGCGGAGCTGTCAGGGCAGTTTGTCAAGATGCGGGAGATGATGGAGAATGTATTGGAAGACGGCGGAGCGATATGGTATCTGGAAGAATACAGCCCTGCACCGTATATCTATGAGACGCCGGACATCTCCATCTGGGAAAGTTTGTTGAAGGAAGGGCAGAAGGAGCAGCTGCGGACGGATATACACGGTTATGTGGAGTGCAGGGTTGCAGGCGGTGCCTCCTGGCAGGGTGCGCAGGCCTTCCGTCAGGGTGTGACGCAGATGTTTTATTCCTTTCTGCGCGGGGCGGGGATACAGGCACATAAGGCGTTTGCGGGCAGACAGGCGGAAACCCTCTACCAGAGAGCGTGTAACTCCATGCAGGACATGTGCCGGTACTGCGACTTTATGCTGGAACAGGTCTTCTGGCATAAGGAGAGACTGGAGCAGCCCGCCTCCCTGATGAGCATGGTCCTGCAGTATGTGGGCGAGCATTACTGTGAGGATATCACGCGCAATGATCTGGTGGATCTTGTCTATGTCAGCCCGGACTATCTGTCCCGCACTTTTAAAAGGGAGACAGGGCGTTCTCTGGCGCAGTACATGTTGGAGAAACGCATGGAAAAGGCGAAAAGGCTGCTTAAGAGCGATATGTCGGTGAAGAACGTGGCGCTGCAGACAGGCTACAGTAATTTCTCCTATTTTTCCAAAGTATTTCGGGATATGGAAGGGATGTCTCCCATGGAATACCGGGAACGGCTCAGGAAGTAGAGTTGAACGGTAATGAATGTTATGATGTTGGGTTCCAAAGTCATGTATAGTCATGCAAGCATGTCATACATGACCTTTTGACCTTGGCATCATGTTATGCGTGAGGAAAACTCCAAGGCACGGTATGGTTGTGGTTTGGAGTTTTTTTGTGTATACTAATATGTGTCTATATACCAAAAAGAAAGGATGATGGCTGTGGAAATAAATGAAGAATTACGCAGGATTTATAATGAATGCAGAAGATTGGATCAGGAATACAATGGTTTTGTTTCCGGAAAACTTATTGAAAAAATAGAAAACGACGAAGAGCGTAGATTTGCAGTTCATATCTCTAATTTCTTTTTGGCAGAAAAGCAAAGGGAACTCATTGAAAAAGGGGTCTTCTAGCATGAAAAAGTATATTATATTTGCAGGTGTGAATGGAGCAGGTAAATCTACATTATATCATTTGAATGAAAATGTTGCAGAGGGAACGGTACGGATCAATTATGACGAAATATTGAAGAGAGAATATGGTGATTGGAGTAATCCGGAGAATCAGGTTAAGGCTATGTTTGATGCAAAGTATATGATAGCTGTCTGCAACAGGGAATATCGTTTAATCAGGAGACAACTTTAGCCGGAACGATGAAGACGATCAAGAAAGCGAAAGCATTAGGATATTTTGTGGATATGTATTTTGTAGGAGTAGAGAACGTGGAGATTGCGATTAAGAGAGTGGCTGATCGTGTCAGACGTGGAGGCCATGGCGTTGAAGAGAAGGATATACGTAGAAGATATGTCAAGTCACAGAAGAATCTTATCAAAGCAATACCAATATGCGATGAAATAAAAATATACGATAATACATTTTCATTTATCAGACTTGCTTCTTTTTCCAATGGGAACGCTCAATTTGGACATCACGAATTGAGTGACAGCTGGTTCAGGCGTTTGCTTCAGGAAAATGAGTAGAAGTCAGGACAACTATTTTGAAATGGAAATGTGGAGGGATTTTCTGTGGAGGGGATCAAGGGGTTTACGATCATGATGAAGGATACCGCAGTCCTGCGGGTTGATTTTGATACGCTGTGCTATGAAGTGTTAAATGAAAAATATCTGCCCTATCCGATCAAGGGAAAACTGCAGAAAATTCCGTCTCCGGACACCATTAAGACCGCTTATGATATGTCCCAGTCTCTGCTTGCCGTCCGTAAGAATGAGGAGGCGGTAGTCAGCTGGCTGACGGGGCGGGTGTTGCTGCTTAGTCGGGCCAATGCCAAGTGGATCTATAACCTGTTCCACTTTGAACAGACCGGGACGGCCGAGCAGCATATGAAGATTGCCATGGTATGTCGGGCGGTTTCCGTGCTGGATCCGTATTGGCTGAAGTTTGATGAGGACGGAGAGATCAGCTGGAGCAGTGTGGACGTGAAGCGCAATCCGCTCAATGAGATTGTCGCGCAGGTGGCGCTGCACGGTAAGTCCCTGACCTTTCAGGGATCTCCGGTGACACCGGAACTGACAACAAACGGTGCCTATGCCAAGGCGTGGAGGCGGCATGAGGACGGTAACCTGTGGCTGTATAAGCTGGGGGCAAACGGCAGTACGGAGTCCCGGATCGAGGTGATGTGCTCTAACCTTCTGGATAAGATGAATGTGGAGCATGTGCATTACGAAGCCGGGCAGGATGAGGATCAGTATGTGTGTATGTGTCCCTGTATGACGACGGAGAGGGAGGCTGTCCTGACCGGGATGGAGTTTATCTCTTACTGCAATGTCAACGGCATTGATGCGGATGCCCGGATGATGGAGATTGACGGGGAGAGCATTTACAAAATGTGGATCGTGGATTTCCTGATCAGTAACCGTGACAGGCACGGGCAAAACTGGGGCTTCTATTATGACACAGAGACCATGGAGCTTCTGGGCTGCCATCCGTTGTTTGACCATAACAACGCTTTCGATATCGACTTTATGCGCGATATGGACGCGCCCTACCAGTTTGGGGAGATGACGATCAGACAGGCGGCGAAGAAAGCGATGGAGAAGGTGGATTTCCACTTTACAGCTCCCATTACCAGAGCAGATTTTATCACGGACAGGCAGTATCAAAGTTTCTGCAAAAGGGCAAAGTGTTTGGGGCTTAAGATGGAGTAGAAGAATAAGGTATGTTAATGCAGGAAAATCAATATGCAATGATGAAATAGAAGGGAGTTTATACAATGCAGCAACTGTCAAAGGAAGTCACAAATTTATTTTCGTATCTGAGCGCCGGTGTATCGGCCTATCATGTAGTCACCCACAGCAGGCAGGTTCTTTTGGAAGCCGGATTTACAGAGCTGGCGCTGAAAGAGACGTGGAAGCTGGAGAAGGGCGGGCGTTACTTCTGTATGCCTTTTGGCACAACGCTCTATGCGTTTACGATCGGCGGCGCGTGTGAGCTGGCGAACGGGATTCACATTGGTGGTGCCCATACGGATTTCCCGGCGATCAAGATCAAGCCGAAGCCGGAGATCTTCACCCAGGGATATATGCAGTTAAATACGGAAGTGTACGGCGGACCGATTCTGAATACGTTCTTTGACAGGCCGCTTTCCCTGGCCGGCAGGGTGGTGACCCGCGGGGAGCGTTACGACAGGCCGGTAAGCCATCTGGTGGATTTCAAGGAACCGGTGCTGTATCTGCCGAATCTGGCAGTGCATATGAACCGGGAAGTGAATGAGAAAGGCGTGCCCATCGACAACCAGAAGCATCTTTTGCCGCTGCTTGGCACTATAGGGGAGGAACTGAACAAGGAAACTACGTTTACTGAGCTGCTGGCAGAGAGATTCGATCTTAAGAAAGAGGACATTCTGGATTATGACCTGTGTGTCTACAACACTGAGCTGCCCTATCAGGCGGGTATCACGGGCGAATTTGTATGTGCGCCGCGGCTTGACGACATCACTTCCGTCTGTGCGCTGGTGCATGGCCTGATCGAGAGCGGGAATACAGACCGGGTGAATCTGGTATGCCTTTTTGACAACGAGGAAATCGGCAGTCTCAGCAAGCAGGGGGCGGATTCCCAGCTGCCGGCTGTTATCATCCAGAAAATATGGCAGGCTTTTGGCAAAAGTGCGGTAGACTGCATGGCGGATATCACAGACGGCATGATGCTTTCTGTAGATGTTGCCCACGCCTACCATCCGAACTATCCGGGAAGCCAGGATATTACCAATTATCCGGTACTCAATCAGGGGTTTGTGTTAAAGACGGCCAGCAACCAGAGCTATTCCTGGGATCCGGAGATTCTTGGCGCAGTGATGGCGCTCTGCGAAGAGAGGGAGATTCCTTATCAGCGTTTTGTGAAGCATTCCAATACAAGAGGCGGCGGGACGATCGGCTCCATCATTTCTTCCCATCTGCCTATGAAGACGGCGGATCTGGGCGTGGGCCTGCTGGCCATGCATTCATCCTGTGAGATGATGGGGGCGAAGGACCAGGAGGCGTTGGAGCGGTTTGCGCGGGCGTTTTTCAGTTAAGACAGCAGAAACGTTGCTGCAGGTTTAATAGATTCACAGAGGGTAGAGTCCGGGAAGATGATGGGTGAAGTTTTTCCTTAATAATTAATCCAGTAAATATCCAGCTCTATAGGAACACTCCAGATAGCTGGGATTTTGATAATAAACATCTGTTTGGAAATTCATAATGCTGTACAGTTTGCCGATATCCATGAAACTTGGAACGGTATATTTGCAGTCGGTGATCGTATCGAAATCGCCGTCGGCGATCTCATAGTGCGTGATCAGTTCATCGCTTACCTGCTCGAAGGAAAGACAGTGATTTACTTCGGCTTCATAAAGCTGTTTTTCAATCCCTGTTTTTCCTAATGCTTCTACGATAACACGACGTTTGTTTTTGGTTTGGCGTGCTGAATATTCGATTAGAGAGCAGACATAAGGTTGAATAAATTCTCTGATGAGCAATTTATTCAACCAAGAATTTGTGCAGAAGCGTCACAAATTCTATTGATCGCAGAGCAGAATTTGAAATTCTGCTCGCGGCCTCAGCGTAAAACACTTCGGAATGGAGGAAAAAATAATCATTTTTTTCTTTTTCTGTCATAAATAATTTCACTCCTGTCAAAGGTCAAGAAAAGCCGGTATTCCCCTCATTCTAATCGAAAATTCCGCTGAAAGCAAGGAGGATGTTGATCAACGTATATAGTAAATGACATTAGAAATTTCGTTTGCTATAAATGTATTGACACATATATTCGGCAAGTGTAGAATATAAAACAGATGTTCGGCAAATGCAGAACAAGAAAAAGGAGGAGGAAATGAAAAGACTACCGGATTCAGAACTGGAAATTATGATGATCATATGGGATTTGGATAAACCGGTGACGAGGTTTGAGATCGAAGCGCAGATGGATCAGGGCAGGAGGCTTTCGCCCACGACAGTGCTTTCCTTTCTGTCAAGATTACAGGAGAAAGGATTTCTTGCTGTGCAGAAATCGGGAAAGAACAATGTCTACATAGCTTTGATCGACCGGGAAAGTTACATGCAGGCGGAGAGCAGAAGTATTTTGAAGCGTATCTACAGGAATTCCGCCAGAAATTTTATCGCGGCGCTTTATGACGGCGACAGTCTTTCCGACGAAGAACTGAAAGAACTGGAGGACTATATCAGCGAGAAAAGAAAGGAACGCGGGAAAAAGAAATGAATTACAGGAGCAAAAAGAGCATTAAAAGTACAGTGGGAATCGCGGCAGCGGTCATGCTGCTTGCAGGATGCGGCGGGAGCGATATAGAGAGTCGGACTGAGGACACAGAGAAGGATGACGCTTTGCAGTTACAACAGAATATAGAAGAGCAGGACAGAGCGGAAGCGGGATCAGAGGAACAGTCGGAGCAATCAGGACAGTTTGGCCAGCAGGGACAGGCGGAAGAGCAGGGACAGTCAGGGCAGCAGGGGCAGTCAGAGCAGGGGCAGCCGCCACAGCAGTCACCGGGCGGAGAATCCGGTGGTCGGCTGCCGGGCAGGCTGGATGCGGGCAGAATCCTGGAAGAGCAGTCTTTTCAAGTGAAGCTGAATGACTGGGGAGAAGTGCGGTTTGTATCCTATGAACCTGATCATACCGGTGAAAACCCGTTGGAAGATGTGACGTTTTATTTATTGAGAGGTGAAGAAATCCTGTATCAGTTTCCGTATATCGGTACGGAGGATACCAGTGATTATGGTATGTATTATGATGTGAAGTTTGTGATGTTTACGGATACGAATGCCGACGGAAAAGAGGATGTCGTCATAGGAGCGGAATATATGACAGGGGCAGGGCCGCAGGGCGCGATTCCGCATGTGGTGGTGCGAATCTATGAAGACTATGGAGATTACTTTACCTACAACGAGGGGTTCAGCGATAAAATAAATGACTATCTTCCGTGGGAGAGCAATGTGCTGGCAAAAGACGTAAAGAGGCTGATCCAGCTGACCGGTGGAAACGGGCCGCTCACGGATTACGAGAGCTACTCGGGCAAATGGAGAGTGAGTACCGGCTATGCAGCGGCATATGAAGAAACTGCTCCTGTCAGCAGGAATGAGCTTACCTGTCAGATCAGCAACGGCAATGAATTTTCCGGGAGTCTGTATACGGAACAGGGAATGACGCAGCGGATCGCTTCGGTGGACGAGATTACCGGCACAATCCAAAATGGTGAATTATTTTACGATTTTACGGATGACGGATGGGGAGGAACGGGGACGCTGCACATTATGTTTCTGCCCAACCAGATTAATGTAGATGTCCTTAATTATCAAATGGCTGAAGAAAATGTGAGCGGATACGGGATATCGGGAATGTATGAAATGAAAATAAGAGAGTGAGCGGACAGGACGATAAGCGAACAGACTGAGATACAAAACAATCGGGGAGGAAGGCATCACTGACGATTGCATCAATCGTATAAGGGGTAAGGTAAAACAGTATGGGAAATATTCAAAATATAATGGGCGGAATGATATTTGATATACTGGAAATCAATATCGTGGTTTCTGTCGGAATTGCCTTTTTGTGTCTGCTTGCGGGGAAACTGCGCAGAAGGTACGGCGCAGGATGGATGAAACTGGCCTGGCTGCTGCTGGCAGTACGGCTTTTGATTCCTTATAATTTTTCCACATCGTTTACGGGAGTTCAGCTGTTAAATTATGTCGGATTCGAGCAGGAGCGAGAAGCAGCAGAAGGTAGCTGGCCAGGGCAGGGAGACGGCGCCGCGCCGGAAGGCATCCAAACAGGGCAGGGAGACGGCGTCGCGCCGGAAAGCATCCAAACATGGCAGGGAGATGGCGCGGCGACGGATGGCAGTGCACAGCAGGAAGGCAGCATGTTGACGGATACCGGAGACGGCGTGGAAAATGCTGCAGGCATTCAAACAGATCATGCCGGAGTCGTGCCGGGAGCGGGCCAGACAGGGCAAACGGGGAATGTGGCCGCAGGTACAGCAGCGGGCCAGACAGGGAGCGCAGTCACAGGTACAGCAACAGGCCGGCCCGGCCTTTTCTATACCGCACTTTTGATCAAAATATGGCTGGCAGGAGCGGCAGTAAGTGTGCTCTACCTGCTGATCGGTTACCTGCTTTTTTATGGCAGATGCAAAAGGAGTCTGTGTCCGATCACAGATTCCCGGCTGCTTAAAGAAATATGCAGGCAGCAGCGCAGCCATATCGGCCAGGTCAGGATCATGGCCTATAAGAGCACGGCAGTTTCCAGCCCCATGATCACCGGGCTGATCCGTCCGAGACTGATTCTGCCCGCCGATGCAAAACAATGGAATACAAGGCAGCTGGAGTTGGTCATGGCCCATGAGCTGTGCCATTATCGTAAAAAGGATCTTTGGCTGAAAATGCTGCCGGCAGCGGCCTGCTGCGTCAACTGGTTCAATCCGATGGTCTACGTGATGAAAAGACAGTCGGCCTACGATATGGAACTTGCCTGTGACGGTATTGTCCTTGCGGGCAGAGATGAGGAAGAACGGGAAATCTACGCCAGAGTGATGCTGCGCTTTGCGGGCGGCAGTCGGAGCGCTTCGGTCTTTTCCACCGGTTTCAGTGGGAATCAGAAAAAAATGAAAGCCAGGATCGACTATATGCTGGATACAGGGGCAAAGAAAAAAGGGATCGTAAGTATCGTGCTGGCAGCAGCTTTTATTCTGGCTATGGGAGTCGCGGTCTCCTGCGGTTATAAAGCGGGAGAAGGCGGCACAGCCGCGGAAAATAACAATACAGAAGACGGCAGCGGAATGCAAAACGGAGAGGATGGTCTGTATGATGAAGACAGTCAGAGCTGCAGTGAGAGCGGATCACAAGACGGTGGATCAGGCGGCGAAATGGCGGAAAGTGGGGCAGACCGGAACGGATTCGACTACAATCATGTTTATAATGATGTGATCAGGTACTGGCAGGGCGACCTATATCTGATGAAAGAAGACGGCATCTACCGTCTGCAGGGCGGTCAGGGAGAAGAACAGCTTCTCTACGAAAGCGCCTATGACAATTACAGGAGCAGAGGCATGGAGATAGACGGTAACTATCTTTATTTCTGCGGACAGGCGCCGGCGGAAAAGGAGGATACGGTGACGGTCTACCGGATGGATCTGGAGACGCATGAGGTAGTGGATGCGCTGGCGGGATTTGATCTGTTATATGAGGATGTCCTGATCACCAATATATCGGTCTATGAAGGAAACTTGTATGTGGCGCTGGGGGCAGCTTCGGAACGGCTTGGTTTTTCTTTAAATGAAAACGGGCAGGCGGTCAGTCAGCTGGACCAGCAGGCAGAGGACTTTCTTTACCGGGAATATAATGAGTATATGCGAACAGAGATCGAAAGGCTGAATGCCGAATTTGCTTCGGAGGAATACTGGGAACTGTGCGAGGTGCAGAACCAGCGGTATCAGGCAGTGATCGATGTGGCGTCCTGCCGGAAGCTGTTAGGCGGCAGAGTGGTGGTGAGCCGGTACAAGGATGAATCCCTGCGCAGCATTTATCTGGAAAATGAGGACGGAACTTATGATTACGTATGCGATATTATGAATTCTCCGCCGCTTGTGACAGAGTCGGGGGTATATTATGACGATATTTCGGGGGATATCTGGTATGCGGATTTTACGACAAAACAGACGGCCGTATTTTATGCGAGGAAGGACAGAAAGCCGGTGGAACTTTCTCTGATGACGTATGATGCGGATTACGTTTATCTGCTGCAGAATAGAAACATCGGTGACGACAGGGAAAACAATGAGGTGACGGAGACCTATATCGTGCGTGCTCCCAGAGATGGCGGCGAGGCGCAGAAAGTATATCGTTTCGAGGGGCAGGTGGATACATACGGAGCCGACGGCTGGTACAGGCACTGCGGCGTGTATGACGGACGGATGTATTTCGACAACCGGGAATCTTTCAGTCTGGATCCGGAAGTCAATGCCATGCAGGCAGTGAACGGTGGAGAACCCTGTGAAGATGCCGTGGCGATCGCAGACACGATTCGGACTTTTGCGGATGCTTATTTCGGGAATGATGCCGATACGCTCCGTGGACTTTTGACAGAGGACTTTGAAGGACGCGTGGAAATGTATGCCTATCCGGAGCAGGCGGATCAAATCTGGGAGAGTTATATCGGCGGGCGCGGTATGCCGGATGAAAATGTAGCGGTCGGCGTCACCTGCTATGTGTTCTATGAGTTTGGCGGCCACGCGGAAACCGGCGAGGCGCTGGCACATCTTTCGCTGCAGATGACGAAGACAGAAGAGGGCTTTCGGGTCAGATGGTACGGGATCGAACTGTAGTGCAGAGGATTTAACTGCCGGTTACACAACAGTGCAGGATACGGCGGCCTGCACTCAGGTGTCGCCATTTAATCTGGCATAGACAAAGGTATCTTTCCAGAAGTATACGTTTTTTCTGAAACAGGCTTCCTTTCGGAAGCCTAATGTTTCCAGTAATTTCCAGGAACGCCTGTTGCAGCTGGAGATTTTCTTTTGTATCGTCAAAAGTCAGAGGCTTATAGGGTTCATATTCCACCACTTTTGATCAGATAAGTATTCGTATAAATCCTGCAGATCTTCCTGTCTGTATATTCTTAGAATCAATCTTTCTGTTTCGGCTGTGATCATTTTGCACTCCCTTCTGTTTGCTGCCGGATGGGCTGTGAACGGTAACATGTTTGCGTAATCAATGGTTATATGCTAACATTTAGACAGACCAGTGGGCTTGCTGCCGCGCTGCGGGATATTTTTGTAGAAACGGACCGTCAGTTTATCTTCCTGATCGACGAGTGGGACTGTGTAATGTGGGAAAGACAGGAGTCCGAGGATCTGAAGAAGCAATATCTTGATTTCCTGCGGAACCTGTTAAAGGATCAGCCTTATGTCGCGCTGGCCTATATGACGGGAATCCTGCCGGTAAAGAAATACGGGCAGCATTCGGCGTTGAACATGTTCTGGGAATACTCCATGACAGACCAGTTTGACTTTGAGGAATATACCGGCTTTACGGAAGAGGAAGTGAAGGAACTGTGCAGGCGTTATGAGATGGACTTTGCAAAAGAATGAAATGACTCACCAGGTTAGCTGATGAGTCATTTCTACTTCGTAACTTCTTCACGTTTTCGCCACTGGCTCGGTGACAATCCGTATACATTCTTAAAAGCATGTGAAAAGTGCAGTTGGTCTGGGTAACCTACGGCATTGCCGATATCTTTAATGGATAGCCTGGTCGTACACAGGAGGCGACTTCTTTTTTGTATAGATGCTATATGAACCGTCTTTAACCAATCTAACAATGTGTTTCAATCTGTCACGTCAGGGGACGGTCGCTTAATAAAACCCGGTTGTGGGGGTAGACGGCGGCTCTTGTCAGATATTCCTTCAAAGGCGTGGACAGGCTGTCTGCAGAATAATTCAGGTCGTAGTTGGGAATCCCGACGTTGCTCTTTTGAGAAAGCTTGTCCAGCAGCTTTGGAAGCACGCGTTCAATGTCTTCCTTCTTTACCGGTTTGAGCAGATAGGCCAGCTGCCAGTCAACAACGTGGTGGATGCTGTAAAAATTGACTGGTTCATCATCGACAATGATTAAACGATACATGGCGTTCCTCCGGGACGATAACACGTTTTGTTAATACTGTCTATTATTATAAGTGTTAGGGTAAAATTCGTCAATTTTGGAACGGAGCGGGAAGGGAGATTGGGCGCAGAGATTTTTGATTCTTGCAAAAATATATTCTTATGGTAAGGTAGATGTAATATGGGCAGGCTATACTTTTGCCGGGACGTGAAGGCGGAAAAGAATGTCGGTCCCGTGGACTTATTCATGACAAGGAGGAAGAGGCAGCCATGTGGCAGTTTACATTTCCGTTTTTTCTGATCGCACTTTTCATCTTCGTTGGAGTTATGGTGCGTGATGCCAGAACTTTGTGGAGCGGTGTTTCCTTTTTCTGGTTAATGTTGTGGTCGGCTGTAACTTTATTTCTGATTCTTTCCGAATATGCAGCCGGACTGATGACAAATGACGTTATAATCGGGATACTGCTGTTTCTGATCATCCTGGCGGTGGGCAGCATTGTGGCATTTCCGGCGGTTTTGATTCTTGTGTTTTTTGTGGAAGGAATCAAGGTGATCAGGCATGAGGGGGCCAAACCGTCGAATCTGTTATCGATACTGTTTTCTATTCTGTTGTATGGTTATCTGGCGATCTGGCCGGCAGTCGGAAACCTGAAGAAAAATACACCCGGCACTATGTTTTACGGAATTGTCAGTTTTGCAGCAGTCTATATATTGTCATTGATGGCCGTCTATTGTCTGTCGGCAATCCTCAATCTTATACATTTGAGAAAAAGAAGAAACGCAGACTATATTGTGGTACTGGGGTGTGGGATTTCAGGAGAGAAAGTAACGCCGTTGCTTGCGGCGCGGATAGACAGAGGGATAGCGCTGCTGCGATGCAATCCAAGGGCTGTGTTGATCATGTCCGGCGGTCAGGGACCGGGCGAGAAGATACCGGAGAGTGAGGCCATGGCGGATTACGCAATCGAACAGGGGGTGGATGCTGCCAGAATCATCCGGGAACAGAAATCCGTATCGACCCAGGAAAATTTACAGTTTTCCAGAGAACTGATGGAGGGCAGGAAACCTAGGATCATCCTTGTCACAACAGCATATCATGTATTCCGGTCGCTGATACTGGCACGGCGGCAGGGGATAAAGTGCGTGGGATTCGGCGCCAGGACCAGGTGGTATTTTACATTGAATGCCCTGCTGCGGGAGTTTATCGGATACCTGCATCTGACATGGAAAAGGCATGCGCTTGTGGTTGGCGTAGCGGCAGGGCTTGTAGTGATCGGTAATCTTCTGTGACGGGGAGTAGTGTAAAGTTAACAACGGGAAATGGAAATTAGTGGAATCCAGTAAATG